>Ga0206865_1032_pt1 | contig 44324 bp, 37 predicted proteins | sample Alteio_BWOrgCont_39_FD_152628 | JGI IMG/M metagenome (GOLD analysis project Ga0206865, IMG submission 152628) | Enriched cells from forest soil in Barre Woods Harvard Forest LTER site, Petersham, Massachusetts, United States -... | ecosystem: Environmental > Terrestrial > Soil > Temperate forest >...
TTCTGGTAAGAACAAAGGGGAACTGCTGCTTGAGCTCAGTAATTTCCTAATTTCGCGAGGGTCGAAAAAGCAGACTACAGTCCTCGTCGTGGACGAAGCGCACCATTTGTCCGCGGACATACTCGAAGAGGTCCGCCTGTTGACGAATTTGGAGACGACCGAGGACAAGTTGCTGCAAGTTGTGTTGGTGGGCCAGCCCGAACTTGACGAAAAGCTGGATTCCGTCGGACTCAGACAACTCAAGCAGAGAATTGCTCTTCGTGCACGCCTTGATCCGTTGGATGGCGCCGAGACCAAGGGATACATTGAGCGACGCCTGCAGATTGCGGGGAGCTCCCAGGCAGATGCGTTGTTCTCTGAACAGGCTATTGCAGCTGTGCATCGCCACTCGCGAGGCTTCCCCCGCCTGATCAACACAATTTGTGAAAATGCCCTTATCGCTGCTTACGGAAGACGGTTGCAACGTGTCACGCCGGGCATCATCGAAGATGTGGCGAAGGAGTTCCGGCTGGACGTGATTCATGACGCGGAAACGACGGGCAGCCACAATGGAATAGTTATTCCACGGGCCACAAAAGGCGCCCCTGATGTGTCTTCCGTACTCCGAAGGCCTGTCACGAGAAAGCAGATATGGGTACGTATGAGGCCGTTTCAGTGAGCCGAATATTTGACGCGTTACAAAGGTCAGAATCCGAACGCTCCGGAGTTGATTTGTCAGCGTTGTCGGCCGCCACCGAGGTGCTGCAGCTTGCAGAGCTTCGTGCGGTCTCGGAACGGAAAGCTGCGACACAGGTCGAGCGGCCGGGACAGACGGACAGCCTGGAGCACAATAGGTCGGTTCCACTGCAGGCGGAGTGGCCAGAGGCGACGGCACTCGAATCTCATGGACCGGCCGAGGTCTCGTTGAATGAGAAACACCTGGATATGCTCGCCAAATGCCGGTCCCTAAAGGTCTCGGTTCCTCCTCAAAACCAGTTGGTGTGCCTCACTGACAGCGAAAGCCTGGCGGCGGAGAAGTTTCGCTTTCTAGGGGTGCGACTGCGGCAGCTCCGGCGGGAAAGGCCGCTTCAAAAGGTCCTGATTACGAGCACAATTCCTGGCGAGGGCAAGAGTATGGTAGCCGCTAACCTGGCATGTACGCTCGCTCGGAAAAGACAACAGAGCACTTTGTTGATTGAGGGAGATGTGCGGCGCCCGTCTTTATCGCAAATGTTCGGGCTGGGTAGAATCCCGGGCATCTGTGAATGGCTGCAAGGCGATCAGAGTGAAGCAAAAAATATATATCACCTCGAAGGCGCCGGCCTGTGGTTTTTGCCTGCAGGCAACGCTTTGAACAATCCTTTGGAGCTGCTGCAATCAGGAAGATTGTCTGCGCTGATGGATCAGTTGACTATGCTTTTTGATTGGGTCATCGTCGATTCCCCTCCAGTGCTGCCGTTGGCTGACACGAGCGTCTGGTCGCGATTGGTGGACGGGATTCTCCTTGTTGCGCGTCAAGGAACCACCAAGAAGCGGTCACTACAAAGAGGGCTCGAAGCCATAGACCACCAAAAACTAATTGGTACGTTGCTGAACTGCGCTCGGAGTGCGGCCCATAGCGACGATTACTATTACTACCATCCATCCACCGCTCTACGGTCGGAGAGTCCAGGCGAGAAGTAGAGTGTCTCTCCTCCATTAGACATTAATCTTTTGTCAGCGAACCCTGTGAGGCAAAGTGTCGATTGCGAACGAAGATTTTGTTCGCGCTCAGCGGCTTAATTAGTATCCCTTACTTCTTAGCCTCAAGACCGATGGAATCCTCGCTGGGTCCTATCAATCACCCAGCTACTGAGGCGATCAGGAGAAGATTTCAGTGACTTTGTTAGACTCGATTAACGAAGCAGCTGCCCGATCGTTGCTCTCGGCCTCGAATGGTGACCGTGATGCTCTTGGCGAAGAGGCTTTTCGACGGATGCTCGTCATAGAGCGCAAAAGAACGGAGCGTTCCGGGAAACCATTCCTGCTTATGCTGTTGGAGGCGGGAAATCATCAAGGTTCGGAAAAGAACGGGAAAGCTCTCGGCAGTGCGTTATCCGCTCTGCTGTTATCCACGCGGGAAACAGACGTGATCGGCTGGTACAAAGACCGGTCGGCAGTCGGTGCGGTGTTTACGGGCCTTGCGGTCGATGACAGAAACTCAATTCTGAGCATAATCCTGACCAGAGTGAGCACCACGTTACGAGACACGTTGACTCTCGAGCAGTTTAATCAATTCAGCATTTCGTTCCATTTCTTTCCCGACGATTGGGACCAGGACAATTCCGGGCGTCCAAGCAATACGGCGTTGTACCCCGACCTGTCGAATCGCGACAAAGTAAAACGGCCACTATTAGGCATTAAGCGTGCGATGGATATTGTTGGTAGCTCGCTAGCATTAACCATCGGCGCGCCCCTCTTCTTGATCATTGCGCTTGTAGTCAAAGCATCATCCAAAGGTCCCGCATTGTTTTCGCAATTGAGGGTGGGGCAGTATGGCCAGCCCTTCCCGTTTTTGAAGTTCCGGTCGATGCATATCGACAATGATCCCAGCGCTCACAGGGAATATGTGACGAAATTGATCGCCGGCCAGGCGACACATGAACTGTCAAACGGAAACGGCGTGTATAAGCTTACGAATGATAAAAGGGTCACGCAGGTTGGGAGATTCCTGCGGAGAACCAGCCTGGATGAACTGCCGCAGTTTCTAAATGTTTTCAGAGGAGATATGTCCCTGGTCGGCCCCCGCCCTGCAATCCCCTACGAGGTGGCCTCTTATCAGACGTGGCACAGGCGCAGGGTGTTAGATGTGAAGCCTGGGATCACCGGGCTGTGGCAGGTGAATGGTCGAAACCTCATCAAGTTTGACGAAATGGTAAGGCTGGATCTGCAATATGCGAAGTCCTGGTCCCCGTGGCTCGACATCAAAATCCTCATGCGTACTCCTCGCGCTGTGCTCAGAGGAGCATGTTAAGTGTTACATGCCTGTCTAACAGGCGACACCATATTCACCTCCTGCTATGCAGCACTAACTCTCCGGCTAGCAATCAGTTGCGTCAATTATTAGTGGTCTTAAGGGGCAGTAAGACATCGTGAATTTCGGCGTACTTGGCTACGGCTACTGGGGCCCTAATATCGTCAGGAACCTGATGAGCCTAGAGGGGTGTCAGGTGCTCGGGATCGCGGACGCAAGTCCCGCTGCGAGGATGCGCGCGCAAAAAGTGTACCCGGAAATTAGTGTAACTCCGGATGCCGCCGCCGTGGTTTCATCGCCTAAGATCGATGCTGTCGCCGTCATCACCCCAGTCTGGACGCACTATGAGTTGACAAAAGCTGCGTTGGAGAATGGCAAGCACGTCTTCGTTGAGAAACCGTTCACCAGCAATGCCGCGCAAGGGGAGGAACTGATTAACCTCGCCCAGCGAAAAAATCTCAAGATCATGGTGGACCACACCTTCTTGTTCACCGGAGCCGTGAAGAAAATCTGCCAACTTCTCGATGAAGGAACCTTAGGCAAGCTCTATTACTACGACTCGACACGCGTTAACCTTGGCCTCTTCCAGCACGACATCAACGTACTGTGGGACCTTGCGCCGCACGATCTTTCCATCATGGATTACCTCATCAAGGCAAGTCCCGAGGCGATCGTTGCAACTGGGCAGAGACATCTGAACTGCCACGAGGATGTAGCCTACATGACGCTCTATTTTCCCGAGAAGGTCATAGCGCATATCAACGTCAACTGGCTCTCGCCGGTGAAGGTCAGGACCACGCTTATCGGCGGGGAGAAGCGAATGTTGGTCTGGAACGATCTTGAAGCTGACGAAAAGGTGAAGGTTTACGACAAGGGAGTGAATATCACGAACCGGGAAGGCGTCTACGAATTGTTGGTGAACTATCGTTCCGGCGATATGTGGGCTCCTCAGCTCGAGCAGGTTGAGGCTCTGCGTGAAGAACTGTCCTACTTCGTAGGCTGCGTTTCAAATGGACAAGACCCATTTAACGATGGTTGCGCGGGCTTGCGGGTGGTCAAGATGTTGGAGGCAGCAAGCGAGTCGCTTAGCAAGAGAGGGTCACTGATCTATCTATGAGCTCCTATATCTGCGTTACAGACGACGTAAGACTGGGGAAAAATGTTCGGCTTTCGAAATTCATAAATCTCTACGGCTGCGAGATAGGAGACGAGACAAAGATCGGGGCATTCGTGGAAATCCAGAAAAATGCCAGCATCGGCAAATGCTGCAAGATTTCAAGCCATACTTTTATCTGCGAAGGCGTCATCATTGAGGACAACGTCTTCATCGGGCATGGAGTGACATTTATTAATGACAGCTATCCTCGTGCCACGACATTCGAAGGAAGCCTGCAAACCGAAGACGACTGGAGGGTCGAGCCTACAGTCATAAAGAAGGGAGCGTCGATCGGCTCTGGTGCCACGATTCTCTCTAATACCAATGTCGGCGAGAACGCGATCGTGGGCGCCGGCAGTGTTGTGACCAAAGATGTCCCCCCTAACTCCATTGTTGCCGGAAACCCGGCTAAGGTCCTCCGGTATATCGAACAAACTGTGAAAGGTCATGAATGAGCATTCTTAACGGCGTTCCTAACAGCATTCCGTTTCTTGATCTGGTTACTCCGCACCTGGAACTCGAGGAAGAACTGACCGGTGTGTTTCGCCGAGCTCTGCATACCGCTGGTTTTATTGGTGGGCCGATGGTGGAGGAATTCGAGGCCGCATTTGCAGCCTTCTGCGATACCAGCCATGCTATTGCTGTCAGCAGTGGCACGGATGCACTGCGCTTCGCCATCATGACCTGTGGCGTACAAGCAGGGGACGTCGTCCTGACTGTGCCACACACGTTTATTGCTACCACTGAAGCTATTACGCAGGCCGGAGCCGTGCCAGAGTTTATCGATATTGACGAACGAACATACAATATGTCAGTCGCGGCACTCAGGGAGTTCCTGGAGGGACAGTGCAAGAGGAACAAATCAGGGAAACTGATTAGTCGACGGAGTGGACGTCCCGTCACCGCGGTGGTGCCAGTCCATCTATACGGCCAAATGGCCGACATGGATCCGATTTTGAGACTAGCGGAACAGTACAATCTTACCGTCATAGAGGACGCTTGTCAGGCCCACGGCGCAGAATATTTCTCGAAGAAACACGGACGCTGGATGAAAGCTGGCTCCATGGGACGTGCAGCTGCGTTCAGCTTCTATCCGGGCAAAAACCTGGGGGCATGCGGCGAAGCCGGAGCAGTGACTACCGATGATCTTGAGGTTGCCGACAAAATAAAAATGCTGCGCGATCATGGTCAAGCGAAGAAGTATCACCACAACGTGGAAGGATACAACGGTCGCTTGGACGCGATTCAGGCTGGACTCTTAAATACTAAGTTAACCCGCCTGGCTAAGTGGAACACGCAGCGTCGCGAACATGCAGCCGAATATAAGCGCCTTATGGCCAAGAACGAAGCCATAACCCTTCCATATGAACCTTCTTGGTCGCGAGCGGTGTATCACCTCTTTGTAATCCGCACCAATAACCGCGACGGAATGATGAATCATTTGAAGCAGGCCGGCATTGGCACTGGTATTCACTACCCGATTCCTTTGCACTTGCAGAATGCCTATCTATCGCTGAACTACGGTCAGAACGACTTTCCCGTGGCAAGGCGAGTTGCTTCTGAGATCGTTTCCTTGCCGATGTTCCCGCAACTTACGGCAGACCAACAATCTAGAGTGACTGAGGAGATCTTCGTTTTTACTTCGAAGGCGCTTGCAAGCCGGGCAGAACGAGTGGATAACCTTTTAATCCCTGCCGAATTAATCCCTGCCGAACAAATCGCATAAAGCCGGAGATACGAAGAAGAGTCCGCTTGACTCGGCAGATAGCGCAAGCTCCATGACGATATTGTTTATGAGCAATTGTTTCCCGAAAGGGGTCCAAAGATCATGAAAACAAAAACCAATGTTGTTGTTGTAGGACTCGGAGAGGTAGGGAAGCCACTCTTCGATCTCATTTCCCGGCACCACCACACGGTTGGAGTGGACATCTCGCCTCCCGTTGGAGACATTGAGAAAGTCGACGTTCTTCATGTGTGCTACCCGTTCCAGATTAGGGATTTCGCCGGGGAGACGGTTCGCTACATCGAACTGTTCGAGCCCAAAGTGACAATCATCAACAGCACCGTTGCGGTTGGCACTACCCGTCTGATTGCCGAGCGGGCAAATGTTGAGGTTGTGAACAGCCCTGTTCGAGGGAAACACGCACGAATGTTCGACGAACTCTGCAAGTACACCAAGTTCGTCGGGGCGATCGACCCCGTAGCCGGCCGGCGGGCCGCTGAGCATTTCGAATCCGTGGGCTTGAAGACTAGGGTTCTGTCATCCCCCGAAGGGACGGAGTTGGCGAAGCTTACTGAGACGACCTACTTCGGATTGATGATCGCTTGGGCGCAGGACATTGAGAGGTACTGCGATCAATCGGGCACGGACTATGAGGAGATTACATCGTTCTACGACGAAATAAAGTTCTTCCCTCCCGTGAAATACTTTCCGGGAATCATCGGGGGTCATTGCGTCATGCCGAACATTGAGCTCCTGCTTCAATTGGAGAGATCCGATATTCTAGAGGCGATCCAGACCTCCAATCGGATGAAAGTCGCGCGTGATGCCGGCGGCAACGTGGCTGTGCAGCGTGCGGAAAAAGTAGCCGTCTAATGCGAGAATGGGTGTGAAGCCAAACTGTCTTGACTACGGCGATGTGGATGCGACCGCCATAGCTTTAGAAGGCGTCCCCACTTTCGCAGGCCGGGTCATTTCGTCAGATTCCCGGTTAATGGGAAAGAGGGTGGCTATGGTGGTCTTCTCATCATACCCCTCTGACCCAAGACCGCGTCGTGCAGTACAGGCGCTCCTCGAAGAGGGTATGAGGATCGACCTGATCTGCGAGGGGGAACAGAAGTCGCTGAAACGGGAAAGGCTGGACAGCTTGGAGGTTATTCGGATCCCCATCCGACATAGTCGCGGTGGAACCCTCTCCTACGCTTATCAGTACTCTGCGTTCATCTTGATCTCTGGCGCCATTCTGGCTTGGCGGTCGATCAGGAGTCGCTATGATCTGGTGTACGTACATAACATGCCTGACATTCTGGTCCTGACTGCGTTGCTGCCCAAATTGTTCGGTGCGAAGGTCATTCTCGATCAACACGACCCCATGCCTGAACTCATGAGGACGATCTTCAACTTGGATGAGAACAGTCTTGCCGTCCGGGCGATCTCCCGCCTGGAGAAGTGGAGTATCGCGCGGGCGAATTTGGTGATCACCGTCAACATGGCTTGCAAGCGAATTTTTGCCGCGCGCAGCTGCCCTCTTGAGAAGATTGGTGTTGTGATGAATTCTCCTAATGAGCAGATATTTCCACTCCGGACGCAGTCTTTGCGGGCATCCATAAACCACTCTCCAAACAAGCGCTTCGTGATCATGTATCATGGGTCGCTAGTCGAACGAAATGGCTTGGACCTTGCCGTTGATGCGCTCTCATTTGTGCGAGACGATATTCCATCGGCACAACTCAGAGTTTACGGGCGCAAGACGGCTTTTCTTGAACGGGTGATGGAACAAGTCCGGAGCAAGGGGCTTGAAAGCAATGTGCAGTATTTGGGGGCAAAGAGTCTGGAGCAATTAGTTCAGGAAATTGAAGAGTGTGATGTTGGGGTCATTCCGAACCATAGAAATGCATTTACAGAGATCAATACGCCAACTCGCATTTTCGAGTACCTCGCAATGGGCAAACCAGTAATTGCTCCTCGCACTCCGGGTATCCAGGATTACTTCAGCCCAGACTCCATTCTTTTCTTTGAGCCTGGTAGTTCGTCCGATATCGCTCGTCAGATCGAATACGCAGCACTTAATTATCACGAGGCAGTCCGGATCGCCGAACGCGGCCAGAAAATCTATTTGCAACATACGTGGAAACAGGAACGGCAAACCCTCGTGGAATTGGTGGGCGGACTTCTGTCCAAGGAAGAGGCATAGATGTCAACCGGCGACCTGTCCTCGATCAGCAGATTCGGTGCTGCCGCTTCGCAGTCGAGCCTTACGGGTTCGGACGTCGAAATGGTCTTGATGCACAGGACTGAAATACCTATCCCGAGCCTTGCGGAGTCGCGCACCGCTGAGAGGGGAGGGGATCCCGCAATCCCCACCGATTTAAGCTACGTCTTGATCACGCCGGCTCGTAACGAAGAGGCTTTCATCGAAAGAACCATCGAGTCGATGATTCATCAGACGATCCTTCCGTTGAAATGGGTCATCGTAGATGATGGCTCAACGGACAAGACTTGCGAGGTTGTAAACCGCTATCTTAAACAGTATCGTTGGATCGAATTGGTTCAGATGCCACAACGGAGAGACCGTAGCTTTGCCGCTAAAGTGGTGGCATTCAACTCTGGATATGCACGAGTGAAAGATCTCCGATACGACATCATTGGTAACCTGGACGCCGATATTTCCTTTGAAAGGGACCATTTTGAGTTCCTCACCAGGAAATTCTTAGAGGATCCTAACCTTGGCGTCGCCGGCACAGTCTTCAGAGAGGATGGCTATAGCTCGGAAACGGACAGCTTTGAGGGACACAAGCACGTTTCAGGTCAGTGTCAGTTGTTCCGGAGGGAGTGTTGGCGCGACATCGACGGTTATGTACCGCACCGTGCTGGGGGAATCGATTGGATGGCCGTGACGACTGCCCGAATGAAGGGCTGGAAGACCGAGTCATTTCGGGAGAAGTGGTTCTTTCACTACCGACATCTAGGGACAGCAGAACGCAGTATCCTCTCTTCCTTATTCTCATACGGCGAAAAAGACTACTACCTGGGCGGGCATCCAGTCTGGGAATTATTCCGAATCGCTTATCGAGTCACGAAACAGCCCTATGTCATCGGGGGTATTGCCTTAGGCCTGGGCTTCTGTTGGGCCTTTCTTCGCCGGATGCCTCGGCCGGTCTCTAAGGATCTCACGGTCTTCCATCGCAAAGAACAGCTGCTCAAGCTCGAACGCATTCTGAAATCCGCCATGAGATTTAGACGCGTTGACAATTTCAATGTCGATCAGCGCTAGTCAAATCGTCTTGGAAAGCCAAATGAACCCTACGCTGGTAGACAAAACTGTCATTGCGGTGAACCGGTTCCGTGGCTGGCTTGACCGCTATGGCGAGATATCCTTTGATCATCAGAGTTTCTTCGCGAGCAAGATAGGGAGAAGCGCCAAGGCCCTCTATTACCGCAAATCTTTCCTTGGAACACTTGCGGTGGCTCCAACCGTATTTTGCGAAGCATTTGTACCCTCGGCGCGAACACTCTTTTGGCAGCGACAGCGCTTCCCAATTGCTGATGCCCATTACGCCATGGGGTTCACGCTCCTCGCCGAAATATACGAATCTGATGAGCATTATCAGCGGGCCATTCACTTTCTTGAAGTTCTCCAACAAACGCGCTGCCGAGGATATGAGGACTTTTGCTGGGGATATCCATTCGACTGGGAGACAAGAGGGGGCACCATAAAAGAAGGAACACCTCTGATAACCACGTTACCCTATGTCTACGAGGCATTCTCACAGATCCATGCGATGGATAAGGACCAGAAATGGTTGCGAATTATGGGATCAATTGCCGAGCATGCCTTCAGAAGTTATCGGGACCTGGAAGCGCTGCCGGATGCCGCTAGTTGTGCCTACACCCCGGCGCCTGATGACCCGTGTGGCGTCATAAACGCGAGTGCCTATCGAGCGTTTCTCCTGACCAAGGCAGGGATCGAGCTCTCTGAGGAGCGATACTTGGGGGTCGCGGAAAGGAATCTGAACTTCGTTCTCAACGCCCAAAACGCAGACGGCTCCTGGTACTACTCGACGGACGGGAAACGGGATTTTGTTGACCACTTTCATACCTGCTTTGTCCTGAAAGCACTCGCAAAAATCAACAAACTCAAAGACCGCTCCCCGTGCCGATACGCAATTGAACGGGGCGTCCAGTATTACCTGACGAATCTGCTAGACGCAGACGGCCTGCCGAAGCCATTTTCCAAGGCCCCCCGGCTCACAGTCTATCGCCGGGAGCTCTACGATTACGCGGAGTGCATTAACATGACTGTCCTGTTGCGTGATCGGTTTCCTAAGTTGGATCAGGTGTTGTCTCGAGTGGTCAGGGATCTGCTCGTGCGTTGGCAAAAGGCCGACGGTTCGTTCCGAGCCCGTGAGCTTATGATCGGCTGGGATAACGTCCCGATGCATCGCTGGGCTCAGTCGCAGATCTTTCGAAGCCTCTGCTTCCTGTTATCCCAAGACCTTAGGATCTCGCAAACCGGAAGAACCTACGATATGCGTCAGCCATTAGAGTCGAACACTATAAATTAAGTTAGCTTATGTGCGGCATCTGCGGACAATACAATTTCGGAAACCTGGCCCCTGTCCGGCGTCGGGACGTCGAAGCGATGACCAAGACTCTTATCCATCGAGGTCCGGACGATGAGGGTTATTACATCTCAGGTCCTCTTGGCTTGGGCTTTCGCAGGCTCTCGATCATCGATCTTGCGGGCGGTCATCAGCCGATGTCGGATCAGGCAGAATCCGTCTGGGTAATCTTCAATGGTGAGATCTATAACTTCATAGAGCTCAGGCGTGAACTGGAGGGATACGGCCACGTTTTCCGTACCAAGTCGGACACGGAGGTCATCGTCCACGGATACAAGCAGTGGGGCGATGAGGTACTCAACCGGCTCAACGGGATGTTTGGTTTGGCAATCTGGGATGCACGAGAAGAGCGGCTGATTCTCGCCCGCGATCCGTTCGGCATAAAGCTGCTCTATTACAGGCTTGAGAAAGATTGCTTGTACTTCGGCTCGGAAATTCGTGCACTTCGGGCAACGATGCCGGCCAAGGCTGAGATCGATCACACCTCGTTGAATCTATTCTTGCGTTATCGCTACACGCCCTCGCCATACACTCTACTCAAAGGCGTACGAAAACTAGCACCGGGGACAAAGCTGACGGTCGATAACGGCATCTGTCGCGTAAGCCGATGGTATAACTTCAGCCCTGTTCCTTTTGTGCCCCCAAAGTCGCCTGGAGAAGCGCTCGAAGAACTGTTAGCGCTCTATCAACAGGCAATGCGTCGACAACTTGTCAGCGATGTGCCGGTCGGGTTGCTATTGAGCGGTGGTCTTGACTCAGGGCTCCTGTTGGCGCTGATGAATCTAAACGGAAAGAATTGGCCTACCTACACCGTGGGATACGGTTCAAGCTTCGCGGACGATGAATTATCAGATGCCGCCGAGACCGCTCGTATTCTGGCCTCCAACCACACCGCAGTCATGATAACGAGGTCGATCTTTGAGGAGACGCTCCCGAAGATTGTCGCGTCCTTGGAAGAGCCGATCGCTGCGTCTTCGATCGTTCCGATGTATCTCGTGTGTGAACGAGCCCGTCAAGATGTAAAGGTAGCCTTGGTTGGGCAAGGGCCGGATGAATTATTTGGAGGTTATCGTCGTCATCTCGGCGTCCGGTACAGCGCATTCTGGGCAGGATTGCCGAGTTGGATGCGCGCCCCAATCTCCTCGACCGTCGCCGCACTCCCGAGAAACGAGACATTGAAGCGGGGAGTCTACTCTCTTGCAATTCCAGATCGAATGCGACGGTATCAGGAAGTATTGTCGCTTTTGCCAGGAGACAAAATCGATGAACTGTTTCAGGAAGGTTTATTAGCACCCAATGCAGGCGACACGGTCCTGGAATGTTGGGGGGATCTGGCTGGCCTTTTGGACGGCACGAGCGAGCTGGGCGGTCTCCAATTCCTAGAGCTACGGTCTACTCTTCCGGATGAGCTTCTCATGTATGCCGACAAGCTATCCATGGCTCATGGTTTAGAACTTCGTGTTCCTTTTCTCGATAAGGAAATCGTTGAATATGTCGAAAGACTACCCGCCAACTTCAAAGTAAGGAATGGCTCCGGGAAATGGCTTCATCGCCAGGCCTGCAGAAGATACCTACCGGATTCGATCTTAAAGCGGCCGAAGCGCGGGTTTGGGGTGAATGTGGTGGATGACTGGTTTAGGGGTGCTGTAGATAACAAGATGGCCGAGGTCCTTCTCGACCGCGACTCCAGGATCTATGAACACCTGCAACCCAATGCAGTGCGCAGACTGTTCGAGGAGCATACATCCGGGCGACATGACAATCATAAAATCCTGTTCAGCTTGATTGTGTGTGAAGAGTGGCTTCGCGCACATGCTGAGCCGGTAGCAGTGTTTCATTAGAGCCCGAGGCGATGATAGGTGTAATCGCAGACGCTTCGGAATACGATGTAGTTCGGGAGTTCTTTGAGCTTTTCAAAACTCCGTGGGAGTTTTATCAAAGCGATCGGCAGTACGAGGTTCTGCTTGTCGCGGGGAATGATCTAGTTTACGGAACTGCGAAACTCGTCCTCTTTTATTCCGGCCGAATGCTACCATTCGACGAAGAACAGAAGATACCGACGGACCCTGAGGAAAACGAAAGCTGCATCCTCTCGTACGAGGGAAACCGGATCCCGATTTATGGCGACACCGTCAGGTTTAAAGAGACGGGGAACGTCATCCTGACAGATGAGAAGACCCACGAGTCTGCAGCATATCTTGACCGATCTCGGAAAGGTGCGGTGGCTCGGATCGGTTACGATCTGTTTGGTGAGGTTCGGATGTTGCTTACAGCAGGGCAGCCATCCGCCAACGCAACCATACCGGTTCTGGAACTGCACATCGCCATCCTGAGAGATTTAATCACAGGATGTGGGGTTCCACTGATTGAAGTCCCTCCCGTTCCCGACGGCTATCCGTTTATAGCTTGTCTAACTCATGATGTTGATAATCCATCAATCGGTCAGCACAAATGGGACCACACAATGTTCGGGTTCTTGTATCGCGCGGTGTTCTGCTCTTTGAGCAATTACATCCGCAAACAGATAGGCTTTCGGGATCTACTCACGAATTGGATGGCAGCTCTGAAGTTACCGTTCGTTCACCTGGGATTGGCGAAAGACTTCTGGCGCGATTTCGACGATTGTTACTTGGAATTGGAAAAGGGACTCCGATCAACTTTCTTCGTGATTCCTTTTCAGAACAACCCAGGCCGGAATTCTCTCGGCCAGGCACCGGCATTTCGTGCTGCCCGATACGGTGCTGCGGATATCTTAGAGACGATCCAAAAGTTAAGCGTCGCGGGCTATGAAGTTGGGCTGCACGGTATCGATGCATGGCTCGACGCCGCGCGAGCACGCGCGGAACTCGAGGAAATTCGACACCTGACCGGAGTGTCAGATATCGGCGTGAGAATGCACTGGCTTTACTATGATCAACGATCGCCTGAAACTCTAGAGAAATCCGGTGCTGTCTATGACTCCACGATTGGTTACAACGAGACCGTAGGGTATCGTGCAGGGACAATGCAAGCATACAAACCTCTCGCGGCGACTCGACTGCTCGAATTGCCGATGCACGTGATGGATACAGCTCTGTTTTATCCCGCATATCTCGGGCTATCCGCACAGCGCGCGCGAACACTCCTTGGAGGAATGGTAGACCTTGCGGTCCGTTTTGGAGGCTGCTTCACGATCAACTGGCATGATCGCAGCCTTGCCCCAGAGAGGTTGTGGTACGCATGCTACCGTGACCTGATTCAGGAATTGAAGAATCGAGGCGCGTGGTTTTCGACGGCCGGGCAAGCGATCTCCTGGTTTCGAAAGCGTCGATCGGTAGTGTTCGAAAGAAATAGTGCTGACCCGGCTGCTGTGTGCGCCAAGGTCACGGCTCATCATGGGCATTCTCTCCCTGGTCTGCGATTGCGAATCTATAACGCGCCAGAATCAAGCGAGTTCAGCGTGCGCTGTTCAGAAAAGTACGTAGAGGTGGCTTTCAATAGCCATGTTGACAACCGGGTCGCCTGTGAAGCCAACAGATGAATGTTTGCGGAGCCGACATCCCTAGACAGTAACAAGGATCACTGCCCGGCGATATATTAAGACACGCATCGGACGGTGTCTCCATCACAAATGGATAGCAGCATGCTGCAACATGTCCCAATGCAGATATTCAAAACGATATTGAACTAGAGGACGTCATGGAAAAGACAGGACAGATGTACCAGAAGTTTCTAGATGAGTACATCTCAGAGAATGCAGTGCGCAAATACACCACGGAGACAGCAGGCTACGGGATCACTTACCTGCTGCGCAACCAATATGCTCAGATATACATGAATGTCGTAAATTCCTATCTGCGCACTTCAACGGTTCGGCCTCTTCGGCTTCTCGAATTTGGTTGTGGCGGAGGAATGAACATCACCCGTTTGATTTCTCTCCTGGAAGAGAAGAAAGTCCCTGTCGATCGTGCATATGGAACGGATTTCTCCCCACGGTTGGTGCAGGCAGCAGGGGAGGAAGCTAAAGCCTTTCTCCCTCCCCATCTTGCAAAAAAAGTGAGTTTTCACGTTGCCCGTAACGAGCAGCTGGCGGAAGATCTGTCCGCGGGGCTTGACGGGAGCGAGGATCAAATTGGCTCTTTTGATCTAATTATCGGTGTGAATACATCCCGGTATTGCCATCGTTTCGGAAAACAATTGAACTGTGCTGAAGACATTTATCGTTTATTACGACCGGGAGGTGTATGCGTCATCATCGATATGAACAATCGCTTTCCTGCATTTCGAAGCCGTTTCCGAGAGTTAGATCGGGACCCCGCCGAGTGCTATATCCCTTCGCTTGACGAATACGCCTCTCCATTCAAGACTGCGGGATTCGAGATCATCAGGAAGGGAAACTTCTGTTGGATTCCACACTCGGCCGGTTACGCTCTTACCCTGAGCTGCCGTCTCATGAGCCCCTTTTTAAATCTTGTGGCTCGCAGCCGGGCCATGCGTTCGCTGGTAGTTGCGCGGAAACCCGCATGAGTTGTCTGCAGATCGGTCGTCGAGTGAGAGGAATCGCGCTTGGCTAAACGGGCAATTCTCTTAGAGGAAGACAGGCCGGGAGGAAAGTCTGTGCAGCTCGCGCGCACCCTCGACTTCTTCGGTGTCCCTTGGAAAACACTAACGGTCTCGGAGCTGACGGATATCGGGGCGGATGCTCAAGAGCAAGTCGTTTTCGCCTTGGCTCGAACAGCGGCATCTGCTATCAAGCAGACACAACGAGCAAATCGCCCTGTTCCCCGACCAGCTGCAGTCTACGTCTATACCGACAACGACCTAGATGCTAGCGAGCGCGGACTCCATTCTCTTTGCGGGAATGGAGACTTTTTATTGCGGCGGGCCCCTGAGGGGGTTCTGTCTCTTCGCGTATCCAGTGAGCTTGCTGATGTGGCCGGACCTATGGCCGGCGTCGAAGTCTCGTCGCGATTGAGGAGGGAAGATAATGTCTTGGTAGGCCCGGTTGATGACGAATCGGGTTTTACGACTGTCATTTCGGCCGGAGACGCGCCGGTGTTCGTTCGGTTCCACCAGAGCGGTATCCCGATCTTCTTTTGTGCGAGCTCGTATGTGCTCGATATTGATGAAACGGTAGGCCCGGGGTATTACGATGTGAAAGACCATTTCTGTTCTGTCGTGCCTCTTGTGATGTTCATCAGGCTAGTGTTCCCTGATGTTGCGTGGCAGCCGCAAGAACTCGGCGCTTGCTTGATCATTGATGATCCGCTCTTGAGAAGACGATATGGAGCCTGCAATTTTGAGATCCTGCGCAATCTCATGCAACAATACGGCTTCACGACAGATATCGCTTTCATTCCTTGGAATTGGCGTCGGACCTCTCGCCCAGCTAGTAAGTTTTTTAGAAACGAGTCTGGGCATTTCTCCGTATCAATTCACGGCTGTGACCACGCCAGAGCCGAGTTTGGAGAAGCCTCACAAATAATTCTGAGCAACAAAGCCAAGCTGGCTCAATCCAGGATGCGAAATCATGAGCTTCGGACAGGCATTCATCACGATCCTGTCATGATCTTCCCGCAGGGTATCTTTTCATCTACCTGTCCTGAAGTTCTCAAGTTCAACGGCTTTCTTGCCGCGGTCAATACCGAGACGATGCCTGCTGATTCTGGCCGCGCCAGGACACGCATCAAGGATGTCTGGGATGTTGCCATCATGCGATACGGCTGCTTCCCGATATTTACGCGAAGATATGCCCATCACGGTTTGGAGAACTTCGCCTTCGATCTTTTGCTGGGCAAACCATGCTTGATCGTGTCTCACCACGACTTCTTTCAAGACGGCTGCACCGAACTTATCGAATTGATTGAGAACCTCCGATCCCTAAACTGTTGCTTGTACTGGCGGTCGTTAGGTGATGTTATTCGAAGGTCTTGTAGGCGGAGGTTTGGAGAACAGGGCGTAGAAGAAGTAGAAATGTACAGCAATGAGTTACTAATAAACAACCCTACCGAGCAAATGATTAAGGTGCACGTCCAAAAGAGGGAATACGAAGCAGATGTTATCGATGGAATACTGTGTAACCAGAAACCCCTTATGTGGACCAGCAATGACGACCACCTTGTCTTTGATGAAAGAGTTGAGGCGCGCAGCGAAGGGCACTTCCAGGTGCTCTATCGAGGGAGGGGCGAAACTGAGAAGGTCGTCAGATCGTGGAGTTTCGAACTTTCAGTAGCCGTGAGGCGAATTCTTTCCGAAGTTAGAGACGAGCATGTTTATAGAAGCCGCTCCATCCGGATCAAGGCCGCCAACTTAACAAACATGCTCACCAGGACCCATTAGAAATGGAGTTGGCCGGACATAATTGCAAGGATCGCGTTTCCTCAAGATATGTCGTGGCAAGCCGATTTGGTACCGTCGGCGTGAATCATTAAAACGATGCCTCCTTCTTTAGCGTTACTTCTCTGGTTCATCCTTCTGGTGACCCTGTTACGTTTTGATCCTGCTAAGGACCCCAAGCTGTCGCCAGCTTTGTGGGTGGCCGTGATCTGGATGTTCATCCTCGGATCACGGTTGCCTTCTCAGTGGCTTGGCCTCCAAGTGGGCTCGGCGGCTCAAGCTCTTGAGGAAGGGAATCCTCTGGACCGCACTATCTCTTCCGTCCTGATCCTGCTGGCGGTGAGCATCCTGATGTCACGGTCATTTAGCTGGAGTGGTTTCTTTGTACGAAACGTCGCCCTGATGGCATTTCTTTCTTTCGCTCTGGTGAGCGTCTGCTGGTCAGACTTTCCCTTCGTCGCTTTCAAACGGTGGTTCCGAGATCTCGGCAATTATCTAGTTATTCTCGTTGTTCTATCCGATCCTCGGCCGTTGGAGGCCTTGCGTGCCGTGCTTCGCTATCTTAGCTATTTGCTGGTCACGCTTTCGATCTTGCTCATCAAATACTTTCCCCAGCTCAGCAAGCAATACGATTCTTGGACCGGCGCTGAAATGTATGTAGGGGCTACCACGGGCAAGAACCTGCTCGGTGTTGTGTGCTTGATCAGCGGGCTCTTTTTTTTCTGGGATACAGTTGTACGCTGGCCCGAACGAAAACAGCGACGAACGAGACGGATCATTCTTGTGAACGTCACGTTCCTTGCAATGACACTATGGTTGCTGAATCTCGCCAGTAGTACGACCTCCCGTGTTTGCCTAGTTCTCGGCTGCTTGGTCATCGCAGCGGCTCACACAAGACCGGTCAGGCGCCGCCCCGCACTACTCAAGGCGTTGATTCCGGCGTGCTTCTGCCTGTATGTCATTCTGTCCTTCGGTTTTGACATGAACGGGGCAATGGCGGGAGCTGTAGGCAAGGACCCAACACTCACTGACAGGACCAAAATATGGGCGTTCCTTCACAGCATGCACACTAATCCCCTTGTTGGCACTGGCTATGAAAGCTTCTGGCTGGGTCCTAGGCTTCAATCGTTTTGGCAGAATGCCGGCCTTGGGCATATAAATGAAGCACACAATGGCTACCTTGAGATCTATCTTAACCTGGGTTTGATTGGTGTCTGCCTTCTCGGCGGATTTGTGATCGCCAGTTATCAGACCATTTGCCGGAGGCTCAAGCCATTCTCCAGCCTTGCCTCGCTAACGTTGGCACTATGGATCACCATGCTGTTCTACAGTGTCACAGAGGCCGGCTTCCGGGCCGGTTTAATGTGGCTCACGTTCTTGCTGGGGGGTATCGCTGTGTCCGAACGCCCCAAGAGTAGAGCTCACAATATCACCATCTTCGACAGTGCGCTTTCGACGGACCGACTTCCAATTCCCACTTTAGAAATGACACAGGTCAGCGGAGACAATCATGGATACGCTCATTCAGCCTCGTGAACCAGCTTCTGAGCCGCTTGCAAAGCCTAAGGAACCAATCAACGCAGGGATAGGATACTCAGAGGTTGGCAGAAAAGGGAAACGTGTGTTCGTCCCATCAGTGCAGGTTGGTGAGAGGATAGTGATCTCCACAGGCAAATGGCTAAAGACAGCGGCCGTTCGGGATGAAGACCTAGTAGAAGGTGAAGTGGTTAGCAATCCAAACTTGTTCGTTTCTCGACTAAGAGAAATCGGACTAAATGCCGACATCTTTACTTTTGCCCAGAAATTGCCCGAGACGACTCCAAAATACAGCTATCATCTCGAGTGGGACAACGTAGCTGCAATTCCAATAACAACTTTTTCTGATTGGTGGGAAAAGCGCGTTGATCCCGGCGTGCGGAGAGCTGTGAGGAAGGCAGCTAAGGCTGGGGTTGTCGTGAAGTTGGTGGAATTCGACGACGCATTTGTGAACGGTATAGTCAGTATAAATAACGAAACCCCGATTCGACAGGGGAAGCCTTTTTGGCACTTCCAGAAAAGCTTCGATGTCGTGAAGAGAGAACAGTCAACGTACGCAGAGAGAAACGCTTTCTTGGGCGCCTATTGGCAGGATGAGTTGATCGGTTACATCAGAATGACCTATGTCGATACGTTCGGGAGCGTCATTCAACTGCTAACTATGATGAAGCACTTCGACAAGAAGCCGGCGAATGCTCTGCTTGCAAAGGCAGTTGAGATTTGCGAACAGAACAGAATGTCTCATCTTATGTACTGCAACTACGTCTATAACGACCCAAGTAGTTCACTCACCGAATTCAAGCGGCGCAACGGTTTCAAGATGGTGCTGCTGCCTCGATATTACGTTCCACTCACACTCAAGGGGAAAATCGCTCTGAGTTTGGGGTTCCACCGCGGACTTGCGCAGCGTATTCCCAGACCTCTGCTCACACGGCTCTTAAAGATGCGAAATTCTTGGCATGCGCGGAGACTACGGACCATCGAGGGGAATCTCCAGGACTAGCCATGCCGGGGATCGTCGCGCTGATCACAAAGATGCCACGCAAGCACGTGGAAGCTCAGCTCGTGCAAATGGTGGAAACCCTTCGCCACGAGTCTTTCTACGTCCAGGGGACTTGGATCGATGAGTCATCTGGAGTGTACATCGGATGGGTTGAGCGAAAGGGCTCTTTTTCTGTCGAAATGCCAGTGCGAAACGAACGGGGAGACGTGGTGCTCGCCTTTTCCGGGGAGGAGTTTCCGGAGCCTGGCATGGCCCAGCGTCTAAAAGCGCAAGGGCATGAGCTCGACGTGGATGGACCCTCCTATCTGGTTCACCTCTATGAAGAAGACCCGTCCTTTCCGGCGGGATTGAATGGAAGATTTCACGGCATAGTGGCGGATCGCCACCGCAAGACTGCGACGATTTTCAACGACCGCTATGGGATGCACCGGCTCTACTATCACCAGTCGAAGGAGGCCTTCTATTTTGCTGCGGAAGCCAAGGCGATTCTAGCTGTTTGTCCTTCCCTCAGGAGGACGGATTCCCAGGGTCTGGCAGAGTTTGTCTCCTGTGGCGCTGTTTTGGAGAACCGAACGATCTTCGAAGGCATCCATGTTTTGCCGGGCGCTTCGGCATGGGTTTTTCGAAACGGCTCACTCGAGCGGAAAAGCAGCTATTTCCATCCAACGGAGTGGGAAGAGCAGGAGAAACTCGATCCGGAATCCTATTACCGGGAACTCAAGGCAACTTTTACGCGAAACCTCCCTCGGTATTTTGCGGGACAGGAGCGAATCGGCATGTCGCTGACAGGCGGTCTGGATACCCGAATGATTCTGGCCTGCCGTCAGCCTGATCCCGGATCGCTCCCCTGCTACACCTTCGGTAGCATGTTCCGCGAGAGCCAGGATGTCCGCGTTGCGCGGCGGGTCGCGGACATCTGCGAACAACCCCACCAGATCATCACTGCCGGCCAGGAGTTTCTCGCGCAATTTGGCCGCTACGCAGAGCGGGCAGTGTACTTGACAGATGGATGTGTGGACGTAAGCCGTGCACCCGACCTCTATTTAAATGAGAGGGCGCGCGAAATCGCCCCGATCAGGATAGCGGGAACCTACGGCGGGGAAGTCTTGCGTGGGATCCGCGCATTTAAGCCCATCGAGCCAGCTGGAGGTTTGTTCTCTCCAGGCTTCGTTTCTTTCATTCATCAAGCTGGCAAGACGTATGCTGGAGTCGTTCGTGGCCATCCTGTTACGTTTGCCGCCTTTATGCAAGGTCCCTGGTACCTCCATGGTGTGCTGGCACTGGAGCAGTCGCAGATTTCCATGCGGTCCCCATACCTGGACAACGACTTTGTCCGGACAGTCTTTCGCTCGCCAGCGTCAGCCCTCACCAGCAACGAGTTCTCCTTGCGGCTGATCGCCGATGGCAACCGAGACCTACTTCGAATCCCAACGGACCGTGGCGTGGCGGGAAATCGGGGGCCGATTTTAGGAGCGACTTCTCGCGGGGTTCTAGAGTTCCTTTTCAAGGCGGAATACGCTTATGACATGGGCATGCCACAGTGGCTGGCTCGGTTTGACTATGCCTTCTCGCCTTTCCGGCTTGAATCTTTGTTTCTGGGACGACACAAGCCCTTCCATTTCCGTGTTTGGTATCGGGATGTCTTGGCCGGTTATGTTCAGGAAATGTTGCTCGATCCGCTTACATTTTCTAGGCCGTACATCGAACGAAAAATGCTCGAGGCTATAGTACAGGGTCATGTCAAGGGAAATCGCAACTACACAACCGAACTTCACAAGCTGCTGACCTTAGAAATCATCCACCGTTCCTTCCTGGACAACTCAGAAAGGATCGGCTCCACAAAACGACCGAGAGTTGCGATAGCTGTGCGAGCGGCCACTGAACCGCAACGGCACAAGGTTCGGAGTTCCTGGGAGCCATATTTACAATAAGGGCGAATATGACTTTCCCAAGACTAAAAAGGTATCTTCAAAGGTCACTCACGCGCCTGGGCATTTATGAGCGCGTTAAGGCGTCGTGGATTTACGACTCCTATTGGACTTTGGCTGATAGGCGAATAATCAATGACAGGCGCGGCGAGCTTGATTTCTACAGAGAGCTCTTAAGCGGATTTCGAGAGGGCGATCTGGTTTTCGATGTAGGTGCCAACCACGGCTATAAAACTGACATTTTCTTAAGACTCGGCGCTAGGGTGGTGGCGGTTGAGCCTGATGGAATCAGCCAAGAGACCCTGAAAGAGAAATTTCTAAAGCACCGGCTAAGAAAGATGCCGCTGGTCATCGTTGATAAGGCCGTTAGCGACAACTGCTCCGTAAGGACGATGTGGATAGATTCACCGGGCTCTGCGAAGAACACTCTGAGTGAGAAATGGGCAGAGACTTTGAAAGATGACGACAAACGGTTCGGGCACAAGCTCGCGTTTGCGAAGTGTAAAGAGGTCGAGACCGTTTCGATGGAACAGCTAATCGCAGTGCATGGTCCGCCTTTCTTTGTCAAGATCGACGTCGAAGGCCATGAGTTGAGCGTCTTGCGAGGTTTGCAGCAGCCAGTTCCCTTTCTCTCATTCGAGGTGAATCTGCCTGAGTTTAAGCGAGAAGGATTAGAGTGCGTCCGGGTACTAGGACACTTGGCCCCGGATGGCGAATTTAACTACACTCCAGACTGCCGGTGTGGGCTCATACTGAAGCAATGGTTTCGAGCAGAACAATTCTTGGCAATATTTGCTTCATGCACCGATCCAAGCATCGAGATATTTTGGAGACATCGCGGCAAGCCAAGTTGTTGATAGCACTAACCGACTCGGATGGTGCTCAGTCGCCAGGAAGTATATTGTTTTGGCCATTCGAAGCTTTGGTGTCTGTACTTTGCCGTCCGCGTGACTTTGGTGTCTAGACTTTTTGCCGTTCTGCGTGGATAGTCTTTACTAGACAGGGAATTCGAGAATGCTAGTAAAGGAATGGTGTCCCTACCAATGACGCTAAAACGGCTGTCAGTGATACTTTTCTGTATGTTGACCTCTCTTTTTGCCGCAGAGGCGCAGACAATTAACGCCGCAAGCTGCAATGAGAGCGATGTTGCAGCCGCGCTTTCGGGCATTACCGCTGATGGGACTACCGTTGGGGTTCCGCCGGGCAACTGCACTTGGACGACGTCGCTTTCTTATGCGCAGGTTCATTCGTTTACCCTGCAGGGGGCCGGTGCTATTTCTGGGACTGGATCACAGTCCACGATTAGCGGCACAGGAACGGATAGCACTATCATCCGGGACAACATTAACCGCTCTGGCGGAGATTCGCCTTTGCTGAAGATAAGCACGATTTCTGGCAAGTCCTTTCGTATGACGGGTATTGCCTTCACATACAGCTCGAGCAACATGACCGTGACCGGCAATGGCTCCATAGTAATTGACGGCCAATCCACTCAAGTCAGAATTGATCACGATCATTTCAACCAGATCAACAATGTTGACTTGCGTTTGGGGGGCGGAATACAAGGCGTCGTGGATCATTGTCAGTTTGATGCTGGCTTCAATGACGAGAATCAGATGAGGTTTAGTGACGAAAACTGGAATGGTGATGCCGAGGGACTTGGGAACGGGTCGTGGAACGATACCTCTCATTTCGGAACCAGCCAGTTCATGTTCGCGGAGAACAATAATTTCCAGTGGGCAACTGGTGGCGCGGGTGAAGGTGGCCCTCACGCGTTTGCGTTCGACATCGGTATTGGCGGTGGTCGGGGTGTATTTCGTTATAACGCCGTGGGATATCACGTCGCGCTGCAGACTCACGGGACAAGTGGGGGCACACAGGATTACAGAGGCATGCGGGCGGCGGAAGTATACCAGAACACATTCGTCTGGAGCAGCAATCCGACGGCCGATCAGTTCGCTTTCCTTGTGCAACTCGAGGGCGGGGCTAGTCTTTGGTGGGGGAACAGCATAACCGGATTCAATCAATTTCTCCATCTCTATATCGCCAGAGTCAGCAACGCGACCTACGGCGAAACAGCTCCCCCTGCAGGGTGGGGATACTGCGGCACCGCGCAGACGGGTAGTGCCAGCGGCTGGGATGGGAACACCAGCAGTAGCGGCTATCCGTGTGTTGATGGAATCGGGCGAGGAAAAGGCGACTTGCTTCAGGGGACATTTTCGACCAAGTGCAACGAAACACTTGACTGTACTAGCTACAAGGGACAGTGGCCGAATCAGATTTTGGAGCCGTTGTACTCTTGGGAGAATACTTTTAACGCTGTTCCTCAAGAACCCGACCATTACTCCGTAAACGCATCTGGTTTGGTACTTTCTGAGAACAAGGACTATTACCTTCAGCTACCGAACTACGATGAAAGCGCCTCCTTTAATGGCACTGCTGGCATTGGTCAAGGTTTGCTCTCTGTACGCCCATCGACCTGCACAGCGAGCGTCGGCTACTGGGCGACAGATCAAAAGACGCTCTATCTCTGCGGCAGCGGGAATACCTGGAACAGCTATTACTCCCCCTATACGTATCCTCATCCCCTTGTAGCGAGTTCGGTAACCTCTCCTATGCCTCCGACGGATCTTCTAGCTGTCCCGAAATAACTCGCTACTGCTTGGGGCCGCCACGAACCTGGAGTGGCCCTTCATACAACTCACCAGCTTGTTGCACTCGAAATGGATTGCGTTCACGAGGGTTTGATTTGCGGGAGAGATCGCAAATCAGGACCTGATGACAGCGTCTCACCATGAAACCCCTGGTCTCCATTCTGATCCCCGCCTATAACGCCGAGGAGTGGATCGCCGACACGATCCAGTCCGCCATTGCGCAAACCTGGCAACGCAAGGAGATCATCGTCGTGGACGACGGCTCCAAGGATCGGACAGCAGAAGTAGCGCGACGATTTGCATCAAGAGGGGTCGCCGTCGTATCCAAGGAAAACCAGGGCGCTGCAGCGACTCGCAACCATGCTTTGCGCGTCAGTCAAGGGGACTTCATCCAGTGGCTGGACGCGGACGATCTGCTCTCACCGGACAAGATAGAGAAGCAACTTTCGGCGCTGCGGGAATCTAACCGGAGGCCAATCCTTCTTTCCTCGCCGTGGGCCTACTTCAATTATCGGATCAGCAGTGCGCGCTTCGTCCCGACGCCCCTATGGGAAGACCTTTCCCCCGCAGAATGGCTCCTAAGGAAAATGGGCAATAATCTGCACATGCAGACTGCGACTTGGCTAACCAGCAGGGAATTGGCCGAGGCAGCCGGCCCGTGGGACACACGCCTCCTGGGTGACGATGACGGCGAATATTTTTGCCGCGTACTCTTGGCATCTGAAAGTACTCGTTTCGTGAGGGAAGCGAGGGTTTATTACAGGATTACGCAATCCAGCCGGCTGAGTCACATCGGCGCCTCAGACAAAAAGAAAGATGCGATGGTAGTTTCGATGAAACTGCACATTCAGTACCTGCGCTCGCTTGAGGAGAGTGATCGTACCCGAAGGGCCTGTCTGACGTACCTGCAGAATTGGTACCACAATTTCTATCCGGAGCGACCTGACATTGTTAGCGAGTTGCAGAGTTTAGCCTCGCAGCTTCACGGGCGACTAGTCGAGCCCCGCTTGCGCTGGAAATATGCTTGGATGAAACCAGTGTTTGGATGGAAAGCTGCAAAATCGGCACAGATAGCTCTTCCGCAGTTCAAAGCGTCATGTATCAGGTATTGCGACAAGGCAATGTACAGATTGGAAAGTCGCAGTGAATCAATGGCAATTCCATCATCATGAAGGTGTTGCTTAAGGAATTGGGTCTCGTTTTCAGTGGAGTGCACTTCGGCCAAGCATCGGCAGGATTAGATGTGGGGCTCTCAACAAACCTCATACGAGAGTAAGAGAGCGTGGCTTGCCACGACATATCGATGCTCACAAATTCTCGGTTGTGCAACGAATCAAGCGCATCGTGTTGCGCAACTCCGGACAGGACCAAAGATGGCTATCGGTTCTTTTCTTGTGAGCGGTACGAGACAGAAGCTTGGCAGAACCGAATAGAAAGCAATGATGGCACGGCGGATAAAGCAAGGTATCGACGTCCGTGCGTACGATGCAGTTCGCCAAAACTCTGGAGAGTTGCCCAGCGTGGCGAATTCAGACGATACATCTGGGATTGTGACAACTCTGCTTACGGGCGGTAGCGACAGACCTTACGTATTCGGCCTGACAACGTGGCTTATTTCTCACGGGGTAGTTGTAGACCTGATTGGTAGCGATGAGCTCGACCTTCCCGAGTTCCGCAGCAAGCCGGAAGTGAACTTTCTTAACTTAAGAGGCAGCCAGCGGGAAGACGTCAGCTTCGTGAGCAAGTTAGTCAGGGTGACGATGTACTATGCCAGGCTGATCCGCTACGCTGCCGCAGCCAAGCCCAGATTGTTTCACATCCTGTGGAACAACAAATTCGAGATCTTCGACCGCACGCTGCTCATGCTTTACTACCGTTTGCTGGGGAAGAGGATTGTCTTTACTGTACACAATGTGAATGCAGACAGACGGGACTCCAGTGACACACGCATCAATCGATTTACGCTGCGAATCCAATATCGCCTCACCCACCACATCTTCGTTCATACGGAAAAGATGAAGCTGGAACTCATCGAGGAGTTTGGGGTAGCGGGCACGCAGGTTACAGTCATTCCGTTCGGGATCAACAACGCTGTTCCGAACACGAGCCTTGCGCCGTCTAACGCAAAGCAGCGTCTGGGCCTCCGGAAGAATGACAAGGCGATACTATTTTTTGGAAGAATTACGCCTTATAAAGGCCTCGAGTACCTGATAGCCGCGTTTCGACAGGTCCTGATTCGAGACGAATCTTATCGGTTGATCATCGCTGGCAGGCCGGATAGGTGCGAAGAATACTGGGGAGCAATCCGCGAAGACCTCCGTGAGGACGTTCAGAGGGGACGAGTGTTACTTAAAGCCGACTTTGTGCCGGATGAGGAGACCGAAGTCTATTTCAAAGCAGCTGATGTGCTCGTCTTGCCGTACCGGAATATCTACCAGAGCGGTGTTTTGTTCCTGGGGCACAGTTTTGGCCTGCCCGTTCTAGCTGCAGACGTGGGCTCGCTAAAGGATGAAATCGTAGAGGGCAAAACGGGATACTCGTTCACGCCTGAAGATCCAGTTGACCTAGCGAGAGCCATCGAACAATACTTCGCAAGTAACCTATACGCAAATCTGCACAGCCGACGGCAAGAGATACAGGATTACGCTGCGGAGCGGCATTCCTGGGATCTGGTTGGTCATATAACATTACGTGTATATGCCGACTTGCTTCGGGCACCTTCTGCCGGGAAAGCGTTGGCTCGCGATACCTCGTCGAATGCTTCGCTTGATGTGAATACTCCTTCATGAAGAGGCCGAAGTGCCAACTGTGAAAGTAATCTCGAATCCTTCGATGGATCGCATTCGTTCGAACCCAGGATTTTCCGAGTCTTTCAGAATCACTTAGTTCGTGAGCCGATCCGGCGAGTCAACCTCGATTAAGTTTGCCCCAAGGATATCCGTAATACAAGGCTAAAAAATGGTCATTACTAGCACTCCGCTGCGTGTCTCGTTCTTCGGGGGAGGCACCGATTATCCTGTCTGGTATCGCGAGCATGGGGGATCGGTACTATCCACCACCATCAACAAGTGCTGCTACATTACGTGTCGACAATTACCCCCATTCTTCGAGTACCACAGTCGGATATCGTACTCCAAGGTTGAAAATGTCAGCACGAATAACGCGATCCAGCACCCATCGGTGCGCGCCTGTCTGCAACACCTGGGTGTGGACGATGGCGTTGAGATTCAGCACGTTGCCGACTTACCCGCGCGCACGGGCTTGGGTACAAGCTCGGCGTTTACAGTTGGCCTTCTGCTCGGCCTTTACGCGCTCAAGAGCGAGATGCGAGATAAAGCCGCACTTGCTGCAGAGGCAATACACGTCGAACAAGAGTTGCTTAAAGAGGCAGTCGGGGCACAAGATCAGGTTAGTGCTGCGTACGGAGGCTTCAATCGCATCAACTTTCATACAGATGGTCAAATCGAAGTGAATCGGATACTGGCCTCCCGGAACAGGATTGAAGAACTGCAGCAACATCTGGCCCTCTACTTTACAGGGTTTTCCAGGACTGCATCGGAAATCGCGCAAGAGCAACTGAGAATGACACCGCATAAGAACCAGGAATTGCGGACCATGCTTCAACTGGTAGACGAGGCCGAGGCCATAGTCACCAGTCCAAGCTGCTCTTTAGATGAGTTTGGCCGGCTTCTCCACGAAAGCTGGCAGATCAAGAGATCTCTGACTCAGAAGATATCAAACGCTGAAATCGACGAAATCTACGAGGCTGGACTCAGCGCGGGTGCTTTGGGAGGCAAGTTGCTTGGCGCTGGCGGTGGCGGTTTCATGTTGTTCTTCGTTCCACCAGAACGGCGTGAGGCGTTGAGGATACGGTTGAAAAAGCTATTGTGTGTTCCATTCGCATTCTCCAATAGGGGCAGCCACGTTGTGGTGTACGAGCCTGAGGAAGTGTATGACAAATCACTGACCCATGAGCGTTTTGAGGTTTATGCAGGGCAGGCATAACGGCGAAACCGCTCGCGTCGACTATTCGATTAATGGGCAGGCGGCTATCTAAGTAGATTATTACCTAGCCTATACAGTCACAAGCGCATGAGGACGAATGAAAAGGATCGCATTGGTAACTGGCGCAGAGGGATTCATAGGAACTCATCTGGTCAAGTTCCTTCAATCTAAGGGCTGGAATGTGATTGGAGGTTATCTATCGCATGACTCCGACTCATTTCCGAGGTTGCCGCGGTTACAGTTCGCCCAGTGTGATCTTCGTAACGGGCAAAGGGTGCAGCAGATTTTCAATGAATACCAACCGACGCACGTTTTCCATTTAGGTGCACAGAGCTTGCCCACAGTATCGTGGGTGGATCCAGCTGGGACTTTTGAGTCAAACATCATGGGTTCCTTACATGTGTTCGAAGCCGTGCGGCACATGAAACGACTTCCGGTAGTGGTTTCGGCCTGCTCGAGTGCAGAGTACGGTCACGTCCCCCCCTCCGCGATTCCAGTTACTGAGAGCCAGCCACTTCATCCCCTCCATCCGTATGGAATCAGCAAAGTGTGCCTTGACTTGATTGCGCGCCAATATTTCCTCGACTACAAAATTCCGGCTGTGAATCTCCGAATTTTTAACACGACCGGGCCGGGGAAGACTAACGATGCACCGTCGGATTTTGTTCGGCAGCTCATCCGCATAAAGAAAGGCTTGCAGGCGCCCGTTATTGAAGTTGGAAATTTGGAGCCTCGCCGCGCTTTTCTCGATGTAAACGACACGGTGCGCGGTTTTTATCTTGCGACGATGAAAGGGAAGCGCGGAGAGGCCTACAACATTTGCGCGGCAGGAACGCATAAGATCAGCGACGTGCTGAAGACGGCGATCCGGCTCTCCGGCTTGAAAGTGGAGATCCGCCCCGCCGCCCACTTGATGCGCCCCTCTGACGAGAAGATTATCTTTGGGAGCACGGCAAAATTCTGCAGGGACACAGATTGGAAGCCGCTACGGACAATCGAGCAAACGCTCGGTTCCATGTTGGAGTACTGGGATCAGGTAATGTAATGCGAGCCAAGACTTGCATGCGCAGCCAATCAATATGAGCTCAACGACCAATGTCCCTGCTGTTCTGCTCGTTGGTGGAATGGGAACGCGTTTGCGTTCGGTGGTGCCATCCACTCCGAAACCTTTGGCAGCAGTAGGTGTCAAGCCGTTCCTGGAATTGCTGGTTGAGCAGCTTCGCAACCAGGGGGTCCGCCGCCTCATTATGTGCTCGGGCTATCTTGCGGACCAGATCGAGAACAAGTTTGGCGACGGCAGCGCATGGGATGTCGCAATTGAGTATTCCAGGGAGGTGCAGCCTCTAGGCACCGCAGGAGCGATCAAGCTTGCCCAGACTCATCTGACGGAAGATTCAACGTTCCTGGTCATGAACGGAGATTCGTTTGTGGAGATCGACTTTGGGCAACTGATTCGTGCGCACCTTGAAAAGAATGCATTGGCTACCATTGCGACCGCAGCCGTGCAGAATGCGGCACGATACGGCACGGTGCGGGTCGATCCTGGCGCCTGGGTGACGGGATTCGCGGAGAAGACCGGTGTGGAAGATCCCGGACTCATCAACGCCGGCGTGTATATTTTTAATCGCTCGATTTTCGCTCACATCTCCGAGGGTGCGTCGAGCCTTGAGCGTGATGTTTTTCCGCGCATACTTGACCGGGGAGTGTACGCATTCGAGCACAGCGGGATGTTTATCGATATCGGTACTCCCGAAGACTATGCGCGTGCACAGGTTCTCTGCGAGCGGTTGAGTGAAGCGGCGATCCGCGGATAAGTGGAGAATCCTTGATACATCGCGGTGATTTCGGTAAGCGTGTCAGGCAGTCGATCGAAGCATCGATTGCGGTAAAGCAATTGTTACTCAACGATGCTGAGGTTCTGGCAACTACAGCGAGGGTGAGCGAGCTTCTGGTAGAGGCGCTCACTCAGGGGAAGAAACCGATCCTGTTTGGAAACGGCGGCAGTGCAGCCGACGCTCAGCACATCGCAGCAGAATTGGTCGGACGCTTTGCATTCGATCGGCCTGCACTCCCTGCGCTGGCTCTGTCAGTGAACTCGTCGTGCCTCACGGCAATCGGAAACGACTATGGGTTCGATGTCGTTTTCGCGCGGCAGATCGAGGCCTTAGGACGTCCCGGGGATGTCGCGATTGGCATCTCGACCAGCGGCAATTCACCAAATGTTCTCAGCGCAGTCGCAGTTGCCAGGAAGATGGGGTTACACACGGTGGCGCTGACCGGCGCTTCTGGCGGGGCGCTCAAAGCTGCAGTCGATCACTGCATTTGTGTGCCCTCAAGTGAGACGCCACGCATTCAAGAGTGCCACATCCTAATTGGCCATATCATTTCTGAGCTCGTAGAAGAGACGATCTTTCAGGATAAGCTGCATTAGTGGATCGTGGCGGTGCGATATCAAGCTCGATAACACCACTGGACGCAGTTGAGCACACTCTGCCTCAATGATCTTTAAGGAAACCATGCTAGCTGGGGTTGTCGAGATTCATCTCGACCCCCTAAGTGACGAGCGAGGGTTCTTTGCGCGGTCCTGGTGCGAAAAGGAATTCGAGTTGCGTGGACTGAACTCCAGACTCGCCCAGTGCAATATTTCGTTCAACGTCCGGAAGGGGACGTTGCGCGGAATCCACTATCAGGCCGAACCCTATCCGGAAGCTAAAATAGTGCGCTGCACGCAGGGGGCCATCTATGACGTTGCCGTGGACCTGCGCCCACAGTCGGCAACGTTTCGGCGTTGGGTCGCGGCGGTTCTCACCGCGGAGAACCGCCGCATGCTCTACATACCGGAAGGATGCGCGCACGGGCTCATGACTTTAATGGACAACACCGAGGTGTTCTACCAGATGTCAGAGTTCTATCATCCACAGCTGGCTCGTGGGGTGCGGTTCGACGACCCGGCTTTTGGGATCGATTGGCCGGGGAAGATCGAAGTGATTTCAGAGCGGGATCGAAATTGCCCGGATTTCGCGGGTTGAGAGTGAGCCTCCTAAAAAAACTCGAGGAGAGAGACCTGGGAGCAATCGGCCAGGAGCTGTATTCTTTTGCCGCTGACATGTTTCCGATTTGCCGGAGCATCACCGGGGACGGGATTCGGCGGACGCTGGAGATGATCAAGAAGGAGATTCCAATCCAGACCTTTGAAGTACCCAGTGGAACAACCGTCTACGACTGGACGGTTCCGAAGGAATGGAATATCCGAGACGCCTCTATAAGGATTCCGGGTGGGTCACGGGTAGTGAATTTTCAGGACAATAATCTGCACGTGATGAACTACAGTATTCCAGTGCGGGAGACGATGCCACTGAGCGAACTGAAGCCGCATCTGTTCTCCTTGCCCGATCGTCCTGAGTGGATCCCTTACCGCACCTCGTACTATCAGCCCAACTGGGGATTCTGCCTTTCACACAATCAACTTCTGGCATTGGAAGACCGGGACTATGAAGTTTTTATCGACGCCACTCTCGAAGACGGACATCTGACCTATGGCGAGTACTTTTTGCCGGGCAAATCGAGTGAAGAGATATTGATTTCGTGTCATGCGTGTCATCCCTCGTTGGCGAATGATAATCTTTCAGGGCTGGCTGTTGCGACATTCCTCGCAGATCTGTTGTCCCGGCAAGATCTTCGTTATTCCTACCGATTTGTTTTCATCCCGGGAACGATCGGCGCGATTACCTGGCTGGCGCGAAACCAGGAGAAAGTTGCGAACATCCGCTACGGTTTGGTCTTAACGGGGATTGGCGACAAAGGCGGTTTCCACTATAAGAAGAGCCGCCGCGGGGATACTGAGATCGATCGCGCGGCAGCGCACGTGGTGAAACACTGTGGCGAAGATTCGGAGGTTTTGGACTTCTCACCTTATGGTTATGACGAGCGTCAGTATTGCTCACCGGGCTTCAACCTTGCCGTCGGTTGTCTCATGCGAAGCGTATGGGGAACGTTCCCGGAGTACCACACTTCCGCCGATAACCTCGATTTCATTCAGCCTATGCAGTTAGCTAGGTCACTTCGTGTTTGCGTCGGCATTGCAGATGTGCTGGAGAACAACGGACGCTATTGCAATTTGAGCCCATATTGCGAACCTCAGCTGGGAAAACGAAATCTCTATCGATCCACCGGCGGCGACTCGATCGGAACAGAGATCAATGCGCGACTGTGGGTGCTCAATTTTTCCGACGGAGAGAACACGCTGTTGGACATTGCAGAGCGTTCTGGTTTGCCCTTCGCTACGATCAACAATGCAGCCGAACTGCTCTGCCAGGGCGGTCTGCTGTCCGCAATTACCGACGGCGACGCAGGATTAGCCTGAGGTTGCACCTTCTGATATCTCCCCCTACGTCATTCTTTAACTCGGCTACGAAGGCCTCTTACAGTGCGAATCACTCGCGCGAGGGGATGCTCTTTGTTGACATAAAGCATCGCCTCCAAGTGCAAGCACCAAGTTCACCGAGATAGGAGTTCCATGAAAGTTCTGCTGACTGGTCATAGGGGATACATCGGCGCTGTAGCTGGGCCTATTTTAAGTTTCGCCGGCCATGAGGTTAGCGGCCTCGACACGGATCTATTCGCCGGATGCGACTTCGGAGATGCATATTCAGCGATTCCGGAGGTGCGCAAGGATCTCCGAGATCTCACGCGAGAAGATTTGGAGGGCTTCGACGCTGTCGTGCATCTGGCGGCTCTTTCGAATGACCCATTGGGTAATCTCGACTCGCAGCTTACTTTCGACATTAACCATCTCGCATCAGTGAAGCTGGCAAAACTGGCGAAAGAAGCAGGTGTGAAGCGTTTCGTCTTCTCTTCTTCGTGCAGCACATACGGCGCGGCAGGCGATGACTTCCTGGATGAAAATGCGTCACTCAATCCGGTCACTCCGTATGGAGAGTCGAAGGTACTGGTTGAGCGTGACATCAGGCCTCTCGCAGACGAGAATTTCAGCCCCACATTTATGAGAAATGCCACCGCGTATGGCGCGTCTCCGCGGCTGCGCCTCGACATCGTTCTCAACGACCTGGTGGCCTCCGCTTTTACGACGGGACGCATTCTCATCAAAAGCGATGGCACCCCCTGGCGTCCCATCACTCATATTCGCGACATTATCGCCGCGATCGTGGCCGTGCTCGAGGCTCCACGGGATCAGGTTCACAATGAGATCTTTAATGTCGGTCGTACGGAAGAAAATTATCGGATCCGCGAACTTGCGGACATTGTTGCCGAAACCGTGCCCGGATGCCATGTGGAGTATGCGCCAGGTGGCGCTCCCGACAAACGCTGTTATCGCGTGGCCTGTGACAAGATCGCACGCGCGCTGCCGACCTTCCGTCCAGAGTGGACTGCGCGCAAGGGCGCGCAGGAGCTCTACGAAGCATATCAGGCTGTGGGGCTCACAGCCGGAGACATGGAAGGTGGCCGCTATGTGCGGATTAACCAGATCCAGCGTCTGCAGAGGTCCGGACAAGTGGACAGTAATTTGCGGTGGACAACAAGCGTGATGACACACCCTTGCGAACCTGAACTGATCTCACTCTGAGAGAGACCTATGACGACAACAATGCCTTATCTTGAAACTCAGCAGATGGCGGCAGCCAAGTCCTGCCGCTTTTGCGGCAGCGGTCTGAACCGGACATTTGTTGATCTGGGATTGTCGCCGCTGTGTGAGACCTATCCCTCGGCGGATGACCTGAACCGCGGTGAAACTTACTACCCCCTTCATGTATTGGTCTGCGACAAGTGCTGGCTGGTGCAGCTGGATGAATACGAGACTCCGGAGAAGATATTCAGCGAGTATCCCTATTTTTCTTCCTTCTCCGATTCCTGGCTCAAGCACTGTGACAAATACTGCGAGGCTATGAAGACGCGCTTCGCTTTAGGGAAACACAGCTTTGTGGTCGAGGTGGCCAGCAATGACGGCTACTTGCTGCAATATTTCGTAAAGCGAGATGTGCCTGTGCTGGGGATTGAGCCCGCTGCGAATGTCGCCAAAGTAGCCGTCGAAAAAGGTGTTCCCTCACTGGTACGCTTCTTTGGAACAAAGCTGGCCAGAGAGCTCGCTAAGGAAGGCCGCTGCGCCGACTTGGTGCTTGGTAACAACGTACTTGCGCAGGTTCCCGATCTGAACGACTTCGTCGAAGGGCTTAAGGTGATTCTGAAGACCGAAGGGGTGTTGACTCTTGAATTTCCCCACCTGCTGCAACTGATCCAACTCAATGAATTCGACACGATCTACCACGAGCACTTCTCATACTTCTCGCTATTAAGCACGATCAAGATCCTGGAGGCACACGGACTGAAGGTCTTTGACGTGGAGGAGTTGAGATCGCACGGCGGATCCCTCCGCGTTTTTGCGTGCAAAGCTGAGAGCCAGACCCATTTTACCGAACCAAATGTGCGCAAGGTGCTGGCCGACGAAGTCCAAGCCGGACTCGACAAAGTGGAAGGTTACGGCAGCTTCGCGCAGCAGGTGAAGGAAACGAAGTACGCTCTGGTTGATTTCCTTCTTTCTGCAGCAATGCGAGGGAAGAGGGTTGCCGGCTACGGCGCGCCGGGCAAAAGCGCCACGCTGTTGCATTACTGCGGCATCGGCAAGGATCTGATCGAGTACACGGTAGATCGCAGCCCATATAAGCAAGGACGGTTTCTGCCCGGGAGCCGCATTCCCATCTATCACCCTGAGCGGATCCGTGAGACTAAGCCAGACTATGTCGTAATCCTGCCCTGGAACCTGAAAGACGAAATCATGGAACAGCTGCAGTTTATCCGGGAGTGGGGCGGCAGCTTCGTTGTGCCAATTCCGAAAGTAACGGTTTATTGAGGGAGGAGGGTTGCCATGAAAGTGGTTCTTTTCTGCGGAGGGTCCGGGATGCGGCTCAGAGGCTACGCCGATGACGTTCCCAAGCCCATGGTGCAAATCGGGACGCGGCCGATCCTGTGGCATCTGATGAAGTACTATGCCCACTTCGGTCACAAGGACTTCATTCTTTGCCTCGGGTACAAGGGAAACAGCATCAAGGAATACTTTCTCCACTACGATGAATCCATCTCCAACAATTTTGTATGGTCACAGGGCGGGAAGAACGTACAGTATTTGAACCGCGACATCGATGACTGGACGATCACCTTTGTGGAAACCGGCGCGAACGCTAATATCGGTCAACGATTCAAGGCCATAGAACCCTACGTGCAGGGCGAGGAAATGTTCCTCGCGAACTATGGCGACGGATTAAGCGACGTCCCGCTTCCCGCCATGATCGACACATTCCGGCAGAGCAACGCCGTTGCCTCCTTGCTGCTGGTGCAACCGACCGGAAGTTTTGACATTGTTCACACAGGGTCTGGGGGGGTGGTGAGCGAAATTTGCCCACTAACCCGCACCGACATCTGGATCAACGGTGGATTCTTTGTCATGCGCAACGAGATTTTTCGTTACATGCGCCCCGGAGAGGAACTGGTGCGTGAGCCGTTTCAACGCTTGATCGACGAGCAGGCATTGTTGGCGTACAAATACGCCGGCTTTTGGCAGTGTATGGACACGTTTAAGGACAAGCAGCATCTGGAGGAACTCAACCAGGGCTCGGCGCCGTGGAAGGTCTGGAATCATGTCGCCTGCGCAGATTCAAACCATCTGGAATTGATATCGGCGGGCATATGATTCAATTAAGCTTGGATCCAGGGAAGAAAGGTGCGCTGCAAATTCTATGCCTGGGCTGTCATTCGGATGACATCGAGATTGGTTGTGGCGGGGCCATCCTCCGATTGACCCAGCAATATGAGGACTGCAGTTTTTACTGGGTCGTATTCAGCGCTCCCGGAGTCCGGGAGGCTGAAGCAAAGGGCGCTGCCGAACTATTTGTTCGCCAAGAGCAACTGAAGGGTCCTTTACTGAAGAGCTTTCCCGATGGCTTCATGCCGTTTGTAGGCGAAGAAGTCAAGGCGGTCTTCGAGGAGTTGAAGCAGAAGATCTCACCGGACCTCATCTTCACCCATAACCGAAAAGACGCTCATCAAGACCATCGGCTTATTGCGGAGCTAACCTGGAACACTTTTCGGGATCATATGATTCTCGAGTACGAGATTCCCAAATACGACGGCGACATGGGACAACCCAGCGTCTTCGTGCCGCTCGATGCGGAGGTTTGCCAAAAAAAGGTTCGCTACATTATGGAAGCCTTTCCGTCGCAGCACCAGAGGCGCTGGTTCCAACCAGAGACATTTCTTGCCTTAATGCGGCTAAGAGGAATGGAGTGCAATGCCGCCAGCGGTTACGCAGAAGCCTTCTATTGCCGCAAACTGGTGATGTGAACTGAGATTGAAGAGCGTAACCAACCAATATCACGCCAGCGCGGTAATCATTCGATGAAAGATCTGAAAGAGAAAACAATTCGCGGTGGCTTAGCGAGACTCTGCGCCCAAGGCGCTAATTTTGTACTTCGTTTGGGCTCCTTGATGGTATTGGCCCGACTCCTGGGGCCACGAGATTTTGGGCTGGTAGGCATGGTCACAGCCTTTACCGGCGTTTTGACGCTCTTTCGAGATTTCGGGCTTTCCGCTGCAGCAATTCAGCGAGCCGATGTTACGGAAGCGCAACTTTCAACGCTATTTTGGATCAACGTGTTCGTGGGGATACTTCTTGGGCTCCTGGCAATAGCAGGCGCACCGGCGATCTCCGCCTTTTACCATGAGCCTCGACTTTTTATGGTGACGGTTGTTCTGGCCGCCGGTTTCCTCTTTAACGCAGCAGGTGTACAACACTCCGCACTTCTGCAACGCCACATGCGCTTTACCGCCTTGGCGGTAATCAACACTGTCAGTTTGATCGTTGGCACGGTAATCGCGATAGGGGGGGCCAAGGCTGGATACGGATATTGGGCCCTCGTAGTGATGACGATAACTGTTCCACTCGTAAGCACTATCGGTTTCTGGCTGACCGCAGGCTGGATTCCGGGTTTACCGCAAAGGCGAGCTGGAATCCGCTCCATGATGCGTTTTGGCGGTACTGTCACTCTGAATGCTCTAGTTTCGTATGTCGCCACTAACTCTGAGAAAGTTCTGCTAGGCCGGTTCTGGGGTGTCGATGCGCTCGGTATCTACGGAAGGGCTTACCAACTCATTAATATCCCAACTGATAACTTGAATTCGGCAGCCGGTGAGGTAGCGTTTTCTGCGTTGTCTCGACTCCAGGGTGAACCTCTTCGACTCAAGAGCTATTTTCTCAAGGGCTACTCAGTGCTCTTGGCGATGACCTTGCCCATCACAATTGCCTGCGCTCTTTTTGCCAACGAAATGATTGTTGTCATACTTGGGCCAAAGTGGGCCGCTGCAGTGGACATATTTCGTTTGCTCGCTCCAACCATCCTGGTCTTTGCGCTAATCAATCCCCTATTTTGGCTGCTCTGTTCCCTGGGACTCGTCGGACGAAGCTTGAAGATGGGTCTGATCATCGCGCCTGTGATGATTGGGAGCTACCTTATCGGATTACCTCACGGACCCAAAGGTGTCGCATTCGCCTATTCGACGGTGATGATGCTCCTGGTCATTCCAATCATTGCGTGGTCTGTAAATGGCACAGTCATTAGCCTTCGCGAAGTCTTGCTGGCAGTGAGCCGTCCCTTGGCATCGAGCATAGTGGCCGGGGCGCTCGCCTTCGAAGTTCGGTTGGTCTACGGTCGGTCGTTGTCTCCTTTGGCCGGGCTTGTGTTAGAGAGCGCCGTTCTCCTGGTTACTTTTGTGGGGATGCTCTTGTTTGCCAGTGGGCAGAAAGCCCTTTACTTGGGTCTCCTGCGCGGTTTAAGAGGGCCTTCCTCAGCCAAAGAAGGAGAGGGCGTAGCTTAGACGATATGAAGATTGGTCTTTTAGATCATATGGGTTACGGAAACCTGGGTGATGCCGCTACTCAGGAAGCGCTCATTTCGAATATCAAAGCGCGTATGCCAGATGTCGATATTCTTGGCTTTTCGCTGAATCCTGATGACACCAGAAAGCGCCACCACATTTGCGCTTACTCGATCACTCATTGGCATCCAGGACTCAATCAAACTGAACAGACAAACACAGATGAAGAGAATCCCCCGCCTCGACTGAAGCTGATCCTCAAAGGGATTCCTATTTTTGGCTCACTGGTTTCACGCGTGCTGAACCTGTTGCGGGAGCTGGTGCACCTGGGGCGGATCTTTAAACTCCTGAGATCTTTGGACATACTAATCATCGCGGGCGGAGGGCAGCTGAGTGAGCTTTGGCGTGGACCGTGGTCGCACCCCTACAATCTTTTCAAATTCTCCGGGCTTGCAAAACTCGCCCGTAAAAAACTACTTATTCTCAACGTAGGAGCTGGTCCTCTAAACAGTAGTCTGGGCCGCATGTTTATACGAGGCTCGGTATTTCTGGCTGACTATGTTTCTCTCCGCGACGTCCAGTCGCAAGCGTTGATCCAGCGAATTGGCGTAAAGCGTCAGACCCATGTCTTTCCGGATTCTGCCTACGCACTGGACGTATCACCTTATAAAAACAGGAATGCCGCGGTGACTTCCAAACCGCTGGTTGGGATCAATCCCATCGGCTTTTGCGACCCCCGTATTTGGCCAAGGCAAGACGCGGTCATTTACTCTCGCTATCTTGACACACTAGCCGCGTTTTCGCGGTGGCTGTTAAGCCACAACTATCGTCTGAGAATCTTCTCTGGTGAAGCGAGCGTTGATGTTTACGCTCTCGAGGATCTCAAGGAACGGCTCCGACCGAGCTTGGCGCCAGACGAACTCCGCTCCAGCTTTGTGCCTCCGAGTGAAAACGTTGGGGATCTGTTTGCGCAGTTTTCAGAAATGGACTTTGTCGTTACATCCAAGTTTCATGGCGTCGTGTTTTCACACCTTCTTGCAAAGCCTGTTCTTGCCCTTAGTTATCACGTCAAGATAGATGACCTGATGAGGGCAGCAGGGCAAAGCGAGCACTGTCTCAACATTGAGAGTGTTGAGCACGAGTGCCTTGAGAAATCGTTCACAACATTAGCTGAAAATGCCGAAGCGCTCAAGGCGACCTTTAAACAGACCGCCGAATCCTATGCCGCTTTATTAAAAAACCAATTTGACGATCTCTTCGTGTCTCAGGGGTTGACGCGACTCCGGAGGTCAGGGATAAATGAAGCTGTGCCGCCTGCGATCATTTGGCCAGGGGGTTGTAGGGAGACTACCTTAACAGAGCAGCAGAAATGACCACTGCATCCCAACCGTTTGTGAGCATCGTGACTCCGGTGTACAACGAGGAGAAATACCTCGCGGAGTGCATTGAAAGTGTACTGGCTCAGACCTATCAAAACTGGGACTTCACGATTGTCAATAACTGCAGCACAGATAGATCATTGGAAGTCGCACGGCGATATGCTGCTAAAGACCAGCGGATTCGGATACACACGAATCAGGAGTTGCTGCCGGTTATTGCAAATCACAATGTCGCACTGCGTCAGATTTCGTCCGAGAGCAAATACTGCAAGGTTGTGCTTGGGGATGATTGGATCTTTCCCAATTGCCTGGAGGAAATGGTTGCCGTTGCCGAAACATATCCTTCCGTCGGCCTCGTGGGTGCTTATGCGCTGGAGGGGGAGCGAGTTGCTTGGACAGGGCTTCCTTATCCAAGTACGGTCGTAAGCGGGAGGGATATTTGCCGTCGGCATCTTCTCGACGGGGTGTACGTGTTTGGATCGGCAAATGCCGTTCTTTACCGTGCAGATTTGGTAAAGGGCCGGGACCCCTTCTACAACGAAGCGAACATTCATGCGGACACTGAGGTGTGTTTCGATCTTCTCAAGGCGTGCGACTTCGGATTTGTTCATCAAGTGCTCACCTTTTCCAGAGTGCGGCCACGCTCGTTGGCGACGATATCCGAAGACAATGCCACATGTTTGCCAGGTATGCTTCGACTCTTGACGAGCCACGCCGCCGAGTATCTGACATGTGAGGAGCGCAGTATCAGGCTGTCGCGGCACTTGACCGAATACTATAGAGTCCTGGGGAAGAGCCTGATCGTCCGTCGCGATCAGACGTTCTGGGACTATCACAAGAGAGAATTTGCGGAGGCGGGCATACGTTTTAGTTCAGCTCGTGTAGCCAGAGGTACGCTCGAAACATTGTGCGATGCTGCCTTGAACCCCAAGAATGCCGTGAATCGATTACTGCGCCGCAGGCAGAAGCGACAATCGGCCCGGATGCAAGATCTTACGAAAAGACCAGTGTGAGGCACCCTAAGACCTGCGATAGATCAAAAAGTAGAATCTAGGTTACGCGGACCGGATAACTCCATGAGTGACGTGTAATTCGACTTTCCACACGTTGTCGCCGTAAAGGGCACTATTGTCTCAAAAATGAAAAGTGTGAACCAGAATCCGCGTAAGGAATAAATAGTATGCCATATACACATGTGCCGCCAACGGCAGCATCGTTTACCGGCCAAGGCTTGATAGGCTATACGTTTGGGCCATTGAAGCAAAAAGACGTCGAGGTGTATTACGTCGAAGTCGAAAAGGGACACGACGTCTTCATGATAAGTAAAAAAATCATGCGCACTTATTATATTGTGTCTGGAAGTGGTTATTTCACGATTGAAGGGCAGAGATACGATGTTAGCGATGGGATGCTCGTGGAAGTGCCGCCGAAGATAGAATATTGTTATTCAGGAAGCATGAAACTAATTGTGGTGTCAAGGCCGCGATGGTTCAGCGGTAACGATAAATTTACGAGATGGAATCCGGACGTAGTGGGGCAAGATGCCGCATGCGAGATAGAGGGCAACTCGTGGCTAACTCGAGTAGTCCGGGTGAGGCTGTTCGGAAAATCCCCGGTAAATGCATATTTACAGCTCAATCAACGGCTATGGGATCGCCTTCCCAGGTCCGTGACTGGGCTCGCGCCCGTGCGTCTGTATGGAGGCATGCTACATAGCCTGGCTCGTATGCAGGGTCATCGGGCTCAGGCGCTGGCGACGCTGTTTTTCCGAAATCGTCCAGAGTTGGAGTTGATCCGACGTCTGCTGGAGGGGAAGGCAAAGGGGACCACACTGAGGGTAACGGTTTTGGGCTGCAGCACGGGTGCGGAAGCCTATTCGGTCGCATGGAGAATACGGTCTGCGCGGCCGGACTTGACGCTGATTCTACACGGGGTTGATATTTCCAGAGAGGCGGTGGAGTTTGCGAAATGCGGCAAGTACTCGCCGACGACTCCACAATTGTCGGGTACGCGGATTTGTGAGGCTATGACTGCCAACGAGCTGGAAGAGGTGTTTGATCGAGATGGGGATTTGTTGACGATCAAGCCGTTTATCAAGGATGGAATCCAGTGGCGTATTGGCGACGCCGGAGCACTAGAGATTGTCGATGAGATCGGCCCGCAAGATATGGTGGTGGCTAACAATTTTCTTTGCCATATGAATCCTCCGGACGCTGAGAGATGTTTGCGGAATATAGCTCGCCTCGTGAGTCCAAGGGGATACTTGTTTGTTTCGGGAATTGACCTAGGCGTCCGGACAAAAGTTGCTGGCGAGCTCGGATTTGAACCGGTAGAAGAATTGCTCGAAGAGATTCATGACGGAGATTCCTATCTAAGAAGATACTGGCCAGGACAGTACGCGGGTCTGGAGCCATTGAATAAGAGAAGGCGGGATTGGCGAATACGCTATGCGGCAGCGTTCCAGTTGCCGGTAACTGGGGTTGAAGATTCGATCCCGCAGAAGAGTCAGCAGTACAGAGTGACGAGTGAGGTTGGCGCAGGCTAAGGATAAGTTGGTCTTAACGAAACGGATGGCAATGAAGTGCGGCGTGAGATTCAGCAGAGCAATCGAAGGGTCTGCCGCGGGGATTAACAAGGCCGCAAAAACATAGAGCAGTTGTGAGGCATCTGCTACGCGAAAGAGATCGCAGAGATGAGAGGTAATGGAACTGGCAGCCGGCATCGCTGGTAAAGTTGTACTGGTAACTGGCGCCAGTGGTTTCATCGGGACACATCTTTGTAGCCGACTGGCTACCTTAGGTGCGATGATCCACGCTGTCTCACGACAGCCGCGTCAAACAGAAGGTAATAATGTTCGATGGTGGCGGGCCGACTTCGGTGATATCGACGCTGTGCGTTATGTGGTTGAGTCGGTGCGGCCTCAGTTCTTGTTCCACATGGCGAGTCAGGTTGTGGGTGCCCGCGAATTGGAAGTAGTATTACCGACATTTCGCGACAATCTTGCGAGCACAGTAAATGTTTTGACGGCGGCAACCGAAGTAGGATGCAATCGGATTATTCTCGGAAGTTCCTCGGAGGAGCCGCGGAATTTCGACGACACCACATTTCCCCGTTCGCCTTATGCAGCGGCCAAGTGGGCAAGCAGCATTTACGGGCGAATGTTTTTCCATTTGTTTCGGGCTCCGGTCGTCATGCCTCGCATCTTTATGACCTATGGCCCGAATCAGAGAGACTTGCAAAAGTTAGTGCCGTTGGTGATTCGCGAACTGTTGCGTGGTGAGACTCCGAAGCTCAGCAGCGGCCGACGCCAAGCCGATTGGATATATGTTGACGATGTTGTCGAAGGTCTACTGAGAGCGGCAATTACCCCTGGGATTGAAGGCTGCGCATTCGATCTGGGTACGGGTTGTCTAACGTCCGTACGTGAGATCGTAGAGCGAATTGCCGATGTCATCGGTACCTCCATCGTACCGGCATTTGGCGCACTTCCAGATCGCCTGTTTGAGCAGGAACAGCCAGCTGACACGACCTTCTTGTCGAGCAAATTAGGATACCAGCCCAAAACTTCCGTTCAGTACGGCCTCGAGAGCACGGTAGCCTGGTATCGCGGACAATTCAGTTAGGTTCGGACGACCAGTATCTTGGGAGTGGCAGATGGTTGGTCACATGTTCCTGACGAGTGGAACGATGTGAACTAGGGAACACCTGCCAAAATACCAACGCGACACCAAGAAGCCTCAGTAAGTGTAAAATCGCACTCCTGTCCAGCCAAAATGGTTGTCTTAGTGAGTTAATGCCCTCTCAGTATCAAATCCCCATTCTGAATACAGTCGTTGTAAAGAATTCGGCCTTTGCGAAGGTCCGGAGGTCGTGCTGGAGCGACAAGAATGAAAAATATGACTGCGCGATTTGCCAAGGGCAGCCTGTTCGTGCTGACTATCCTATGTTCGATGCTCAGCAATGGACAAGTGTCGGTGCTGACTCAGCACAATGATAACGCGCGCACCGGGCAGAACCTGAATGAAACGATCCTCAATACTTCGAATGTAAATCAGAACAGCTTCGGAAAGTTATTCTGGCGCACGGTCGACGGCTTTATTTATGCTCAGCCGTTGTATGTGCCAGGGCTCACCATTCAAGGGGCGACCCACAATGTCGTATACGTGGCTACCCAGCACAACAGCGTGTACGCGTTTGATGCCGACAATCCCAACGAGCCAGCCCCCTTGTGGCAGGTGAACCTGGGGACACCTGTTCCCAGCCAGGATATCTGCATAATCAGTGGCGATACCAATCCGGCGGATTGCCCTTACTACGATATTAGCCCGGAGATCGGCATCACCAGCACGCCCGTCATCGACCCCGTGGCAGGGATCATCTATGTGGTCGACAGGACCAAGAACACCAGCAATAGCACTTATCACGATTATCTTCATGCATTGAGTCTGACAACCGGAGCCGAAGAGCTTGGCGGCCCAGTGGAAATCACGGGCCAGGTAAGCGGAACCGGTACAGGAAGTTCCGGGGGCATCGTCGCATTTCAAGCTGCCTATCAGCACCAGCGCCCAGCATTACTTCTTGAGAATGGAGTCCTTTATCTGGCGTTCGGTTCGGTCGGCGATATTGGTGGTGTCTATCATGGCTGGGTGATGAGCTACAACGCCTCAACGCTGCAGCAGGAGGCGATATTCAACGTTACTCCCAATGGAGACGATGGCGGAATCTGGTCTGCCGGACAAGGGCCGGTTGCTGACAGCTCGGGCAACATCTACTTCATGACCGGAAATGGCGACTTCACTGCGAATACAGGCGGCACAGATTACGGCGATTCATTCGTAAAGTTCAGTGGCTCGAGCCTCGCCGTATCGGATTACTTCACCCCGGACACTCAGGCGACGTTGAATGTCGATAATACCGATCTGGGATCAGGCGGCCCCATGTTGATGCCGAGTACTTCGCTGCTTGTAGGTATGGGTAAAGACGGAATTCTGCGAGTAGTCAACAGCACCAATATGGGCCACTACAGCTCCAGTACGGACAACGATGTTCAGGAGTTCACCGCGACCCCTAATGCCTTTTTCAGCTCTCCGGTCTACTGGGATAGCCCCAACCACGGGCCGGTCATATACATC
>Ga0206865_1033_pt1 | contig 44238 bp, 33 predicted proteins | sample Alteio_BWOrgCont_39_FD_152628 | JGI IMG/M metagenome (GOLD analysis project Ga0206865, IMG submission 152628) | Enriched cells from forest soil in Barre Woods Harvard Forest LTER site, Petersham, Massachusetts, United States -... | ecosystem: Environmental > Terrestrial > Soil > Temperate forest >...
GGTTGATTGGGTTACGCCATCCTGTGCGGTTACTACCACGGTAATCGTGTTATCGCCAACATTTAAGCTAACAGGCGCCGAAGCTGCACCGGAAGTAGCCGGCACGCCATTTACTGTTACCGTTGCGTTGGCACTGGAAAGCGTTGGTTTTAAAGTTATTGAACTAACGCTGTTAAGCACCGTAGCGGTGTAGGATGGTGTATTATGCGAAAATGCAGGGCTTAGTGTTGCGCCATTGCTTAATGTAAGGAATGCCAGCACTGCATTATTTGATGGGGCACGGGTTACGGTAACATAAACCGTACGGCTGTTACCGTTTTGTGCAGTAATTACGACTGTTATGGTATTGGCGCCCACACTCAGCGGAATTGGCTGCGAAGCCGATCCTGATGATACCTGGCCACCGTTTATAGTAACCATTTGGTCATTGTCACCAAATGTTGGCGTTATAGTAACCGATGTTACATAATAGGGCTCGTTGGCAGCAAAGTTGCTGGCGCCGGGTCCCCTTACTACTGTCAATGCCGCGAATGGCGCCAGTCTTAAAGTAGTGAGTGTATCATTGGCTGAAGCGGCACGGGTTACGGTAACATCGTATTCCTGCGTGGTTACGCCATCCTGGGCAGTTACCACAACCGGTATTACGTTACTGCCTACGCTTAAAGGAACAGCCACAGACTGTGTACCCGACGCGGTCGCATTGCCGCCTACGGTTACGCTGGCATTGGCATCGCTAAGCGTTGGGGTTAATTTAATAACGTTTTGGGTATAGCCTACATTATCGGTATAAGCAAGCGTGCTGGTGTTGAACGATGGGCTTAAGGCGCCATTGCTGATAGCCAGGGCAGTTAAAGTAGCATCGTTATTAGCCACGGTAAATGTGGCAGAAGGCGATGATGCATTTGCCAGGTTACCGGGAATGTCGGCAGCGGTACCGGCGCCTATAGTAAAGCCCAATGTGCCTAAACCGGTAATGCCTGATAATGTAACCGTATAAGAGGTACCTGAACCGGATACACCTACTGTTGCATTTGCATTACCTGTTGCATTTAAAGTGATATCACCTGTTGAAAGTGTGCTGAAATTAAAGTTTGCATCGGAATAAGTTACGGTATAGGTTACCGGGCCGTTTTTGGTAACAGATAACGATGGGGCGCTTATGGAAATAGCTGGCGGCGTTTTATCAAATATCAACACCGTGCCAAAATCGTTATTCGTGTAGTTCCTTACGTTGCCCGCCAGGTCGGTCGCGCTGAGTGTCCAGCCAACATTGCCTTCTGTATCACCTGAGGTCATTGTATAAGTGCCGGTAAAATTCTGGTTGCCATTCGAAAAGCTGACAGGTACCGTATTGCCGCCTATCGTCATGCTTGCCGACTGCAGCTGCTCATTATAACCAACGGAAAGGGTGAGCACATCGCCCACTTTTGCATACTGGGAACTATTGCCATTATTGCTGAAATAGCTGCCGCTGGTAAGGGTTGCCGGCGTATTGTCAATAGTGTAAACACTGCCGGTAAAACCGCTGGCCAATTGGTTGCCATTCAGGTCGAAGATTCCGCTAACGCTGGTAAGGTCGAGCCTCAATCCTCCATTGCCGCTAACACCAGTCACGTTTACTGTATAAACACTGGTGCTTACGGGTGTAACGCTGTTAATTACACCTGTTGCATTGCCTGAGGTGGTCACCAGGCTGAAAGCGCTACTGGCAACTCCTGTAACCGGTTCGCTAAACGTAACCGTGTAGCCAACTGCGGTTGCGTTGGTTGGGTTGTTTGCTGCCAGGGTAATTGAACTAACTGTTGGCGCTGTGCGATCGATATTATAAACATTGCCGGTGGTAAAGCCGCCGCTGATAGCATTACCTGCTCCATCAGTTATGCCGGTTCCGCTGCTCTTTAAGTCTAATCTTAAAGTGCCGGTACCGGTGATACTGCTTACGGTTACGGCATAGCTAGCCCCGCTGCCTGAAACGCCGGATACTGTGCCCGAGGTACCGCTTGTAGTTAATGCAAAGTCAGATGCATCAACACCGGTTACCGGTTCGCTAAAGGTTACTGTGTAGGTTACGCTGCTGGCGTTGGTAGTGGTGGCATTTGAAGGGCTTGATGCATTTATTGAACTTACCGTTGGCGCTGTTTTATCGATGGTATAAGTAGTGCCTGTAAAAGGCGATCCCGATGTTGCGTTGCTAACAGAAGGCGTAACACCGCTCGAACTGTTCATAGCCAGTTGGATAGTACCATCACCGCTGCCTGTATTTACGGTTACGGTCCACGAAGTGCCGGAACCGCTAACGCCGGTTACACTGGCACCGCTTACGCCGGATGTACTCAAAGTAAAGTCCGAAGTTGACAATCCGGCTATTGATGCAGCAAAAGTTGCTGTGTATTGTACCGATGCTGCGTTGGTAGTGGTGCCGGTTACCGCTGTCAGCGAACTGATAGTGGTAGATGCAGTTACCGTGATATTTTTGGTAACCGTACTGCTATTGGCCGTGCCATCGCCCACTAAAAATGATATCGTACGCTGTGACGTTGATGCCGAACTGCTGGAGAAAGTTATAGACCGCAGCGCTGTTTGGTAGTTTGCTACCGAAGATGACCCGCTTAAGCTTAAAACACCGGTGGCCGCATTATAACTGCCCGTGATGCCATTTTGGCTGGTGAAGTTAAGCGCATCGCCGGAGCTGAAACCAGTGCTGACATTTATAGTTGCGGTACTCAGGTTTGTTTGACCTGCTGTGGCAGTTATGCCTGCATCAACAGTTGCCGCCGTGCTGCCTATGTTGTAACTATCATTGCCACCCGAAGCTGTTAACGCTGGGTTAGCCGGGGTGGTAAACGTATTAGGATTGTTTGTCCCTGAAGCCGTAGAATAGTTTTGGGCACCTGCCACCCCATTATATTCAACCACCATTACTTTATAGCCGGTGCTTGCCGTAAGGTTGGATATACTAACAGAATTGCCGGTGCCATTGTAAATACAGCTCCAGCCTGTACCTGCTGTAGTGCCTGAACCAAAAGTGGTTGATGCGGTGTAAGTGGTGCCGTTACTAAGCGATATACTGCCGGCAGTGGATAATGCGGCAAATACTGCCCTTGCAGAGCCGCCGCCGTTTGTCCAACCAATGGTAGTTGTTTTTTCGGTTGTGCTGGTAAAATTAACGCCGCTGGCCTGGGCAGGTATACCATATATGACCTCAATGTCACCGTAGTCGCTTGAACTGACCCCTCCATCGTTGAAAAATAATTCTGAATCAGAGACATAAGCGAGTCCGTACGGATAAAAGCCTGGATTTGACGGCTCTGTATAAAGCGTTATTGCGCTTCCTGTACCGCCGACGTATTCCACTACAGAATAAATATTGTTATAACTAAGCGCCTCGGTGGCATACAGATTAGTGCGGGCGGTATTCATAGCTAAACTGATAGCGTGAAAATTCGATTCTACCGTGCTCCCAAGGGTATAATTATTGCCTGAACCAGGTTTTAATAACTTATAAATATGTTGTCCGTTGCTGCTGCTCGGCAATTGGTTATCGTCAAAACCATCTGCCACGTAGATATTTAAACTGGCGTCGACAGCCAAGCCTCCTATAGTGGTAACTGCATCATAGTTACTGGGATTATTTTTAATTCCCAAAAAAAAGTTATCTTCTAAATCGGTATACAAAGGCGTACCGCCATGAGTAGCGTCGTTAACTGTTGTGCTGGTAGTCGGGTACCTTGCAACTTCTACATCGCCAACACCGGCATTTTCGGTATTTCCATTAGCATTGTATTGCACAGCATATAACATATCATCCGGGCCAACAGCTATAGTGTTAAAATAGCCGATGGACGCACTGCCTGTTACTAATGTACTCTGGGTGTAGCTTGGATAGGTAAATTTTAAAATCAGGCCGAAAGTAGTTCCGTTAGCTGTCGATGCATAAATATTGCCCTGGCTGTCCGAAGCCAGGCCGTATGCACCGTTGTTATTAGTAGGATCATCATCTTCGATGGAAGAGGTGATCGACACCGGCGCGCCTCCGCCGCCTACGTATTCCACTAATCTCGCGTTCGCAGCGTTAGAAGGGTTTATTATCACCCACACATTGCCAAATTTGTCGGTAGTCATTGCGGTAGCATGCTGGTTCGACCCGCTTGTCGCCACCGCTTCTGTAAACGTTTGTGCCTGTGCGGTAAGGGCTAAGGCCCAACCAACAAAGGTTAACAACAGAGGGGAAAAAATTTTTGTAAAAACTCTTTTCATAATTTTTAAATTAAAACAATACATAATCCATTTTAAACTGCACACACCCCACATTTGGAGTATTTGCAATAAAATCACACATTCAACACAATTTATTAAGCTTTATCAACGTTAGAATATCTCATCAATGCCTGTTATACAAAATACTTAAAATAAAATTTTCGGTACTGGCTGAATATCAATTATTTAAATGAGATTGGTTTTTTGTTTTGTACTAAGATTTAAGTCACTTTAACAATTTAACCCCATACTATCATGGAGTAAATTGTTATTTTGCATCGGCTATTTTAAATAACGGTGTGAAATTAACTATTTTTATAATAAAAAAAACAATTTTTTTTACATTTAATTAAATCAGCGGCGGGGAATCGCTATAGTTCAACCAGGGGAGTTAAAATTAAAGACCTCAGCAAATCAAATTTAATCTACATCCGTTCCGCTAAGGTCTTTAATTGTTTATATTCAATCTTTTTTAATTAAAGGCACAAATACGGATTTTGCCATCCGCTTATGCTGCCTTCGTGCGTCTCGCGGAAAACTTCGGAATCAAATCTTAAACCCTTGCCCTGGGCTACAACAGTTTTAAATATTTTATTGGCGGTAGTTTTAACGCTTACAATATCGGTAGTGGGTAAAGAGAACCCGGATGCAGGGTAAAAGTTACGTTCGCCCCGTGGCCCCATGATGGATTCCTTTTGCAATAGTTCTGAAACTTTGTTCCATTCTCTTTTTTGGATCAGCGGCTTAATCTCCCTTATACCCAGTCCAATTTCGTATCCCAGCAGTGCAAAGATATTGGCCATCTGCCCGCCGGTACTTTCAAAGCGCTTTACAAATTCTTTGTTTCGCGGGTTTTCTTCGGTACGGCTCCAGGTACTGGCGGCAAACATTTCCAGGTCCAAACCTGCAGCGTCTTCTAATATGTCGTCATATGCCATATTTTCGGCTACCACCAGGGGGATCTGTTTATGAAAACCTGATTCCTTCCATTTTTGAAGAAATACATTACCAATTTGGCCAGCAAAAATTGCATGAACATATGGCGGTGGGTTCTGTCTTATTTTCTCAAAAAAATCGTCAAGGTCCAGTCTGTTCGGATCACGTTTATCATGTGGAATGATATACATCTGCAGCCGGTCTGCACCGCCATCAATTGATCCTTTATGAAAAGTATTGCTGATATGATAGCCAGCCTCATATATGGTCATGATCATCATGCCGCCGGCCCCATATTCTTTTGCCGCCCAATAACCCAATGCATATTGCGATTGCCAGATCTGCTGCGAATTGTAAAACACCCTGGGGCTCAAATAGTCGAACCAGGGAATATATTCACCCATATCGGCAAAAAAACCCAGCCGGTTATGGCGCTCTATAAAAGGAATTATTTCGGGCATCGATCTGTAGTTGACCAATCCCGAAATAATATCCACGTTATCAAAAAATATCAGTTTGTTAACGGCCTCAGCGGTACTCGCCGGATCGCCCATTTTGGTATAGGCCGGTATAAATTGGATTTCGTTTTTTTTTACCGCTCCCGGGTAAATTCCCAACAGCATTCCTGCCGTCATATGATGCATATAGTAGGGATATACGCCCGAAAAAGGGCTTAACATCCCTACTTTTATTGGTCCCGTCATTTAGTAGGTTAAAGAATTATAATATTTAGTTTCTGGCAGGGAAAACACCTGACGTACAAATAATGGCGGTAACTGTTAAATAAGGCTGCTGAATATTTACCGGCAAACCGGCACCGCCAATATTTGCCCCTATAGCGAGCGGGTTAAGGCTCACATTGGTGAGCGGGCTCGTGCCGACATTGTTGTAAAATTTATCGACAGGTGCAAGCGGACCGGTTCCTGTTTTCGGGCCTTCGCTTAAAAAATTATTGGTAGGATTTGAAGTGGCAGTCGTAGAGGTGTAAGTATTAACCACATTTACCAGGTGGTTATGGCTCGGTATGTTATTCGACAGCAGTGACGTATTTTCGGTACCGGTAACTTCGCCTAAAAAATACTGTGATAAGCCCGGGCCCGCGCCCTGGCCTATAGGTGTACGGCCCCGAAGATCGGGCAGGCCGAAGTTTGACGTTCCGTTACCGCCGAAATTGGTGCCCAAAAGGGAAAATAACGCTGTATTTTGAGAAAGGGGTACTATTTGGCCGGCACATAAAGCGAATCCTCGTGGATTGAAGTTTCCGCCGAAAAGCCAGATGGTTGCTAAGTATGGGTTCATAAGGTTCCTGGATTAGTATAATATTTTAAACTATTTAGGTTAATATTTTTAGTTTCTGGATGGGAAAATGCCGTTTAATGCAATACTATAGTTAATGGTATTATAAGGCTGTATTATGCTGATGGGTTGCGAGCCGCCGGTATTTGCAATTGACGCGGGGTGCATCGCCGCGTTGGCCGAAGTTCCATACCAGAGAACCTGCGACCCAACAATTGGGCCCTGTGATAAAATATTAGGGCTTGGCGGGCCCAAAGTACTCACGCCGGTGTTGGCATTTAAAGAGTGGTTATGCGCCGGCAACTGGCTTGGCAGCAATGTTACAGCCTGCGTTCCGGAGACTTCACCCAATGTATAGTTTGATAAACCCGGACCTGCACCCCAGCTGATGGGAACGCGGCCGCGTAAATCGGGCAGGGCAAAGGTTTGTATACCGTTACCGCCGTATGTTGTTCCTAAAATAGAAAATAAAGCCTGGTTTTGTTGAATGGACATGAGCTGCCCGGCGCAATACGCCCAGCCCTTTGGTGCGAAATTAAATCCGAACCCGGTAATTTGCGCTAAGTATGGTGTCATAATATCGATTTAAGGTTAAATGGTTATCGTTTTATTTTCATTTAGTAGTAGCATGTCGAATTATTACTATGCTATCTCCTATATTAATTTTGCGATGGGTACACGCCAAATAAAGCTATTATATAATTAACAGCTAAAACAGGTTGCAAAATCGAAAACGGAACATTTCCGCCGGTTGCGCCAACCGAAGCCGGATTGAGCTGAGAGGTTGCAGAGGCGGCTGCGGTTGAATATACATTCACATTGGCTGCAGATATTGGCGCAGCAAGGTAAGTGTTATTTGCCGGTGTTTGTACCGTTCCATTCGCAGAACTAACGTTTATGAGGTGCGAGTGAGCCGGCATGGTGTTGGTAGTCATGGTAACTGTTTCCGAGCCCGACTTTTGCCCCATTACGTACGTACTTAATCCGGGGCCTGTACCCTGGTTAATAGCCGCACGACCGCGAAGATCGGGAAGACCGAATGTTTGCACGCCATCGCCTCCATAGGTTGTCCCTAATAAGGTATACAAAACGTCGTTTTCTGCAATTGAAATTAGTTGACCCTGGCATAGTTGCCAGCCGTAAGGAGCAAAGTTAGCCCCGGTCATAAAGATTGAGCCTACAAATGATGGATCCATAAGATTTAAGTTGTTTTGGGTTAATTATTGTCAAGTTTAGAAAGTTTTTTTCACAATCGCAAATAATCAAAAAATTAAATTTTTCGGGGCAATTCAATTTGAGTTTATCGCTCTATAGGATACTCCACCTGTTGCAAAATACCCGCTGAATGCATCCATGAGGCCGAATTTATTTCAGCATATGCGAATAAAACTAGCAGGAATATTTATCATGCAACGCGAATCATATCACGCCCTTTCCAGGGAGCAAATAGTAAACCAACAGGCAATTATATAACCAATAATACATCTATTTTTCCTATTGGTTTATTTGTGATATTTTTATTAAAAATTCAATAAAATAATTATTGCGATTGTAAAAAATAAGATAGATTTATTGGCTGATTCAATTTCAGACGGCTTAAAAAATCAATCACATGAACACACCACGCAGGTTATTTTTAACCCAGGCATCGCTTATTGCCGGGGCTGTAGTCCTTAAACCCGGATTGTTAAGTGCAAAAAATGTCAACGTTATTCCGCACTCGCAGGCAGGTATTACCATTTACCATACAAATGACCTGCAAGGGAACATCAATCCTGTTTACAAAAACGTTGGTGGCTTGCGGCATATAAAAGCCGAACTTGAAAAAACGGGTATAAAAGGTACGCTGCTGGATGCTGGTGGATTCATGAATTCATCCCAAAGCACCGATAATTTAAAACAATTTATCTACCTGATGAATACTGCCGGGTACCAGGCTGCAGGGATAAGCAAATATGAATTATCGCGCGGCGAAGAACATTTAGCAACACTTATACCGTCGATGCAATTTACACTCTTGAATTGCAACCACCATTTTAATGGCCAATTAGGCAAAATGATAAAGCCTTATATCACCATTAATCATGGCGAATATAAAATTGGCGTAACCGGGGTTTGTTCGCCATTGAAAGGCATCAAATACAATGATGCTGTTGAAAGCGCCAACAGGATTGCCCTTTTGCTGAAAAACGATCAAAAATGCGACCTGGTGATTTGCCTTTCGCACCTTGATGGTAACGATACGGCTCAATCGCCGGATAACATCGCTTTTGCAGCGCAGTCTGAAAATATTGATATAATCATCGCCGGCAATAGTGAAATTTTACTGAGCAATGCCACCATACTGCGAAACAAGGCAAAACATGAAGTAACCATAGCCCAGGCCGGATACAACGGCCTGATGTTTGGACGAACTATTATTGGCTTCGACGATAACAGGCAGAAAAACAGTCTCAGGGCAAAACATTTTATACCGGGTTTACCCAATGGTCAATCATACGCAGCATCGGTTGTTGCTTTGCAGCAGGCAAAAGATATCCCTTCACTAACCTGATAGTTATTGTAAAAAAACTACTTTTCACTTTTTCATGCTTGCAAACGCGGATTTTGTATTTTAGCGCACCCGGAAAAATTCCCGGGCTGTAAAACCTTAGCTTTTTTCAACAATGGTGCGCTTTGCAAAATTACCCCTGCAGTTTGATGTAACCGCTATGCAGGCCGAAATACAGTCGGCTGCAAAAGAATGGTTGCCGCATTTTAACACAGTTTACTACGATGGCAACTGGAACGTGCTGGCCCTGCGGTCGCCGGGCGGGAATCATGTCAATATTATCCCCGAGGCCCGCGGCGGCGATGATTACGAGGACACCATTTACATGGATCATTTTGATTCTGTAAAAAAACTGGTGGCTACCCTGCAATGCCCCGTGTTATCAGTAAGGTTTTTAAACCTGCATGCGGGAGCTGTAATCAAACAACACACCGACGCCGAACTGGCGTTTGAAAAAGGCGAGGCCAGGCTTCATTTCCCGGTGGTTACACATCCGGGCGTAGAGTTTTATTGCGAACAGGAGAGGGTATTTTTGAATGAAGGCGAATGCTGGTATCTTAATGCCAACCTCCCCCATCGCGTAAGCAACAACAGCCCTACTAACAGGATACACCTGGTTATTGATTGTAAAGTAAACGACTGGTTGAAGGATTTAATTAATTCATCAGATCACGTCGCGCACAAAAAAGACATGGACGATGCAACCATGACATTGATGATTAAACAACTGAGGCTGCAAAACACACCTAAATCAAATCAAATGGCTGATGAGTTCGAAAAACAGCTGAACGGCTAAATCCATCGGAAGTTAAAACCACTGCTGCTACTATCTATTCGGTGGCAGTATAGACACAACAAAAGCAATGCCTTCGGCATCGGGGGCGCGATACTGCAATACCCAATGCCATGATCATCCAAAAAAATGATAAGGTTTAGGCTTTATATTAACGGCACGAATGCAACCGCCTTAATCCTCTTATCAACCAGGATAAGACAAGGTAGTTCACGCTCATGATCGGTATAGTACTAGTTTTGCAAGGCTATGGCCGAGGTGGTGTATAGCGTTGTTGTTTCCTTCCCCAGATTTTCGCCGATAAGATGATCTTTTTTGAAACCATATACCTGCCTTGTTTTGATTTTTTTGAGTTTTAATCCTGCTGCTTTCATGATTTTAATAGTTAATTTTCGGAGAAGATATGAAAGGCATTACAGAACAAAAAAGTTATTACACCAACTTGGTTATTCTATATACCAACAGCGTTTTTAGAGCTCAATACGAGGAGAAATTAATTTGGTTTGGTTATTTTAAAGATTTTTAGAGGTGCCCAACTAGCGCTGTACAATTATTAACTACATTTGAGATTACGTTAACTCGCCTCTAACGGGACAATACCATTAATGAAAACGCTAAAATTTGAGAATTTAAAAGACCATGCAATCGCCTGGTTTATGTTTATTAGTTATGAAATAATAATTGCTTATTGTTTCGGCGGCTCAATCGGAAATTTCCTGGACACCATCGCTTATTATTGCTGCAGTATCATTTTGTTTTACTTTAACGCTCACATCGGATTACCTAACTCACAAAGTCACGGTAAAATTTCATTTATAAAACTCCCTCTTGTAATTGTAAGTGAATTAATAGTATATGTTTGTTTAAGATACTTAGTAGTAATACTATTCCATTTTCTGCATCTGCCACTTGTTCCGGAGTATACTACGTTCAAAGTTTTTTTGGGAGCAAGTTTATATCGCGGCCTCTACTTTACAGGCCTTAGTACAGGTTATTGGTTTGCCTTAACAACCGTGTTAAATCGCAAAAAAATTGCCGACCTGGAGACCACCCAATTGAGAAACGAGTTACAGCAGGAAAACCTTGAGAAGGCATTATTAAGTACTGAAAACGCATACCTCCGCGCGCAGATTAACCCTCACTTTTTATTGAACACCTTAAATTTCCTATATAACTCAATTGCCGATTACTCGGATGAAGTAGCCGACAGCGTAATGACCCTGGCCGATATTATGCGGTACGCTTTAACCAATGCCGATGAAGATGGCAAAGTAAAACTGGAGCTGGAAATTGAACAGATTGTTAACTTTGTAAAACTTAACCAGGCACGGTTTAGTAAACGCCTGAACATTGATTTACAAATTGAGGGCGAGCCCGAAGGTTTACGAATTATCCCATTAATATTAATTACACTTGTAGAAAATGTTTTTAAATACGGAGATTTGCTAAACCAAAGTTACCCGGCGCAAATTTTAATTATAATTGATGGTAATACTTTAACCTTTACCACCCAAAACCTGAAAAAGAAAAAAGTAAATGAAACCGGGCACGGTATTGGTGTTAAAAATGTAAAAAGCCGGCTTGCCGCGCACCATGAATTTGATTTAACCATTGAGGACAACGAAAAAGATTATAAATCTGTTTTGAAAATAAAGCTCTGATAAACCATGAATACTTGCTACATTATCGACGATGAAGACCACGCTATTGATACCCTCACCAGGTATATCAATAGGTTTCCGGGCCTTAATCTGGTAGGAAGTTGCAACAACCCGCTTCAGGCAATCAACGAAATAACCAACGGCGCGCCTATCGATATCGTTTTCCTCGACGTGGATATGCCCGAGCTATCGGGAATGGAGGTTGCAGATATCATATCGCCCATAACATCGGTAATTTTCACCACTGCCTATCCGAACTATGCTGTACAGGCCTTTGAAAAAAACGGGGCGGATTTCATGCTGAAACCGATATCGTTTGAGCGTTTCACAAAATCGGTAACCAAGGTGCAGGGTATCATCAAACAAAAAAAAATATCCGAACAGCCACCGGAAGATGAACACTTTTTTATAAACCCCGGTGTAAAAGGCCGGATGATACAATTAAGCTATTCGGATATTGTTTACATCGAAGGCTTAAAAAACTATGTGGTATTGTATACCGATGAAGGTAAGTTTATCACATACCTGTCCATGCGCGAAATTGAGAAATCAATTCCCTTAACGCGTTTTGTGCGGATACATAAGTCTTATATCATCAACATCGATAAGGTAAAATCTATCGATGGCAACAATGTAATATTATCGCAGACGCTCGAATTGCCCGTGGGTATTTCATTTAAAGACAGCTTCATCAACATAGTTAACTCCAAAATGCTTAGGAGCAGCCGCAAAGCCCAATAATTCCTTTTCCCTGCGAGCTTGTGCCGATAAATAATACTTATACAACAAGTAGTATATGATGAATTCATGATTGCGCTGCCTGTCGTTAAAAACACGGTTTAAGTGCATGTGAATTAAGTCGGCGGCAAATTTCATCAATTTACCAGAAGGAAGCGCCACAGCATTTGATTTTAAAAGCTTCAATGCCTTTATAAACGAGTTATACTCCTTTTTGCCCGCCATACGTACAATTGTCGCCTTGTTGATGTGCATGTTATTTATAAAACCCGAGTATTCGCGGTACTTGCCATCCAACTGCAATTTAACTTGTTTACTATCGTCAAACTCATGTTTCATGTTTTCATGAATGTTCTTAAGCAAAAATATCTTATCGGCAAGATCCGGAAAAAACACTTCCAGGAATTCATCAACCGATATGATGGCCAAATGCAATTCAGAAAAACCGGAATCGCCATTAGGGAAATTTTTAAGGTAATTAACAATTAGTTCGCTGCTGACATGAAATATCTCCTCTGCGTATGCAATCATTTCCTCGCCGTACCGTTCAATCTCGCGTTTATAGGTATCCAGCAACAGGTTATTAACACTCCCCTTTTCAACGTGCCCGCGTATTTTTTTATCAAAATATTTCACCACCTCGCCTGCGTCGCGCGGATTTATTTTCACTCTTATCCTTAGGTGATGATCGGGATCATTATAACGCACAAAAAACCAATTCTTCAAAATATTTTGTTTTTTGAGGCGCGCTGTAATTCGTTTAATATCTTTTGTAAGAATGGCGTTTGATGTTGCCGGGTGACAATACAACTTTAAATAAACCCATTCATCGCCGGGCAGATAAAATCGTTTTACTTTATTCTTTTTGTTGCTGTAGGGCGCCATGGCCTGCTGCGAATAAGTAGTTTCGTCAGCAAATACAGTGGCTATAAACTGGCCGGTATATGCTTTACCCTCCCTGTCCGTTACAGTTGCCGAAGGATCAAAAAACACTTCTTGTAATACAATGGTCTGTTTATTTTTTATTACTCTGATAAAAAGATCGATGGATTCGAAATCCTGTTGATCAAATAAAAGTTGGTTATCGCCTTCGGTAAGTGCAAAATGCCTGTTAAGCCTGGTTTTTTCGCACATTTTGAAAAAGCTTTCGTGCGAACCGGCATTATCGGTTATTTCCGCAATTTCATCTGTGGTGAGTACCCAGGTAGACGGGAAAAGGATGCTGTTTTTGTATTCAACCCTTGGATAAAAGCCAAGCCCCGGCAGTAAGGATCGCAGATCGAAATTAAAATTAAACTTAAGGCCCTGGTATTGCAAATCGCAGAGGAACCGGAATACCGAAAGCTCGCTCCTGCTGTAGTTAAATGCAGAACTTAGGCGTGGGATGATAATTTTGTTCAGTTTTTTTGACCGGAGGACTATATTGTTAGCCACCACCGAAATCGTAATATCAGCGAGGCTGATGATATTGTCGCGGTTTAATGTTGAGTGAACACCGATAGGAATTTCATAAGCCCTGATGCCTGCATTGGAATTGATATTGGCCGCGTGTTCATCATTAAAGCACGATATTTCGGCGAATATTACATCCTCATTTGATTTTTCCTCAACCGAGGCTATGTAGCCGGCCTCTTCCGAAATTTTTTCATTAAACAACGTGAACCTTCCGAGCAACGCAGTGCCCGTACAGCCGCCGGCCTGTTCAATCCAAACCTTATCGCCAAATGCCCGGAATACTACCGAAAAGCTGGGCGGTAGCTTCAACTCCGATTGTCCTTTTAATTTTTCGAGGTCTTTTTCGGTAATGGTGATAGGCTCGCTGTTCCTGCTATTTAAAAATTTGGACAGGAAGAACTCATGTATTGGTGTCCAGTTAAAATTTAAACTGCTCGACTGGAGATCCAACTGAATGCCTTCCAGCAATTCGCTGGTTATTAAATTACTCTCCAAACCCTGGTATCCGATGCCTGCCTCCCGGTCGAGCGCCTGCAAAATCGGGATCTCCTGATCTTCAAACCGCGCTATAAAGCGGCTTTTGAAATTGGTTAGGGATGCAGGCGCAGCATCAGTTGTTATTTTGTTTAAACAAATAAGGCCATCATGTATGTACCCCTGGTACTTTTTATTGAGCGACGAACTTGCTTTTCGTTCGGAGGCTACGTAAAACATTGATTTGAATTTCTTCTTTGCCGCTACATACAGGTTGTTTTCGGCAAATGCTGTTGTGTTCAAATCATTTTCGGTTTTTATGTCAGCAATAATCTTTCCGTAACACAATATTTCATCAGCCAACTCGCTTTGTCCCTCTTTTTCCGCAGCAATATTAGCCAGCCTGTCAAAATATTTCGTCCCGGTCATATTCGCACACAGCCCGGTGATCAGTAAACCTTCAGCAATCAGGTCCTCAATATATTCTTTTACTTCATAGGCGTCGTCTACATCTATACAGAGCCATTCAATCAGTTCTGTTTTGGTTTTACCTGTCTTACAAAAATTGAGCAACTTGTTTAAAAGTCTGTCCGATTGGAATGAATTAATGAAAAAGTCCGTCTTTCTTTTGTCGGTGTCCAAACGATTGGTGAGGTAACGTTTTTCGCCCTTGATAGTGTAAATGGTATCGTTTGAATAATATTTCACATTACTAAATTCGGCTGATCGTTCCATCTTGCGGGCAAGATCAGCAGTGAACTGAAAATCGGGATTGATATAAACTTCTTTTTCGTTTTCCAATACACAGCCTTGTGCATCTTCAAACATACTCCAGTTAAGCGAGCTGAATGCCGAGAACATGCCGAACGGTGTGGGTCGGTGGCACATCCGGTTAAAATACTTTTGCAGGCTTAATTTTACTTTTTTATCAAGGATATTGTAATCGAAACCGTACCGGTTTAGTTCCATATAAAGGCTTTCGCTCGCAAAAAATATAGCAGCCTGGAAGAACTGCTTTTTTAGCAAATTTGCTAAGATATCCGTTTGGCAATCTTCGTAACTGAGTGCGGGCGTCCTCATAAAAAGATACGGGTCAAATATGATATTCATCATAAAGCTTTTAGTTTAATTAGGGTTAATATGATCGAAATAGTTTGGTTAAAAACAAATAACGGCACTCAGTTAGCTATTTGGAGTCTTCATGATTGAAACTGTGGGAAACAAACACATAAATTTTTGTGTCCGGAAAAAGACGGCTATGGAAAGCCGGTTTGATGCAACTTAATGTTATAATTCCCTTAATAATCTTCAATTAATGAAGACGATTCAAATGCGGACTCCGGTCAGAAAAGCCGCATCTACAAATCAGCTAACGTTAAAAAATTCAACATAAATCGTCTGCAAAACGATATTTTTATAAATTATCTTCAACAAAAACGTTGTCTCAGTCGCCTAACTTTTTAGGTTAAAAATGTATTTAACTCATTGAATAATGTATTTGGAATAGGTAAAAAGCTTGTTGGTGTAATATTTTTGGTTCGGCTGCTAATACATCATACATTTAACTTATAGTCTATTTTTGCCAGAGGATTTTTTTCCTCTGCCGATATTTTTTTGCCCGGTGCGCTGTAAACATTCGCAGGACATTTTATCAACTCTCCATAAAAATATACAAGCGGGCAATCGAAGAACGCCCACTATTTATCAAATCATCAAAACGCCATATGTTGAAAGCAAGGCCATCATTGGGGGACACGTAGGGTTATAACTACGCAATGCATTGACCTGCTACGGCTTGTGAAGTTAACTAATAATTTTAAATTATGTTTAACCTGTAGATAATTTGTCGGGGACACAATAATCCGGGCAATATTACTGCATCTTAAAACGCTATGATACAGCACAAAACATTTTATTTAACGCTATAGTGGAATAGTTTTTTAGGTGGATTACAATGCTATTCATTCCCCGGTATTTGCTTTGATTTTCTGACAATATCCCACTGTTTACCCACCTGTTTCTGTCACCGGCAGGGTTGTTCCGCCGGTGATTTTCGCACCTGGCGGCCATCACTTTATTTTTATTTATTATATTGCAGCCAACTTATCCCAATTGGGTTATTATCTCTTTATGGAGAAAAAAAAAATATTAATTACAGGCGCCAGTAAAGGCTTAGGTTTGGCAATAGCAAAAAAATTGTCGGCCGACTATGAGTTAATACTGCATGCATCAAAAAAAGAAAGTTTTACTGTTGAATTTCCGGGTAGCCATATTTTATGCGCCGATTTTAGCGACCCTGAACAACTGGCCGCTTTTTGCAAACAGTTAAAAAAAGAACATGGCGAAACGCTTTACGGCGTAATAAACAACGCCGGCCTGACCTATGACAAACCCCTGAATTTTCAGCCCGACCGCGAGATAGATGCCATGCTCAATGTAAATTTGCGGGCGCCAATTATGATAAGCAAGGTTGCTATGAAAATTTTTGGCCTGCTGAATCGTGGGGTAATTATCAACATCAGTTCGGTAGTGGGCGAAAGCGGCAATGCATTTCAATCGGTATATGCGGCCACAAAAGCTGGGCTGGTGGCCCTTTCGCGGTCTCTCGCTCAAGAAGCCGCTGCCACTAATGAAAGCCATAACATCAGGGTGCTTAGCGTATCTCCCGGTTTTATTGAAACTGACATGACTGCCGGTATCCCCGAAAAAATAAAAGAAAAATATCTTAATTTAATCCCGGCAAAAAGGTATGGCAAGGTTGAAGATGTGGCAGAAACTATTGCATTTTTGCTTTCGGATAAGGCATCGTACATCAATGGAACAAATATCCATATCAATGGCGGTTTAATATGATTGAAAACAGGGAAGTTTATACCGATATAATCCAAAATGGCAACCTGGTGGGTATCGACCCCAGTCAGGTTTTACTTCATGGACCAACAAAACGGCTGGTTGACACATTTCATTGGCACTCGCCGCAAAAAGGAATAGTGGCAAGCTATTCACCCAAAGAACGTGATGTTGAGGATCATTTTGGGATTTTCAGGGGCGTTGACCAGATAGAAGCTTTTGCACAGGCTACGATAGTATCGTGCGCCACATTTTCCGAATGTCGTAAAAACAAATGCCTGCCCGATGAGTTAAAGGATAAATTTATCCCGGCCTTTATCAGCATCGGCAATGTAAATTTTCACTACTACCTGGAGGTTGGTGACACTTTCATCAGTATGGGAAACATTACCTTTTACAAATGGCGGCAGATGGTATGCGATGGCAGGATTTATAAAGTACCCAAAGGCCTTGATTTAAATGCTTATTTTAGCGACTTTACCGAGGAAAGGTTATTAAATTACGATATCGGCAAAGACTTTAAGCTTGTTGCCGAATTGCAGGGCATTACAGGCAGGGCAATATTAATTGAACTATTTAAAAAAAGCGAATAAAATGGAAAGACAAGAAATACTTGACGGTTTATTGGAAGTATTAAGAACGGTAAGGACCATAGATCCGGCAAGGCTGGAAGGCGTTACCGAGGAAACTGACTTCCTGACTGATTTGAGTACCCCATCAACCGAGCTGATAAATATTGCCGCTAAAGTGGAACACAAGTTTGACATAGAATTTGAAGATGATGACATCGATCATATGGGATCGAAAGTTAAGGACATCATTGATTTGATAATAATGGTTAAGGCCCGAGGCGAAAACAGTTAAATTTATGCAGGTAGCAGGAAGAAAAGTTGCGGTTGTAGGTATGGGCGGTGCGTTTCCGGCCTGCAAAAACCTGGACGAGTTTAACCATAAACTGTTCACCGACCAAAGCCTGGTTAGGGAATGGGATCTGGCGGTACAATACAATAAGCAAATCAGGTCTACGGTATCAGGTTATATAACCGAAGCGGAAATGGACCTGGAGCCTGTATTGGCGCCAATTGCAGAAAGGTACCCAGAGACTTATATTGATAAACTGGGCCGGATTCCCGATGGCAACCTGTCGACAGCCGATATGGGCAGCATCTGGTCTATGCTGGGTGCGCAAGAATCGGTTAAAATGGCTGGTTGGACTACTGCGGAAATAGAAAGCGAACAAACCGGTGTGGTTGTAGGATCAGGCGGCGCAGGTAACCAGATATTAAGGGTAGCCTGGCATTATTTTTTCCAGATGGGAAAAAAAGCCCGTATTGCCGGCGCGCATACTGTTGACCGCAGCATGTCGTATCGCGAAGCCGCCAATATATCATGCCTGCTAAAAACAAAAGGTGTTTGTGAGTCAATTACATCAGCCTGTGCTACAGGTTTGGGCAATATTGGCCATGCATATCGCCTGATAAAGTTCGGCTTACAAGACCGCGCGATTGCGGGTGGCGTTGAAGGTACCGCGCTGGAAACCTTTATTGGGTTTGATGGGATGATGATTTTGGCAAAAGGGTTTAGCCCTGCCGAAAGTTCGCGCCCGTTTGATATGGACCGTAATGGCTTTGTATGCTCATTTGGCGCCGGAATTGTTGCGCTTGAGGCCTACGATATAGCTAAGGCCAGGGGTGCCAATATCATTGGTGTTATTGATGAGTATTTCAACAATTCTGACGGTGATGGCGATATGTTTTATCCATCATTTGCCGGGCAGCAAAGGTTATGGAAGGGTTTAATGCCAGATAAGGGCTTGCGGCCGGATGTCGTGAAAATGCACGGTACCTCCACCCCTGTCGGCGATTCGGTTGAATTACTGAGTGTTGTTGATGCGCTTGGTGATCAGGGGCTTCACCTATCGGCGCCAAAGTCGCAATTTGGGCATATGCTGGGCGGTGCTGGTTCGGTTGAATTTATTACTGCGCTGCTGATGCTGCAGAACCAAAAAGTATTGCCTTGTTTAAACTCCAACACGCTGAACCCCGAGTTGGAAGGATTTCAAAAAGTTGAAACATGGACGGGGCCTGATCAGCCAATTGCTGCTTACCGTCACCTGCTTCCGCAAAAAACATTTGCAAAAGAGATTAATCGCGTAGCTTGTTTAAACTATGGTTTTGGCGGCACCAACAGCGCCATGATGGTTTCGCGGGATATATAAATAGGCAATCAATCAAGACAAGGCAATTTGCTTTATGAATAAAAATGTCAGGGCGTTATTGTTAGGTGGGATGCTGGCGGGGGGATTAGCGATTTCCTTTCTGAGCAATCGTCAGTTTCACAACCAGGCATTTAAGGGCATTGTGGATTCTATATATCGCGGGAGGAAGACTGATGCGTTTTTTATATCGATTGACGGATTTGGCCGTGAGTTTGATGTCCGCCCGTTAGCCAAAGCCCCCCCGATCGAAAAGATCGTCACAAAGGGCGATTCCCTTTTCAAAAAACAGTATACAGATACCGTTATACTTTTTCATCAACAACAAGTGTTCAAATACACTTTAAATAGAGGAATTTCTCTATTTGGACATTAATCGTGCTATAATGATTGATAATAAAAATAAAGTTGCAGCCATTTTTGGGGTCAGGAACGAAAGCTCCATTGCCTGGGATATTGCCTTAAAACTTCATAAATCAGGCTGTAAAGTTGCCTTGAGTTATGTTGCCGAAACCAAAGACGAAGTTTTATACCTGATGCAGCAAAACGGCATGGACGGCGGACTATCGGGCGAGGTGGATGTACGGGATGAAGTGCAAATCACGGCGTTTATTCAATTGGTAAATAAAGAGGCCGGTCCGATAGATTATTTATTACACGCCGTAGCCTTCGGTACGCAGGGCGTTATGTGTTACAGCCTCCCCGGAAGCAATGAGCCGGCTCCCTCATACATCGATATTCCGTTTGACGAGTTGATGGACTCGTTCAACATCAGCGCTTATTCGTTACTGAGGATATGCCGCGCGGCAACTCCTTACTTTGCAAAAAATGCTTCTGTTTTAACGCTTACTTACAATGCTTCGCAGCGGGTTTTCCCGGGTTACGCGGGTATGGCCATTAATAAAGCAGCGCTCGAAAATATTATGCTGTACCTGGCGAGCCATTATCGTACGCAGGGCATCCGGGTTAATGCTATTTCGGCGGGGCTGGTGATGACCACTTCATCCGGCGGCATATTGGGTGTGCGTACCTTACGCAAAATCGGCAAGTTTACGGCACCTTTGGGCAATATTGATGCCGGTGACGTAGGGGATGCGGCGCTTTATTATTTTTCATCGCTATCAAAAAAGGTTACCGGAAACATCCATTTTGTGGATGGCGGCTTTAACATAATGGGCCTGGGCGTTGATGGAGAAGGACATTAAAAAATCATTGGAAGGCATTGCCGCCAACCAAAAATTCACAATTGGTAACGACCTGGTGTTTGTTCCCAACTTTCAACTTTCCTGTTCCGATCTTTTTATAAAAAAAACTTTTACTGAAGCAGAAATAGCCTATTGCGAACAATTTGCCGATCCGATGCTGCGTTACGCATCGACCTGGGCGGGCAAAGAGGCCGTTTACAAAGCCTTAAAACAATTAGATAAAACCACCCTTGGCTGGAAAAAAATTGAGATCGCCCGTGAAAAAAATGCGGGGCAGCCCCACGTTATACTGCATAAAAATACGGCGCCATTAAAAATAAGTTTAACTATTTCGCACGATGGTGACTATGTTTGGGCCATTGCTTTAGTTGAAACGGATATTTAAGCCCTATGACCGACCATTATTTTGAGAATGAACTGGCTACCCTGCACTATTACAAATTTGGTGATGGGCCAAAAGCTATGCTCTGTTTTCATGGTTACGGAATGCACGGCAAGCAATTTAAACTGCTGGAAAGCAATCTCGGTTCAAAATATACCTTCTACGGCTTTGACCTGTTTTTTCATAAAGAGACCAAACTGAAGGACAAAACGCTTGAAAATATAAAGAAGGGTATTACCAAGCAGGAACTGGTCGCTTTTATTGAGGATTTTTGCCGGTACGCTGGCATTGACCGGTTTTCGGTGATTGGCTACTCCATGGGCACGCATTTTGCCACTACCGTTGTTGAAGAACTGTCGCCAAGGGTTGACGAATACATTGTTGTGGCGCCATCCAGTTTAAATCCCGGGCATTTGATCCGATTTTTTAGCAAAAACAAAACCGGCAACCGACTCCTGGAAAAAATTGCTTTGGGCGAAAAAGCGCTATTAAACATGTTAAAAATGTTTAAACGGCTGCGTTTTATCAATGACCAGGATTACGATATTTTATATAAAGAAATAGGCACACCCGAACTCCGCTTTAATTTTTACGCCTGTTTTACCTACCTGCGCTTCCTGGAAACCGACGAAGAGCGGCTGTTAACAGCTTTGGAGACGCAAAACATCAAAAGCATTTTTATATTTGGCAAACGTGATAAATCTTTCCCGCCAAAAATTGGGGATAAATTTATACCGAAGTTGACAAAGGCAGAGGTGGTTATATTAAACGAGGGCCACGAAATGATAAAAAAGGATTTTGTAAACGCGCTAACCAACCTGTTATCATGATCATCAAGGCAAAACCAATTCCCTTTTTTTTGTTCCGGTGGATGATGTTGCCTATCCTTTGGTTTTACCAGCGCCGTTTTAATAAAATCATCATCAATGATATCGATATAAAACCGGGACACTCCTACATTTTAATGTGTAACCATTTCGGTTTTTTTGACGGCTTTTTTGCCTATTATTTATGCCTCCATTTCATTAATAAAAAACAAAAGTTAAAAGGCATTTATACCATGTCGGTTAAAAAGCAGATGGAACGCAACTGGTTTTTACAATATTCAGGCAGTTTTTCGGTTGAACCAGGCAAACGTTCAGTGGACGAAACGTTAGATTATGCCGCAGCTTTACTGGCCGAACCCGGCAATCTTTTAATTTACTATCCGCAGGGAAATCTTGAATCAGCTTATATCAGGCACATCGAATTTAAGGATGGTATTTATGAAATAGTTACCCGTACCAAGGGCAATTGCCAGCTTATCTGGAGTAGCATTTTGCTGGAATACTTTGAAAGCACCAAACAGTCGATTTACTTTAATCTTTTGGACTGCGGAACAAATCGCGATTTTGACTTTGAAGATTTGAAAAAGAAAGTCAACAGGCATCACCTGGCATCAATAAAGAAGAATTTCAGGTTCACAAAAGAATACTAAGAACAAATCTATCCGAAATTTGGCTAGTTGTTATAAAGCAGAAAATCGCTTTATTTTTTTAAATGATCAGGAAAAATAGCTTTGCTCAACGTTTTTTTAGCCTTTTCCAATTTTTCAACAAAAAAAGAATCGTTAGTATGACTTTTAATTTCGTCGCTTATTGTGGGTTTGCTGAACCCTTTTTCATAAACTACTTTTTTAATTGTGGACATATCGACTCTTTGTTTTTAGTTTGTTCAAAATTACAGCTTTATTTTTCTTTTTACAAGAAACCCTTCATAACTAACATTTTGCTGAAAGTTTTGAAATGAACCATCCTTCAAACCGTAGATGTCAAAATTACTGCTTATTTCCTCCCAAAGACGGGAAATACTCATCTGATAAAGTCTTGTTCTGGCAGGTGTACTCCCTTCAGCATAAATGAATTGATCCCCATAGTGGTCGCAAAATGTGTTGATTGTATTAGCTACAGTTGCCAAAACAATATCTCTATCTTTATTATCCGTCGCTACAGTGTCGCTTACACTTCCAGTTAGCGGATCTTCATCGCCAAAGCCGAGGTTAAAAACTACTGGATCATCCTGAGCTTTCAAAAACTTTACAACCTTCTTGATAAGCCCCTTTGGACCTTCGCTATAAAATGAATATTCTTGAAAATCGGCAGTTGCATAATAAGGGTAGTGTTCTAAATTCATTCAGAGGAAATTCTTATGTAGCGTCGATTAAAGGTTTTTCAAACTTAGCAACTTTTAATTGATATAAGTTTTTAAAAAATACCTGATTAGTTACTTCCGCAATCAACATTCCAACTTCCGCATTCCCCCTACTGTCCTATCCTTTTTAACCCTGCTTTGGCATCGTTATCAATGTCGGTTTGATACTGGTGCCCCGTCATGTCGATAGCCTTATTATAATAGTCCCCTGCCCTTTTAAAGTCTTTTCTTTGCTCAAACAACAACCCGATACTCAGGGCTGAGTTTGCAGCGAAATAATATTTTGTATCCTTTCCCAGGTTCATCGCACGCTGGTAATTTAAAACGGCTTCGTTAAACTTGCCCGTTTTGTCGTATATCCTCCCCAGCCGGTAATAAAATTCAATTTTATCGCGCTGCAATTTAAAATTGCCTTCATCCTTGCCGCTCAATTGGGCCAGTGCTTTACCATAATAACCACCGTCGAAATAAAAACGGGCTTTTAGCAAGTCAATATCCGGTTTGGCATCATTGGCCTCCCATAACGCCTGCTGGTCTTTTTCATTGGTTGAATAGCCTTTGCTTTTAACCAGTCTTACGTAGTAATCGTACTTGGCCTGGTCGTTTTGCAACAGGTAGTAGTAGGCCAATTTCAAGTAGGCATCTTTTATATAGTTAGTCCCTCTAAACTCTTTTAAAAACTCAAATAACGGGCCGGGCACCTCACCATCAACGCGGTTAAGCCTGGCGCAGCCCAGCATATAATCAATAGCCGGTAGTTTGATATAATCGGCAGATTTTGGGCTAGCCTGCAAATAGGAGATCTCGTCGTCATTATGCGCGGTCTTCCATGCTACATATCCCTGCAAATACGATTTTAGTAAACCATTGCCGTCCATTTGGTTTAAATATCCTTCCAGCTTATCATAATCTTTCAGGTTGTGTAATACGTTAATATCAATGGTGCAGATGAAGAATATTACCTCATTATTAAAAAAGCTGAATTTTGTTTTGGGCAGATCATTTTTTAGCTCTTCCAGCTTTTTTACGCCGGCCTGCACGTTGCCGTTCATACCCATAAAGCGGGTTATTCCTCTGAAACTCGCCGGTATCGATCCAAATATCACATTTACAAGCGCCAGGCTTTTTTGATTTGGCAAAAAGCCAGGGAATTTCTCTTCATTGTCTTTCAGCAAACTATTCGCTTTCTTAGCATCGAATGCCGATGAAACATAATCGCCAAATTTTGCCTTTATAAACGACCATTGCAAGTAAACCTCGGCCTGGGAATACAGGTAAAATGGCGAATTTTTATCGTTATTTTCCAATGCTGATAATCGCGCTGATTTACTATCCTTTAAGCGCTCGTAATCGGTTTTACTCTCGGACCCCAGCAAACTGAAGTAATCAACATAATTATCAAGTAATATTGAAATACCGTTTTGCGGGTTTTGCTGTTTCTCTTTTTGAATGAGGGCTCGTGCATCGTTCATCCTCAGATCAAGGATGGCCCGGTAGGCATCCACGCAATTATTATCGAAAACAAAGTTGGCTTTTGCAGATAGTTGAAAGGTAATTAGGAAACAAAGGATCGGAAGAATTTTACGTGTCATTAATGTCAAATATATTGAAAACATTTTATCAGTACGATTCGGGATGTAACAGCGTTTTAATATAAATTGAATTCATAAACGCTGCTGCTTACTGCTCTTACTGATAAAAACAAATTGGCAGATGCTAAAACTCCCGGTTGAATAAATCGTCAGCAACCGGAACAACGCCGCCTGCGATTTGTTTAAATACAACCTAATAAAAGCTACTAACGTATAAAGAGGCCTGTTATTCTGCCAAACTATATACCCCCGTTTATCAGGATAATACTAATTTCTTTAAACATTGGCCAAAATGGATACTGTTAGTGACAAACAACTTACCGGGGATTCTAGTAAAGTGACGCTGATTCACGAGCTTTTTGAAATTCAAAAAAACAAGACGCCCGACGAACCCGCTGTTATTTTTGGCGATAAAAAGATCACGTACAGCGAGCTTGGCCAAAAGGCCGATGAACTGGCAGCCGCCATTTACGCAAAATCACCAAATTCATTAAATGCGGGGGTAAGTACCAGCAGGTGTGTTGAAACCATCATCAGCGTACTGGCCATTTTAAAATCAGGCAAAGCATATTTACCACTTGATCCGGAGTACCCGCAGGAACGTTTACAGCAAATCGTAATTGACTCGGGTATCGACCTTTGCCTGGCCGTATCGGCACAAAAACATCTTTTTGAACCGCTTGGCATATCTGTTTTACCTTCGGATGGAAATTACACTGAAGTCGCGACGCAGATACCTGTTAGCAAATCGGCATGTTATGTGCTTTATACCTCCGGGTCAACCGGTACCCCCAAAGGCGTTTCAATGGGGCATGTCGCTATGGCGAATTTACTTTCGTGGCAACAAAAAAACTCTGCATCGGCAACCGGGTTTAACACCCTTCAGTTTGCTCCCTTAACTTTTGACGTATCCTTCCAGGAGATATTTGCTACACTTACAACCGGCGGAACTTTGGTTTTGGTAGATGAAACCATGCGCGTTGATCCACCACAACTGTTGAAATACATTGAAGAAAATAAAGTAAATCGCATTTTTTTACCCTTTGTGGTTTTACAATATTTAACTGAAGCTGCTGATGCCGAAAAGCATTTCCCGGCGTGCTTAAGAGAAGTAATGACAGCCGGCGAGCAATTAAAAATAACGCCGCAGGTAGTGCGCTTTTTTACCGAATTACCCGACTGTGTGCTTTATAACCAATACGGCCCTACTGAAACCCATGTGGTAACACAGTTAAAACTGGACGGCGACCCGGCCCAATGGCCCGCATTGCCGTCTATAGGGGTTGCTATTGATGAAACAGAGATATTGATCCTCGACGAACATTTAAACAGAGTGTCGTATGGAGAAACCGGCGAGCTGTGTGTGAGTGGCCTCAGCCTGGCCGATGGCTATTTGAATCGTGAAGAAATGACCGCCGAAAAGTTTGTTTTTTGGCAGGAAAGTGAAGTTAAAACTACCCGTATTTACCGCACCGGCGACCTTGCCCGTTACATGCCCGATGGCAATATTGACTATCTGGGCCGCAGGGATACCCAGGTAAAAATTCGGGGCAACCGGGTTGAATTGGGCGAAATAGAAGTACTGATTAACCAGTTAAATGATATACAGCAGGCTATTGTTGTGGCTCGAGAAGACGTTCCCGGGCAAAAAAGACTGGTAGCCTACATGGTTTCGGCAAAAGACCAAGCAGATACCGACTATGTGCGCAAAAGCATTGAGCAGCAACTGCCGGATTTTATGCACCCATCGGCATATGTATGGTTAAGTGAGTTGCCCAAAACTACCAGTGGCAAGGTTGACCGCAAAAACCTGCCGAAGCCCGATTTTAAAAGGCCGGAGCTGGATGTGTTGTATAAAGCACCATCTACCCAGGTGGAAAAAAACATTGCCAATACCTGGATGGAATTGTTGCTGCTGGATAAAATTGGCACAGATGATAACTTTTTTCAACTGGGCGGTAACTCGCTGCTGGCGCTTAAAGCTGTTGCTGTATTAAAGCACCGGTTTGCTTATGAGGTTCCAATTACTAAGTTATACCAGTTCCCTACTGTTGGCGGTATTGCCAATATGCTTGGCGGCATCACTAAAAAGGCGACTGTTTCAAAAATCAAGAAAAATAAACAATCAGCAGGCGACCGTGATATTGCCATTATTGGTATGGCGGGCCGTTTCCCGGGTGCAAATAGCATTGCCGAATTTTGGGATCTGCTGGCCGAAGCTCGCGAGGGTATAAGTTTCTTCAGCGATGCAGAAATTGATCCGTCTGTGCCATCATCCGTAAAAAACGACCCTAATTACGTAAAAGCAAGAGGGCTTATTGCAAACGCCGATAGTTTTGACGCCGAGTTTTTTGGATTTAATCCACGGGCCGCCGAAATGATGGACCCGCAACAACGCCTGTTTTTAGAAATTTCATGGGAGGCTTTGGAAGCCACTGGTTACCTGCCACAAAAATATGCAGGCTCGGTTGGCGTATTTGCCGGCAGCGGTTACAATACTTATTTCACCAACAATGTACTTTCCCACCCGGATGTTGTTGAACGGGCCGGGCAATTTAATGTTAGGCTGTTAAACGAAAAAGATTATATAGCAACACGCACCGCTTACGAGCTGAACCTGAAAGGGCCGGCAGTAGCAGTGTATTCGGCATGCTCAACATCGTTGCTGGCAATTGCGCAAGCGGTAAGCAGCATCAGGGATGGGCAGTGCGATATTGCCTTAGCAGGTGCAGCGAGTATCACCTCCCCATTAAAAAGCGGGCATATTTACGAAGAAGGCTCCATCATGAGTAAGGACGGCCATTGCCGCCCTTTTGACGCGGAGGCAACAGGCACCGTGTTTAGCGACGGCGCAGGCGTAATTTTATTAAAAAGTCGCGAATCCGCTGAACATGATGGCGACAAAATATACGCCATTATAAAAGGCATTGGTGTTAATAATGATGGCGCTGATAAAGGCAGTTTTGGCGGCCCAAGCGCCGAAGGACAAGCCGGCGCAATTGCTATGGCTATTGATGACGCGGGTATACAGGCATCTTCAATCAGCTATATCGAGGCACATGGTACCGCCACCCCACTTGGCGACCCGATTGAAATTGAAGGGCTCCGTTTAGCTTTTGGCGAACAGGAACAAAAACAATTTTGCGCTATAGGCTCAGTAAAAAGCAACCTGGGGCATTTAACGGCCGCTTCAGGCGTTGCAGGTTTGATAAAAACAGTTCTTTCCATACAGCACCAGCAACTGGCGCCAACGCTATATTACAACAGACTTAATCCTAACATCAAGCTGGAAGATAGTCCGTTTTATGTAAATGCGGGTTTGAAGCCTTGGGAATCCGTTAAAAAAAGGCGTGCAGGCGTAAGTTCTTTTGGCGTTGGCGGCACCAATGTGCATGTTGTTTTAGAAGAATTTGAAAGCGTTGCCGTAAAAAGCGGCAAATCAAAACCTCTATCACTCATCACCTGGTCGGCTAAAACCGAAACGAGCGTTAGCAATTACGCCAAAAACCTTGCGGGGTATCTGCAAAAAAACACTGCAGCCAATCCTGCGGATGTTGCATTCACTTTGCAAAGCACCCGTGCCGATTTCAAAAACCGCCGCTTTGTTATCGCAGGTGAAAAGGACGAGTTGGTATCGAAACTATTATCGGAAGAGATCGACGCATCAACCACCAAAAAACTCAGTTCAAAAGCATCCCAAATTGTATTTATGTTCCCCGGCCAGGGTTCACAATATGTGAACATGGGCCGCGAATTGTATGATAACGAACCTGTATTTGCTGCAGCTGTTGATGAATGTATCGCATTGTTGCAGGGCACGCCGCAGGCACACATACTGGATATAATTTATCCGCCCGTGGTTGACGAAACATCGGCACAAAAAATAAAAAATACCTTTTACACCCAGCCGGCCATATTTATTATGGAGTACGCCATGGCTAAGCTTTGGATGAACTGGGGCATACAGCCTACTATTTTTACCGGGCACAGCATTGGTGAATTTGTGGCAGCGCATTTTGCAGGGGTGTTCAGTTTAAAGGATGCGTTGTTCCTGATCTCTACCCGCGCCAAAATGGTAAGCGAGGTAGAAAAAGGCAGCATGTTATCCGTCAGGACGGATGCCAATCAATTGCAAACATTTTTACCCGAAGGTTTATCAATAGCCGCCATCAACAGCAATAAATTATGCGTTGTTGCCGGGCCTGATAAACTGGTTGAAGCCTTTGCCGCAAAACTGGAAGAAATGGAAATACCAGGCCGTTTGCTGCACACCAGCCACGCCTTTCACTCGGCTATGATGGACGATATTGTGGAGCCATTTGAAGCTGTGGTAAAATCGGTCAGCTTAAATCCGCCGGTTAAACCCGTGGTTTCAACCGTTACCGGTAAATGGATGAGCGAAGCTGAAGCCACCTCCCCAGCCTATTGGGCACATCATTTACGCAATACCGTAAGATTTGCCGCTGCCGTTGATACTTTGCAGGAAGACAGCGGTCGCCTGTTGCTTGAAGTTGGCCCCGGAACAGCACTGGCCACACTGGCAAGACAACAAGTAACCGATAAATCGACACCAATCATATCCGGATTCGAAAAAAATGAAACAAGTACCGAGTACTATTCCGTATTAAGGGCAATGGGCCAGTTATGGCTAAATGGCATTGAACCTGATTGGCAAGCTTTTTACCAGGACCAGCAAAGAGCAAAGCTGAATTTACCGGCCTATGCTTTTGATAGAAAACGTTACTGGCTTGAGGCAGCACTACCCCAACATATAGCTCCGCAAGTTTTAGAAATACCGCAAACAATAACACCACCTGAAAACACAATTCTAGATCACAACCTGATGAGACAAGAACTATTAGCAGACAAACTCAAGGAACTTTTTGAAGATGCATCTGGCATCGAAATCGATAATGCCTCGGTAAACACCAACTTTATCGAAATCGGCTTTGATTCGCTTTCGCTTACCCAAATTGCCACCAACCTAAAAAAGGAGTTTAATGTTCCTATTACCTTCAGGAAATTGTTCGAGGAATATAATACCGTGCGTTCATTGGCTGCTTACTTAGATAGCTGCCTGCCGGCCGGCGCTTACCAGCCACAGGCTGCTCCAGTTGTCAATCATTATCAACAGCCTGTTTACAACGCACCTGCTGTTCCGGCTCCGGTTGCCGCACCTGCTGCAAACCCGGCATTGGATTTAATCGCCCAGCAAATACAAATGCTGGCGGCCCAGTTAGCGGTAATGCAAACAGGAAGCGCACCACAGCCTGCACCCGTTGCAGCGCCGGTTGCGCCGGTTGCGGCACCTGCGCTGGTTGTTGAAGCACCACAATCAAAAATTCAATACGATTTAACACCCGAAGAACAGGTTGAAGTTAAAAAACCATTTGGCGCAACCGCGCGTATTGAAAAACAAGTACAGGGTTTAAGTGAAAAACAACAATCGTTTTTAAACCGCTTAACGGTTCGTTACAATATCAAAACCGGGTCGAGCAAGGCTTATACCCAAAAACATCGTTCCTATATGGCCGATCCACGCGTTGTAAGCGGTTTCAGGCCTTTAACAAAAGAAATTGTTTACCCTTTGGTGGTAAACCGCTCAAAGGGGAGCCGTGTTTGGGATATTGATGGTAACGAATACATCGACGCGCTAAACGGCTTCGGCTCAAATTTCCTGGGTTACCAGGTTGATGTGCTTAAAAAAGCAGTTTTGCAGCAAGTTGAAAACGGCTACGAAATTGGCCCGCAACATGAGCTTGCCGGAGATGTCTGTAAACTGATTGCGGAATTGACATCGTTCGACCGGGCGGCAGTATGTAATACCGGTTCCGAAGCGGTTTTGGGCGCTATGCGTATTGCACGCACGGTAACTGGCCGTACATTGATCGTGGCTTTCGCCGGATCGTACCATGGTATAAACGATGAAGTTATTGTTCGTGGCACCAAAAAATTAAAAACTATACCCGCAGCACCCGGCATTATGCCCGAGGTAGTGCAAAATATGCTCATCCTTGATTATGGTACCGACGAGACCTTAAGGATCATCCGCGAACGCGCGCATGAACTTGCAGCTGTGATGGTAGAGCCAGTCCAAAGCCGTCGCCCCGAGTTTCAGCCAATTGAATTCCTTAAAAAAGTAAGGGAGATCACCACGGCATCTGACACCTGTTTGATATTCGACGAAGTGATCACCGGTTTCAGGATGCACCCCGGTGGCGCGCAGGCGATGTTCGGCGTTAAAGCTGACCTGGGTACTTATGGTAAAGTTATTGGCGGTGGCATGCCTATTGGCGCTATCGCAGGCATTAAAAAATACATGGATGCTTTGGACGGTGGTTTTTGGCAATATGGCGATGATTCGCAGCCTGAAGCCGGCGTTACCTACTTTGCCGGCACATTTGTACGTCATCCTTTGGCGCTCGCAGCAGGCAAGGCATCGTTGGAATACATGAAATTAAAAGGCCCGGCTTTACAGCAAGGTTTAAATTCGCTTACCCAATACCTGGCAGATGAGTTAAATGCCATTTGCGAAAAAGAAGGCATCCCGTTATACGCGCCTTCATTTGGTTCCTTATGGAAAATTAAATTTAAAGAAGAATTGCCTTACGGCGAACTACTATTTACGCTGATGCGCGATAAAGGCATCCACATCTGGGACCTTTTCCCATGCTTCTTAACCGAATCGCATACCAAGGGAGATGTTGATACCATTATTGCTAAATTCAGGGAGAGTGTTGATGATTTGATTGAATCGGGATTCTTTCCGTCTAAAAGGCCACAAGGCGTTACGGTAAAACAAGAAGTCAACCCGATGATGGAATCACCTTTCCCCGGCGCCAGGCTTGGCCGCGATAAAGACGGCAATCCAGGCTGGTTTATTGTAGACGCAAATAACCCCGGTAAATACTTACAGGTTAAATTAAACGGTCATTAATTTTGGAAACACCTAATTTAATTTACGAGGCGCAGCCCGTAGAGTTTGATCCCTTTGCAGAACCGGAAATATCATTTTCTTTCCCGGGGATCGAGCCATATTCGGAAGAAAAAACACCGGCGTACCAAACAAGCCCAGTTGATTTTGATCCGTTTGCAGGGCCTGAGATCGCATTGGTTGCCCCGGCTACCGAATCGCAGACCGAAATCTGGACCTCTTGTTTAATTGGTGGTTCTGATGCCAACTGCGCTTACAACGAATGTTTTTCGCTGGTACTAAAAGGCACCTTTAACAAGGATACCATGTTGCGTGCACTGCAGGACGTAGTAAACATGCACGAGGCGTTGCGCACTGTTTTTAGTGCCGATGGCGCTCAGATATGCGTATTTAAAACAGCGACGCTGGAGAACGAATACCGCGACCTATCGGCCTTAATAGCCGAACGCCAGCAACTGGTTATTAAAGACAATAACGATAAAAATGTTACCACGCCTTTCGACCTGGTAAACGGCCCGCTGTTTAAAACATCATTATATAAAATAAGTAATACCGAGCATTATTTAACTTTTGTTGTTCATCATATTGTTTGCGATGGATGGTCAATAGGCATCATGATGCAGGATTTGAGCAAACTTTACACAGCTCACAGCAAGGGCGAATACATCAGCTTATCAAAAGCGCCGCTTTTCAGCGATTACGCCATCGAACAATTAAAAGCCGAGGAAGATCCCACTTACAAAGAAACCGAGCAATTTTGGCTTGATCAATTTGCCGGCAGCAATCATTTGCTGGATATTCCTGCCGATTTTCCGCGCCCAGCGTTTCGCACATTTAAAAGCCATCGTGAAGATTTTATTTTAAACGGCGCGTTAACCAACGAGATTAAGAAACTGGGCAAAAGCGCCGGAAGCAGCTTTGTGACCACCTTACTGGCCGCCTTCGAAGTATTTTTACAGCAAATAACCGGGCAGGAAGAAATTATTTTAGGCTTGCCTGCGGCAGGTCAATCGGCCACCGGGAATTACCGCCTGGTAGGGCATTGCGTTAACCTACTTGCCTTAAGGAGTCTGCCTAAGGGCGAACTTTCATTTAAAGCGTATCTCAAAAAACGCAGCTCCGAAGTACTGGATGCCTACGATCACCAATTATATACTTTTGGCAGTTTACTAAAAAAACTAAACATCGCCCGCGACCCATCTCGCATACCATTGGTACCGGTAATGTTCAACATTGATATGGGTCTTGATGATGATGTCGATTTTTCGGGATTACAGCATAAATTAATCAGTAATCCGCGTGAATATGAAAACTTTGAGCTATTTTTAAACATTGCAGGCCAGGACGAAGCCCCTACGTTGGAGTGGTCATATAATACAGCTTTATTTAAACCCGCTACCATAAAGCGGATGATGGATGGCTTTGAATTTTTATTGAAGGAGTTAGCCAATAACCCCGAAATACTGATTAAAAACATTCCGGTTTTAAATTCGGCCGAAATTACGTCGCAACTGGGTGCATGGAATAACACTAAATACCCCTATCCAATGCATACGAGTTTACATCAGCTGATTACTGAGCAAGCCCTTACTATTCCAAATAAAACAGCAATCACCTTTGGTGAGCAAAAAATATCCTATAGCCAACTTAACAAGCAGGCAAATCAACTGGCCCATCTGCTCATAAAAAATGGCGTTAAAAAAGGCGACCGTGTTGGCTTTTCGCTGGACAGATCGGCTGAGATGGTTGTTTCATTGTTAGCCATCATGAAAACCGGCGCTGTTTATGTACCACTTGATCCGGCTTTCCCTTTAAACCGCATTAATTATATGCTGGATGATTCGCAGGCGGTAGTATTGCTAACTTCAAAAAAATACCAGGGCCGATACGAATCCAATGCAAAAGAATTATTGCTTGAGGATGAATGGGAATCGCTGAACGATTACGCGGACACTGCGCCAGCAGTAGCTGTAGACGGCAATAGCCAGGTTTATATACTTTATACATCCGGCTCAACAGGCAACCCAAAAGGCGTACAAATTGCACATCATAACCTGGTGAATTTTTTAATCAGCATGCAAAACGCACCCGGTCTTACTGCCGAAGATAAGCTACTGGCTGTAACCACCATCAGTTTTGATATTGCCGGCCTGGAGTTATGGCTGCCATTGCTAACAGGCGCCGAAATTGTATTGGCCGATTCGGCCACTGCCAAAGACGGTCGCGCGTTGTTAGATATCATTAAAAAAGAGCACGTTACTGTAATGCAGGCTACCCCCTACACCTGGCGCATTATGCTCGAAGCTGGCTGGGACGAAAAAACGCCCGTTAAAGTTATATGCGGCGGTGAAGCGTTACCTCAAGAACTTGCTCAAAAATTATTAACCCGTGCCTCGTCCTTATGGAACGTTTACGGCCCGACCGAAACCACGGTTTGGTCGACTATAAAACAATTAACCAAAGAAGATAAGATCATATCTATCGGCAGGCCCATCAATAATACATCTATTTATATCCTCGACAAATTTGCGAAAGCATTGGCCCCGGGCGTTGCGGGTGAAATTTACATTGGTGGCGATGGTGTTGCCAAGGGCTATTTAAACCGCCCTGAGTTAACCGCCGAAAAATTTGTGGATGATCCGTTTTCAACCGAAGCAGGTGCTAAAATGTACCGCACCGGCGACCTTGGCAAGTTTTTGCCTGATGGCGAGATTGAGTGCCTTGGCCGCATGGATGCCCAGGTAAAAATAAGAGGCTATCGTATTGAAACCGGTGAGATTGAGTTCCAATTGGCGAGAGAGAAAGACATTAAGGAAGCCGTGGTGATTGCCAGGCCCGATCAATTAGGCATTGATAAGCTGGTTGCATTTGTTGTGGTGGATACCGACTATTTTAATGCCGATGGCGCAAAACAAGCCCAAAACTGGAAAGAGTCGTTAAAAAAATCGGTACCGGACTATATGGTACCTGATAATTTTATCACCATACTGGCCATGCCTTTAACACCCAACGGCAAAGTGGACCGTAAAGCTTTGGCAAAACATGGTGTGGTAATTACCGAAGAGACAAACATATACGTAGCACCGCGTACCGACGTTGAGAAACTTGTGGCCGACATTTGGATGGAATACCTCGGTATTAAAAAAGTTGGCGTTCATGATAACTTTTTCGAATTGGGGGGCCACTCCCTTATCGCGGTAAAGGTAATGGGCCGGATTGAAAAAGAAACAGGGAAGCGCCTGCCATTGGCTGCATTATTTGAATGCTCAACCATTGAAAAATTGGCCTACACGCTTGAACTGGGCGCCAAAACCATCACCTGGGATTCGCTGGTACCAATAAAGCCCAAAGGCAATAAAATGCCTTTGTACATGGTTCATGGCGCAGGGCTGAATGTATTGTTGTTTAATACTCTGGCCATGAATATGTCGCCCGATCAGCCAGTTTACGGCTTACAGGCTAAGGGTTTAAATGGAATTGATGAACCGCTTGGCAAAATTGAAGACATTGCTGCCTACTATATCGCCGCTATAATGGAGCAAAACCCGACAGGTCCTTACGCACTTGCCGGATATTCCTTCGGCGGGATTATTGCCTTCGAAATGGCCCGTCAGCTTGAAGCATTGGGTAAAGAAGTTAAAATGCTGGCTATGTTTGATACTTATGCATACCGTTCGCCACATTACGACCCTGCGGCTATTAAGCTTTACAAACGCGGCCGGTTTTTTATTAAACGGTTAATGCACGCCCTTACCTTTAGCAGTGGTTTTAAATACACCCTGGTTGAAAGAAGTACCAATGTAAAGCGCCGGATCATCCGGTCGTACTGGAACCTGCGCTATGGCAAAAACCAAACCCAGGCAGGTATTTTTGGTTACTCAAACAAGGTTGACGTAATGAATGAATACGCCGAAAAACACTACCAACTGAAACCCTACAATATCGCAGTTGAAGTTTTCAGGGCCGAGAATCGTACGTTTTACCTGGACGATCCCGAGTTGCTGGGCTGGAAACCTTATGCCCTTAAAGGCGTTAACATACACAGTATACCCGGCGAACACAATACTATATTTAAAGCGCCAAACGATAAAATATTTGCCAGCATCCTTCAAAAATGCCTGGATGAGGCTGTAAACAAATAATAAATTGAATGTTAATTATACTTTAAGTTTAATTTTTTTCAATTTACGATTTTGGTTACTTTAAAATTTAAGTTTATTTGGTATCTTTCCACCGATGATTGATGACTTTAGGCTTTCTGCTTAAGACACAAAAAAACATGCCTGCAGTAAAAATAAAATGCCAGTATTTAACTGACGTTACTTGGAATGATACTTCCGGCTGTGATTTTGGCGGGATTGATTTTGCGGACGTATGGCGGGTAAATATCAGCTCAAATGTTTCGCATCTTAATCGCTTTGCAAATATCATCAATGCGGAGGAAACGGCGAGAGGCAAACGCTATCTGCACATGCATGACCGCCACAGGTTCATCATCAGCCGCGGCGCCTTGCGAACCATTTTAAGCAGGTACTCTGGTCTTAGTCCCGCCGAAATTGAATTTGGTGTTGGCGAAAACAAAAAACCTTTTATCAGCAACTTAAAAGGTTCTGCTTTGTTACAATATAATGTGTCGCACTCCGGCGATTGGATATTGATCGGTGTATCAAATTTTGCAATCGGCGTCGATACCGAACAGATTAACCCTTCATTTGAGTTCAGGGATGTTGTAAAAGATTATTTCAGCGACGAAGAAATCAGCTATATAAACCAGGATAATGGTGCTGAACACTTTTTTAAACTTTGGACACGTAAAGAAGCCTTAACCAAAGCAACAGCAAAAGGCCTGGATGAGGATCTTAAAATTATTCCGTCACTTGATGGCGAACACCTGGTTGAAGCCAGCGTGCTCAAATCAATTGATAGCTGGCTGGTTAGCTCTTTTCAGTTAACTCAAAACTACCTCGGCTGCGTAGCTTGCAATATGGCGCTTACCCAGATAAGATTTTGGGATTTCGCATACTATAAAACTGCGAATTAAGTGCCGGAATTGTATGTATGAGCGTTTACGCAAGTCGATATAAATTTGAATAATATTGATACATATATATTTTAATATGACAAAAAATACACCTGTTTTGCACGCCAGAACGCTATTAAAGGTAGGTTTTGTGTTAAATTAATATTATTGATTAAAGCACTGTTTTAAAAAGCTATTTTATAAAACCTTTGGGTCAAAAAATACGTAATCAGGTTTAATTCAAACAAACACATCAGATTGGCATAAAAATGAAAAAGAGAATACTAATAGTTGATGACGACCTAAGTATTTTAAAGCTCCTTAATTTTATTCTCTCAAAAGATTATGAAATTATTGTCCGCAATAATGGCATGGACGCTTTTTCATGGCTTGAGGATGGAAACATCCCTGAGTTAATTATCTCCGATCTTCAAATGCCTTATTTCGACGGGCATTCATTCATTAAAAATGTTAAGATCAGCGGCTTGTTTCGCGATATACCCATCATTATGCTTTCAGCCGCGCATGACCTTGACGAACAGGTAAGTAAAATGCCATTTAATATTGATGCTTATTTGCCAAAGCCATTCAACCCCACTTCATTGAAAACTGCAATACTACAAGTATTAAACATATATGACGCCGCACATAGTAACTGAGTGGAATGAGAGCGCCGGCTCACATACCAGGATTGCGTATGCGGGATTGCAGACAAAAGATTTGGTAGCGGCGGAACTCAATAGCTATTTCCAGATTACATTTAACGATACCCTTGCCGACCTTGAAGAATACCTGGGTAACCAGTCGATCCTATCGGTACCTGATATTATTTTGATGGAGGTTGATGGCGAAGGGGAATGTTTTAGACTGACCCAGCGCCTCAAAAATAATTTCCTGTTTAACGGGGTTATTATCGTGCTCATTTCGCTATCAAACGATAAGCAATTAAAGCTAAATGCCATGCAGCTAAAAGTGCATGATTTTTATATTTATCCCTTCCCTCTTTCGGACCTGCGCGAGCGGTTAAATTTCCTGGTAAAGTTTAAGCTTATTAAGCCTAAACTCACGGAAATATCAAAGGAAGTTGACATTGAATACCGGGTACCTTTCAGCAAGCGCCTTATCGACGTTTTAATTTCGGGCAGCATGCTTTTGTTGTTGTCGCCTTTACTGCTAATAATAGCCATTTCTGTAAAATTAGGCTCAAAAGGGCCTATTATTTATAAAAGCAAACGTGTTGGAACCGGTTATAAAGTGTTCGATTTTTACAAATTTCGGTCCATGCGGACTGATGCTGATAAGATGTTAATTGAGTTATCCACAAAAAATCAGTACGCAAATGAGGATGGGGGCACAAAAGCCGCATTTGTTAAAATTAAAGACGATCCACGCATTACCAAACTCGGCAATTTTTTACGAAATTCGAGCCTTGATGAATTACCGCAGCTATTTAACATTTTAGTTGGGGATATGTCATTGGTTGGTAACAGGCCATTGCCGGTTTACGAAGCAGAAATGCTAACTTCTAATGAGTGGTCGATGCGTTTTTTGGGTCCTGCCGGTTTAACCGGTTTGTGGCAAATTACAAAGCGGGGAAAAGCAGATATGTCGGAGCGGGAAAGAAAGAAGTTAGACAATTTTTATGCACAAAACTATTCATTACGGCTTGATCTGAAGATCCTGTTAAAAACCATACCAGCGGTGTTACAGAAAGAAAAAGTTTAACCAAATGAATAATAAATTTAAGATCCTTTGCCTTTCGTTATTTATTTTCAGCTTAGCCGGTAATGTGTTCGCACAGGAATCAATGTTCCAGGATTTGAATTACAATTATCTTGAAAAACTTATTGCAACAGCCAAAAGAAATTACCCCCAGGTAAAAGTATTGCAAGACCAGGTTAACATTGCTAAAAGTTCCTTTCACCAGGCAAGTTTTACCTGGCTCGATGCTTTTTCGGCTTCCTATATCTACAGTCCTCAAAACGCTATAAATGCTACGCAGCCCGTTATTTTTAAAGGATACCAGTTGGTGGCAACCGTTAGCATAGGTTCGCTTTTTGAGAGGCCCTATACTATTCATAATGCCCGCGTTGCCATAAAAATTGCCGAAGAAAACCAGGCACAGTATGATTTAACCATCGAAGCACAGGTTAAACGTAATTATTTTGCCTACATCGAGGCTCAGGCCGATTTACGCAACAAAGTAAATGCAGTACAGGATGCAAGCACCGCGGTAAAGCAAATTAAACACACATTTGATAAGGGCGAAACCACGTTTCAGGTTTATAATGAAGCGTTAACAAATTTGTATAATCAAAACTCGTTTAGGGTACAAGCTGAATTAGCCGTATTTACTGCTAAAACCAATCTGGAGGAACTGTTGGGGGCCAAGCTGGAAAGCATAAAATAAATAATGGAACTATCGTCTTATTTTTCACTTGTAAACAAATATAAATATGTCATACTTGCCGTTGTTTTAGCAGCGGTAGTAGCATCATACTTCCTTGTCAAAAAACTTCCCGAAGAATATATTTCAAACACCCAAATAGCAACCGGTATTGTTGATGCATCCAAACACCTGTTGGATAAAGATGCCAACCCAACGGCCCAGCAGGAAGAGATAAATCGCGAGTTTAATAACTTAACGGAGATATTAAAGCTAAAAAAGCTGATAGACAATGTATCCTACCAGTTAATTATTCACGATCTGAGCAGCCCTACCCCATTCCGAAAGTTAAATCATCAATTTAAAGACCTCAGCCAGCCGGCCATAGAGCATGCACTGGTTGTTTACCGGGCAAAATTACAGAACGGGGAGCCTTTGTCGCTTTATGACAAGGACGAAAATGGCTTAAACGAGTTATTGATATCCATGAAATACGATGAACGATCGTTACGAAAGGACCTGGATATTGAACGCGACGCTGAGAGCGATTTCATCTCAGTTACTTATTCATCCGAGAACCCGCAGTTGTCGGCTTTTGTGGTTAATGCCCTTTGTAAAGAGTTTTTAAATTATTACACCGTAAATGTTGAGCAAAGCGAGACCAATGCCATCAACTTTTTAGCCAACCAGGTTACAAAAAAACGTAACACGCTTAATGATAAAAAGGATTCGCTGCAGCAGTACAAAATTAAAAACGGCATCCTGAACCTGGACGAGCAGTCGAAGCTGATTTACGCCCAGATACTTAATTACGACGACAAGAAACAGCTTGCCGAAAAAGATATTGCTTCGTACGATGGCGCCATTCATAATATCGATAACCGTTTTAACCCGAAGGACAGGCAGTATATCGAATCAACCATCAGCCAGTACAATCAGGCCATTACCAATACAACCGATCAGCTGCATACGCTGAACGATGAGTATGTACACAGCGGTTTTAACCCGCGCTATAAAGTAGCGTTGGATTCGCTGCAAAAACAACTTACCGACCAGATAAATAATGGCTCGGACAAGTATATCAGCGACCCAAGGATTGCCAAGGATGACCTGGTAAAGCAAAAAATGACGCTTGAGGTAACCCGCGACCTGGCAAAATACAGCGTGCAGTCGATAGATAAGGTATTAAATGACCTGAATGCTCAAAAATCGAGACTGGTGCCCTTCGATGCCATTGTTAAAACATACGAATTCGACATCAACATCGCCAGCCAGGAATACCTTGACGCTTTAAATAAATACAATGCACTCTCGCTGCAATCAAACTTCTCGGTAAAACTTTCGCAGGTTGAGCCTGCATCGGCGAGTTCGGCCGAACCATCCAAAAAAATGCTGTTGATTGCGCTTAGCGCCTTCGCCAGTTTAATTTTGTGCCTGCTGGTATTATTTGTATTGTTTTACCTGGATGATACCATTAAGGAACCGGTAGACCTGGTTAATAAAACACAACTACCGCTGTTGGGATCATTAAACATGATCAGCGGAGCAAAACCAGACCTGAAGAAGCTTTGGGACGTTGAAAATCGCCAGCGCATGCAGCAATTTAAGGAATTGCTCAGGTCGGTACGGTTTGAAATTGACCAGGAATTAAAAGGCGAAAAAGTTTTGGGGATCACCAGCCTTGGCATCGGCGAGGGGAAAACGTTGCTGGCTACGGCCCTGGCCTACTCCTATTCAGCTATTAACAAAAAAGTGTTGTTAATTGATGGCAACTTCAGCAACCCAACTTTAAGCCGAACTATCCAGCCTAAAGTTTTTGTTGAGGATTATTTCAGGACCAGTTCGTATATCGAAAGAGACAATAGCGCGATCAGCGTAATTGGCAACCGCGGCGGCGATATTACATTGCTTGAAATTAACGACGAAAAAAATATCCTGCAGGAGTTTAATGATTTACGGTCGAGGTACGATATCATCCTGATTGATTTGCCTCCGCTTGACTCCTTAAATCAATCAAAAGAGTGGATATTATTCACCAACAAAGTTATCGCCGTGTACGAGGCTAACAGGGTGATTACCCGTTCGCACAGCCAATACATCGACTATTTAAAGCATCTGCATAATAAATTTTCGGGCTGGGTTTTAAATAAAACCGCTGCAAATCACAAAAGGAGAAAAAATTAGTTTTAGAGAGTTGGGGATTAGCGGCTGAGTTTGAAAGTTGGGAACAAAACGTAATAAAATTACCCCCTTTTAACGTTATAAATTCCAACGGGTTAAACATTACAAATGAAAATTGAACACAAAAAAGCGACAGACCCCTTCAAAGACCTGAGCCGTGTGCAAAGGAATAGCCTCACTGTTGCCATTATACTCGCATTTGTGGGTATTTTCGTGTGGTTTATAAAGATATTATTCTTTTAATACGATTATTGCTCCGATAGATGCTGAATGATCAGGTTGAAAATAATGTTACGCGAAAAAGTTTATGGCATAAAATAATCATAAATAAATTTTCGGCGCCTATAGTTATCCTGTTCGTATTGGCTGCGTCGCTGGGGGTGAGCTTTATTATTGCCCGCGAAGGCTATGTAATAGGCGTTGTTATCCTGGTTGCGCTGGTGGCCCTACCCATAGGTTACGCAACGGTTGTTTATCCCGAATTTGGCATCATCACCTTAATTGTCACCTCTTTCTTTATTAATTTTTCATCGCGCTTTTTACCCGAGCCAACGCCCATTGGCTTAGTGATGGATGCCTTAACCTATTTGTTGATATTAGGTTTTTTTGTGAGGCAAAAGCGGGAAAAAAACTGGCAGTTTTTTGATAACCCCATCACCTATTTTATTCTGGTTTGGATAGGGTATAACTTTTTCGAGATCATCAACCCCAGCTCACCCTCGGTTTTGGAATGGGTTTTTACAGTGCGTACCGTCGGCGTTATTATGCTAATGTACTTTGTATTCCTTTTTCATATCCGGAGCAAAGAGTCGATCAGGCGTTTACTTAAATTGTGGATCGTGCTGGCGTTTATTGGGGGCGTTTCGGGTTTTCAGCAGGAGCATTTCGGGTTGCTTCCGTTTGAGCACAGTTGGCTGTACCGTTTCCCCGAGCGCTTTAAACTATTATTTATTGGCGGGCATCTGCGTAAATGGGGCATATTTTCGGACCCGGTTGTTTACGCGTATAACATGGTTGCAGCAGCGTTGCTGTGTATAGCACTTCTGTTAAACAAAGCTAATGCCGGCCGTAAATGGTTGTTGTTGTTTTTAATCGCATTTTTCTTTTCGGTGATGCTTTATTCGGGCACACGGGCGTCCTATGTAATTATACCAGCAGCCATGGTGATGCTGGCTATATTGAATTTTAACCGGAATGTACTTATCAGCGTCGCAATAGCGGGCTTTGTGCTCGGTGTATTAATCATGATGCCAACCTCCAATCCAACATTGGCCAGGTTTCAAAGCGCTTTTAAACCTTCGAAGGATGCCTCGTTTGAGGAACGCGCCAAAAACCAGGCGAGGATTAAGCCTTATATCCTATCGCACCCCATTGGCGGCGGTTTGGGTTCAGTTGGCGTATGGGGCGAACGCTTTGCGCCAAACTCCTACCTTGCCAAATTTCCTCCTGATAGCGGTTACGTGCGCGTTGCTGTTGAAATGGGGTATATAGGTTTGCTCATTTTTTGCATTTTTAATTTTGTTATACTCTACAAAGGCATCAGTTACTTTTACCTGATTAAAGACCCCGAGCTAAAAACCTATTGCCTGGCCATGATATTAATCATATTTGCCTTTGATATTGGTAACTATCCGCAGCAGGCAATCGTACAATACCCATCGAACATTTTATTTTATTTAGCCATGGCGCTTTTAAATGTTACGATGCGGTTAGATATCGAACAAAGACAATTAAAACCCGTATAACGGCTGGTTTAGATTTAATAAGTATCAATAAAAACAAAACTTAAAAATGTTCTTGCTTAATGCTGTTAAATCAAATCCGCGAATAAAAAAAATTGCACATTGGCTTATAATACCCCACGGCCAGGCCAGGCCCCGTTTATGGGTTCGCTTATTTGTAAACCCATTTATCCATAAAAGAGGTAAAAAAACAATTATACGTTGGAGTTCAAGAATGGATATTTTTCCGTTTAACAAGTTTTCAATCGGTTCAAACAGTATTGTGGAAGATTTTGCGACCATAAACAACGGCGTGGGCGATGTTTTCATTGGCGATAATTGTGGTGTAGGGTTAAGCAACGTAATTATTGGGCCGGTAAAAATGGGCAATTACGTAATGCTGGCGCAAAACATTGTGATATCGGGGCTTAACCACGGATACGAAGATGTGAACCTGCCGCCAAGGGTACAAAAAGTGGTTACCAAACAAATTACCATTGAAGACAATGTTTGGATTGGCGCCAACGCCGTAGTAACCGCAGGCGTAACTATTGGCAAACATGCCGTGATAGGCGCCGGTAGCGTAGTAACAAAAGATGTACCCTCCTATTCGGTAGCACTTGGCAACCCGGCACGGGTAATTAAAAAATACAATTTCGAAACCAATAGCTGGCAAAAAGTGTAATGCAATTTTTTAAGAAACTAGTAAACAAACATACACTATCCCTCGCCAGCAATGCAATAATGCCTGTTATGGGCATGATTACTGTATCGCTGCTTGCCCGTAATATGCCGCCCCCGAAACCCGATTTTGGCGACTGGATATTATTCCTGATCAGCTACACTATTGTAAACTTTTCGAGGAGTGGTTTTTTACAAACATCGCTCATTAAATTTTGCTCGGGCGCCAGTAAAGAAAGAGCAGCAAATGTTATCGGTTCAACCTGGGTGCTGGGTCTCTGCATGGCTGCGTTCGTGGGGCTGATAAGCCTATTAGGTTATATTTTTTACGAGGGCGCGCCCACTACCGAAATCATTATTAAATGGTTTGGCATCATTTTTTTCTGCACCCTGCCGTCAAGCGTGGCTTTATGGGTTTTACAGGCCGAGGAACGGTTTGACCGTATATTTATTTTGCAGGCTATAGGGCAAGGCACCTTTTTTGTATCAGTAATTGTGCTGATAGTTTTGCACTTAACCCATTTTCAGGATGTTATTTATGCGTTTTGCATATCGGCTATTATAACCAGCGTATTTTCAATGGTAAGTGGTTGGGCAAAGTTGAGCACCATAAGCCACAAGAGTTGGGATTGTATGAAGCAGCTGGCTAATTTCGGTAAATTCAGTTTAGGTACTTCGGTTAGCTCGTATTTACTAAGAGGGTCCGACACCTATATTATC
>Ga0206865_1034_pt1 | contig 44061 bp, 43 predicted proteins | sample Alteio_BWOrgCont_39_FD_152628 | JGI IMG/M metagenome (GOLD analysis project Ga0206865, IMG submission 152628) | Enriched cells from forest soil in Barre Woods Harvard Forest LTER site, Petersham, Massachusetts, United States -... | ecosystem: Environmental > Terrestrial > Soil > Temperate forest >...
GACAACTAAAATCTCCTAAAACAAACTGATTTGCAAGGTTTTTGACTCCCCAGAATTACCCGCACCCATTGTCTCCGTCTTTACGCCGTTAATGTGGAACACCCCTGTTTCGGCATAACGCGAGGCGACAATAATATTTGTCCCCTCGGCGCAGCTCTCAAATAGTTGCCGCACGAGCTCAGGATCGTTATTGTTTTTTGATAGGTGCGATAACAGCAAATGGCTTAAAGCGGGTGATTTATGCCTGATAAAAAGTTCAGCAGCCTGTTTATTGGAAAGGTGCCCATGACCGCCCCTGATCCTCCGTTTTAAATGGTAAGGGTAACCGCCTTTATCCAGCATTTCATCATCATAGTTGGCCTCCAGGAATGCTGCATGGCATTTGCCAAAATAGCTAATCACATTTTCGCAGGCGATGCCGATATCGGTAAATACGCCGACGGTAATATCGCGGCAGGTGATGGTAAAGCTGTACGGATCGCTGGCATCATGTTTTTTCGGAAATGCACTAATGTGCAGGTCGCCGATGGTAAACGTTGTAAATCCGTTAAACGCGAAGACCAGGTGATCCTCGATGATTAACCTCCCGCCGATCATTGTGGGTGTTGTGATATACACCGGCAACTGGTATTTTTTGGCTAAAACGGGTATGCCGCTAATATGATCAGAATGTTCGTGCGATACAAAAATGGCCTTTACCCTGCGGATATTGAGCCCCAGCCGAAGCATGCGCTTTTCGGTTTCGCGGCATGAAATACCTGCATCAATCAGCACCGCCTCGTGCTCATTGCCAATATAATAGCAATTGCCGTTGCTCCCCGAATTTAACGATGCGATATAAAGTGACATAGAACTACAAATTAACCAGTTTTATTTCGGAATTCGGAATTTCGATTTCGGATTTATGTGTTGAAATGTGATAGAGAGATTTTTGCATCCCGAATAAAAAAACAAATCCGGAATCCTAAATCGTATTTCCCAAATCAAAAAATTATCTTTATCGCCATGGACTCACCAATTAAACTACCTGTACTTGATCCCGAAGAGTTGCGCGTGCTCGGCGTGTTGATGGAAAAAAGCAAAACCACGCCCGATTATTACCCCATGTCGATCAACAGCCTTACCGCTGCCTGCAACCAGAAAACATCGCGCAAGCCGGTTGTAAATTATGATGAAAATACCGTTGCCCAGGCACTAAACACCCTCAAAAAACGCGGTCTGATCTCAACAGCTACAGGCGGATCAATCCGGGGCGTTAAATACAAACACAACTTTGCCATCGTTTTCCCGGTGATACCTGCCGAGGTGGCCATTATTTGCCTGCTCATGCTGCGTGGCCCGCAAACGCCTGGTGAATTAAATACCAACTCGGCCCGATTGCACGAGTTTGAATCCATCGAGGAAGTACAGGAGATTTTGGAACGGTTGAGCACTCCCGAAATGCCATTCGTGATGCAATTGCCACGTCGGCCGGGCCAAAAGGAAGCGCGCTACGCTCATTTACTGCGCGGCATTCCTGACGCTAATGACGATGACTTCGACGATGAACCTGCTGCAGGCAGTTCACGCGGAGCATTAGAGGCGCGCGTTGCTAAACTGGAAACAGACCTGGCCGAATTACGGGACGCCTTTGATAAACTGATGCAGCAACTTACCTAACAGAAGATGACTTCCAGGAAATAAAAACTGTAATCGATATAATTTGTTGTATTAGTTAACAAATTATATCTACCATGAAAAAACTAAGTTATGTTATTTTAGCGGCCTTCGCAGTATACGCTTTGCAAGGCTGCAGCGGTGGCACAAAAAGTACCCAAACGGACAGTGTAACCACCAAGGATTCAACAACCAAGGTTGTCACCAAAACCGACAGCGTTAAAGTTGACAGCGCCGACGCTAAATTTGCGATAACGGCAGCCGGCGGTGGCATGGCCGAGATTCAACTGTCCAGCCTGGCCCAGCAAAAAACATCTAATACCAATATCAAAGGTTTTGCCGCGATGATGGTTAAAGACCATAGTGCGGCTGGTGACTCATTGGCGGCCATAGCTAAAAAGAAGGGCATAGCTTTGCCATCGACATTGGATGCCGCTCACCAAAAAAAATACGACGATCTGAATAAGCTTTCGGGAGCCGCATTTGACAAGGCCTATGTTGACGTAATGATCAGCGACCACGGGGATGCGCTTAAATTGATGCAGGATGCCGCAACAAACTGCAAAGATGCCGACCTGAAGGCTTTCGCGGGCAAAACAGCACCTGTTGTGCAGGCCCACCTGGATGCTATCAATAAAATAAAAGACAGCATGAAATAATCGGCATTTTATCACTTATAGGGCTCATTTTGGGCGTTTTTATCAAAATAAAGCGCCAAATACGCTTTGTACCATCTTGTATCATCTTGTATGGTTTTGTATAACCCAGTTTAAAAATCATGTTATATTTTTGATCAGCGGTAAATAAAAGGGTTATACTACCCAAAAAAATCCGGTGGGGACACTCAAAGTAAGCGGGGCACAAAATTTACTTGGTGTTTATTGTTTTTCCCATCAAACAGGGCTCTCTGAGAAGGGGTCCTGTTTTTTTATTTAATACCGGCCGGTAAATTAATTTGCCGTTTACCTAATATTGCAGGATGAAAACCCTTGTCGACCTGCTTTTACTGGGCGATCCGCGCTTATACCAAACCTGCGAACCGGTTTTACAATCGGAACTGCCATTGGTAGCCGGTTGGGTTGCCGACCTGGATAATGTAATGAAAGAGATCAGGCTGAAATACAATTTCGGCAGGGCCATAGCCGCACCGCAATTGGGCATCATGAAAAGGCTTATTTATATGAATATTGATAAGCCGGTGGTGTTTATAAACCCCCGGCTTACCTCCTTGAGCGATGAACTATTTGAACTTTGGGACGATTGCATGAGTTTCCCCAATTTACTGGTAAAAGTTAAGCGGCACAAAAGTTTAACCATCCATTACCTGGACGAATACTGGCAGCCCCAATCCTGGAAAATGGAGGATGCCCTGTCCGAGCTTTTACAGCATGAGTACGACCACCTCGATGGCATCCTTTGTACCATGCGCGCTATTGACGGCCAATCATTTAAATGGCGTGCCTGAAAATTTAATTTACGCCGGTATTTTATTCTATATTTAATCGCTCAAATCCACCGTTTGAAGCGTGCCAATTTAAGACCATCCTGATATGAAATATTTATCATTGCTATTAACCGTTCTTTCTATAACTATGCTTGATACCGTAGCATCCGCACAAACCAAACCCGACTATGATAGTTATCGCCCTTATTTGGGCAAGGACCTTGGCGTTAAATACTCGCCGCAAAAAACCACGTTTAAAGTTTGGGCGCCGGGGGCATCCCAAATCACCCTGCGGCTATATGACGCAGGCGATGGCGGACAAGTTATCGAAACCATCAACATGACCCATGGCGGCAAAAAAAACACTTTGGGCAGTTGGGTGGCAGTTGTTAATCAAGACATCAAAAATAAATATTATACCTTCCAGGTAATGCAGGATGGCAAATGGTTATTGGAAGCTCCGGATATTTACGCCAAAGCCGTTGGCGTTAATGGTGCCCGGGGGATGGTGGTTGATTTGCTTTCCACAAACCCGGCGAACTGGAAAAACGATAAAAAACCTGTGCTTAAAAACGCCACCGACATCATTATTTACGAAACACATGTCCGCGATATTTCTATCGATCCAAATTCCGGCATAAAAAACAAAGGGAAATTTTTAGGCCTGGCCGAAACCGGTACCAAAAGCCCCGATGGCGAGCCAACCGGGCTCGATCATATTAAACAGCTCGGGGTAACACACGTACATCTTTTACCCTCTTTCGATTTTAACTCGGTTGATGAAAGCAAATCACTCTCCGGCCAATACAATTGGGGTTATGATCCACTAAATTATAACGTTCCCGAAGGCAGCTATTCAACTAACCCTAATGACGGCAACGTGCGGATAAAGGAGTTTAAAAAAATGGTGCAAACGCTGCATAAAAATGGGTTAAGGGTTATACTGGATGTAGTGTACAATCACACCAGCGATATTGCCCATTCCAATTTCAGCCAGTTTGCGCCCGGCTATTTTTATCGGCATAATCCGGACGGTACCTATTCAAATGCTACCGGCTGTGGCAACGAGGTGGCTTCGGAAAGGCCAATGGTGCGCAAATTTATCATCGAATCAGTAGTTTACTGGGCAAAGGAATATCACCTGGACGGTTTCAGGTTTGATTTGATGGGCGTTCATGATATTGAAACCATGAACATGATTAGCGATACCCTCCACAAAATCGATCCCTCCATATTTATTTATGGCGAAGGATGGACGGCAGGCAACAGCCCGATGCCCGAAGATTTGCGCGCTGTTAAAAAGAACATAGCAAAAGTACACCACGTAGCAGCCTTTAGCGACGATATCCGCGATGGCATAAAAGGCGGCTGGAGCGATGTGAAGGAAAAAGGCTTCGTTAGCGGCAATGTAACCATGGTTGAAAGCGTAAAATCGGGGATTATCGCATCAACACCAAATGCCCAAATCAATTATAAAATGGTAAACTATTCAAAAGAGTCATGGGCGGCCGAACCTTATCAAACTATAACCTATGTATCCTGTCATGATGATAATACACTGTTCGACAGGCTTAAAATATCAAACCCAACGGCAACCGAAGCCGATCTGATTAAAATGGATAAATTAGCTAACGCGATAGTGCTCACATCGCAGGGCGTTTCCTTTTTGCACTCAGGCGCCGAATTATTGCGCACTAAACAGGGCATAGCCAACTCGTTCAATAAACCCGATTCGATAAACCAGATAGACTGGAGCCGCAAAACCCAATACAAAGCGGTGTTCGAATACTATAAAGGATTGGTCGCTTTGCGTAAAAATCACCCGGCCTTCAGGATGCCGTCAACGCAAATGATTCAGCAAAGCTTGAAGTTTTTGGAAAGCGGCGACCCGGGAGTAATAACCTACCAAATTGGCAACAATGCAAATGGCGACAACTGGAAAAATGTGTTGGTGATATTTAACGGGAATGCTGGTTCGAAAACAGTAAAACTACCTGAAGGTAATTGGACCCTTGCAGCCGATGAAAACACAATTGACGAAAAGGGGATAAAAAGCGGTATCACAGGAACAATCAATATTAATGGCACATCGGCTAACATATTATTCAGCAAATAAACTATGCTCACAGGCTTTAAACCCTGTATTTACGTTAGGCGGCCAACTGGTATTTTACTTTCTGAATGAGGCTGTTAATGTCGAATGGTTTTTGTAATACATCGTCAGGGTCGCCTCTTTGCCTTGGCGACTCGTCAGCCGGGTCTTCACCCGAGCACATAATCACCGGCAAATTCCTGGTAGTGCTGTTCATTTTTATTAATTGACAAATTTCGGTGCCGTTAATCCCTGGCAATGTAGCCTCCATGATAACCAGGTCGGGGTGATTGTTTTTAATATAGTTAAATACACCGCTCCCGTTTGAAAGCGCGAAGACTTCGTAGCCGTTACTTATTAATATGTAGGTCAGCACCTCCCTCATCAGCATATTATCTTCTACTATTAATATCTTTTGCGACATGATATTCTGTTAAATAAATATTATACTGCAAAGGCTGTGCCAGTAACAAAAATGGCCCCTATTGGCTTATTTCGAGGGGTTTATCCGCTGGACACTTATATTTAAATAATAATAAAGCAGATTTTAAACACAATTACCGACTTTTATTACATTTGGTACTCCAATTACTGATATCGCAAAATGGACAATATTAATATTAAGGTACTTGCCAAGAAACTAAACATCTCTACTTCTACCATTTCCAGGGCATTTAATGGCAGTCCGGATATCAATAAGGATACCAAAGAAAAAATACTGGCTTTTGCGCGTGAGCACAACTTTTTACCTAACCACTATGCCAGTAACCTGCGCGATAAAAAGAGCAAAACGCTCGCCGTAATTGTTCCGGAGATAGTAAATGACTTTTTTGCCCAGGCCATTAACGGTATCGAGGAAATTGCCCGCAAGAAGGGCTTTTATATTTTGCTGTACCGTACCGACGACGTTTTTGAAAAAGAAGTGTCCTTTGTAAACTACCTCAACAATGGCAAGGTTGATGGCATCATTATGTCGGTATCAGGTGAGGCAAACGATCACAATTACCTGCGTAAACTGGAACAAAAGAATATCCCGGTAGTGTTTTTCGACCGTGTGTACGAAGATATTGAAGCCGCCAAGGTTATCACCAATGACTACGACAGCAGCTTTGCCGCTACCGAGCACCTGATTGACACGGGCTGTAAAAAAATAGCCTACCTGGTGGTAAACAAAAGCATATCTATTGGTAAGGTGCGTATGCAGGGTTATGTTGATGCCCTTGCGAAGCACAACGTGCCATTTGATGATGAACTGGTAATTGATTGCAGCAACGACGAAAAAGTGAACTACGGGATCCTGAAAAAAGTTTTGGAAGAAATTAAGCCTGATGGGATTTTCAGTTCCGTTGAGCGTCTTGCCTTTGCTACCTACTACGTTTGCAACGATATAAATGTCAATATTCCTAATGATCTGAAAGTGATCAGCTTTTCCAGCTTGAATATCGCGCCTTTGTTGTGTCCGGCACTCTCCACCATTACGCAGCCAGCTTTCGAGATGGGCAGCAAAGCGGCAACTCTTTTATTTGACGAACTGGAGAAAAAAGGCACACACATCCAGAAAAAGGAACATGTGCTAAAATCTAAATTGTTTATCCGGAAATCATCGGGGGGATAAAGTCATCTTACTGGTTTGCAGCATCCTTCAAGGCTTTTTCCTTGTCCCGTTCTTCTTCGCGCATGCGCCGTTTTTCCTGGCGTATCTCTTTCCGGGTTTTGCCGGCAGTATCAATCAAAAGCTCCTTTTGTTCCTCATCGTCTCTTAGCTTTTTTATTTCGGCTTTCAACCTTGCTTTAGGATCAAGCGCTTTTTGGTCTTCTTTTTTAGCTACCGTATCTTTTTTGCCAAAAATGCGCTGAAGCAAACTCGGTTTTTTGACTGGTTCAGCCACTACCGGCGCTACCGGCTGGGCATCGTCGTTTTGTTGCTCGTCGTGTTTTATCAGGCTGTCGGCCATGGCGGAGTCGGCTGGCGCCTCTTTACGCAGGCTTTCTTTCAGCCGTACGGTGTAAAAGCCATAAGCACTGGTGGTATCAACTGTAGCATGTCCGCGCTGGGCCATCAGGCTGCCGATGAGGTGAAAATAGCCAACCAAGCCCGGTCTTAACGCGCCATCGGGCATAAAGGAATATAAACCTGTTTTAGGGTGTGGTACAATGCTGGCCAGGTAAATACTTTCGCCAAGCGTGAGCTCGCCCGGGGATTTATTAAAGTAATAATGCGATGCTTCACCAATACCGTAAACGTTATTGCCCCATTCAATTATGTTAAAATAAACTTCCAGCATGCGGTCTTTGGTCATAATCTGGTTGTTCTCAATCATCCAAACAATCAGTATTTCCTCAATTTTGCGGGCAAGCGTTTTTTCGCGGCTTAAAAAAGCATTTTTCACCAGCTGCATGGATATGGTGCTTCCCCCGCGTTTAAAGCGCTTTTCTTTATAATCCGTTGCCAATGATTTACGTATCGATTCTTCTACAAATCCATGGTTCGAGTAAAAAGAAGGGTCCTCGGCTGTCATTACCGCATATTGAAGGTTGGGCGAAATCTCGCTCAACGGTGTAAAATTGGGGTTTTGTGGACCGATCACACGCGAAGGCATGGGCTTGCCATATTCGTACGGTGTATAAGTAAATGAGCCGTTAAGTTTGGTCAGGTCGGTTTTACCGTATCGGATCACCCTGAAATCCTGTTTGTTCAGCCTTGAATCAAACACCACATCATCCGGGTGCGCGGCATTCAAAAATATATTGAGGCTATAGTTCAGCTTTCCTGCCACCTGCATCCCGTCAAGTGAATCAAAAATGCCGGCGGGGAACGAATCGAAAAGGTCCTGCGCCTCAATCCAGCCGGTATTCACCTTCAGCTCATAAATTTTTACCGGGTTAAGCGTGTATTTAATATAAGGATGGGCGGTCAGTTTTTTAAAGGTGATGGTAGATGAACTATCAACCGATACATAATTTTCGCCTACAAACACATTCGCATCTATCCCCGCATTCGGTACCACAATATCAGTCGACGATACCGAAGCCTGGTGAATGACCAGGTTGCTCACCCCCCAATAGCCATAAATCCGCGTTTCGCCGCCGCTTTGCTGCACTTTGCTCAGGCGGGTGCTCAGTGTATCAAAGTTCACCTTTAAATGATATTTGCGCTCGATATAAGGGAGCTCAACCTTTTTGCCATCAGCATAAAGCCTGATATCGATATCCTTATCCGAAGCATGCATCCTGCCGGCGAAATGCCAGGTAGCGGCGCCATTATTTACATCAATAGTGGAGTTTAGCTGCCCATTTTTAATGCTGGCAGTCCGCGTAAGTAATCGTAAACTCGAGCTATCTGTCGTAAACGATACCAGGAAGTTGGTCATGGCCAGGTTATCGGGTATTTTATACAGCACCCGGTTTATCAGGTTGTACGACAGGTCGGACAGGTTGACTTTTGATTTTTCGTCGGTAGTATCTTTTTTCTTTTTAAACAGGAAGTCGAAGTTTTTAACGTGGCTGATGTCGGTCAGGTTGAGGTGGGCGTTGTCCATGGTAACATCCGCCAGCTTTACCTCGCCAAATAGTAGCGGCATCAGTTTAATACCCACTTCAAAGTTTTTAATGCTCAATAAACTGTCGCGTTGCGCGGGTACTATGGTAATATCTTTAAATTCAACAGTGCTTAAGCCGGTAAAATAAGCCTGGCCAATTTCCAGGTCAAGGTTGTAATCCTTTTTGGCTTTGGCTTTGGCCTTGGCTATTTCGTGCTGTAAAAGCGCCTCGCGTTTGGTGTAGGCTATGTAACCGCCAATAAGCAATAAAACAACAATAACGGCAAGTACAATACCCGCAATCTTCAAATATTTTGGCTTTATGCGGATGTTTCTGAGATTAAGGCGCAGCATCTAAAAAAATTTACCCAAAACTAAACTAAATCTTATGCGATACAAACGTCGCGATAGATAAAATGTTTCCCTGTGCGGTAGCGAATTGTTTGATTCGTAGCTTTTGATGGGGATAGGGCAGTATTGTGACGAAATAACCCTTGAATACGGATGGAAACGCTACCTTGTCAACAAAGGATATGCAAATGTTTGATCAACTAAACAAATACAAAAAAAAAGACCATTTCTTTTTTCAACCGACAGATTCGCTTGAAGAAGTTTGCAACGCTCCCGATGACCGCGAAGGCGTTTATTTAATTTACGAATTAAAAGACGGCCATGTTACCTTGGTTTATATCGGCACATCGGGCGAGAAAATTAAGGACTATGCTATAAGGGAAGGACTGCTGGGTTTACTGACAAGTATAATAGCTGGTACAGAATCGGAATGGAAAGATCCCCGAAAACAGCGGTGGCCCGTAAAAATGCTGGCCGAAAATATTGAAGCCCTGGATATTTACTGGTGGGTAACATATAACGGAAATAACTACAGCGGCGATCATCCCGAAGATGTAAAACGGTCGATAATGCGGATCTATAAGAAAATATTCGGCGAAGTGCCGGCGTGGAATAAGCGGTGGCAGAAGTAATGTGAATTTATGAAAGGGCTATTCTGTAGCCAAGGTTAAATGATTCAAGCTGAACAAATCGCCTAACTATTGTTGTTTACCTTTTTTAATTTTTAATTGTTCAATGTCGATCAAATCTTTAGGCCTCGCATTTTCTTCTTTGTCTTTTATTAAATCAAGATAACTTATAAACCAAATCTCCGTCCCCTGTAATTTTACTATCTCTTTATTTTGAAAGCAATCTCTAAACTTTGTAAGACCCTTTAATTCGGGTAAAAAATCAAGCGTGAACAGCTCCGTTTCAAATTTAAAAAATGATTTTCTGGGATTTGGTGCGGATTCATTCTTGAATTTTTCTACATCCTGTCCCAGTTCTTGAAGTGCGCTAAGGAGGTTGAAGTAATTGGTGTAGGTGGGAGAATACCAAAAATCAAAATCAAGTTTATCGGCTGGCTGCCCTCCGGTATCCATAGATTGTCGAAAATAGCCATGAAGGGCAACTGCAGTGCCCCCTACGATCAGATACTGAACAGAATGTTTACCGAGAACTTTACAAACGTCGATAATATTATCCGTTAGTTTATTCTGCATACATCATTTTCTTCTTCTTTGTTGTTGCGCTTTTTTATCTATTACGTTGTTTCTTAATAGGACAATAAAATCTTCTAAGACAGATTGTTCCACTAAAGTGCGATCGGTTGCCGTGTCAATGCCGGCGCTTGCTTTTAGCTTCTTAAAACTGGTATAGCGTTCCAATTTTTTCATCCTTGTCTATTTAAAATTTGCAGTATGGAATGTAAATAAACGCTGTTTAAACATCCCCTTAACCAAATATACAACTATAAATTAACAATTTGAACCGCGTGTGCATTTACGGGAATAAGATTTCCAGCTGCATTACAGTCATTTCTCAGGCCATTGGAATCTGAACGGCTTATGCGTTGCATGTGATACCAATCTCTTTAGGTTCTCGATCGATAATACACTATTTTAAGCGTTCTGTATACTTGTATAGATATATAGACCTCTTCGGGTTACTTTTTTGTTCTTCAACCACCTAGCTACTTACTATCCCTCTTTTTCGTTATATTTCTTTTTACCCAACGCTTTTCCGTGTAAATTATTTGTTCCATTGCTTTGCTTTTACAAAAAACCGGTAATTTTAAATTTCTAAAGCTAATTATCTATGGAAGACAAATTTGTGCATCCCGATACGGAGACCGGATCGGATGTGAAAGATAATTCACGCCGCAATTTCCTCAAACAATCTGCCCTGATTACCGCTGTTGCGCTTACGCCGGCTGTAGCGGTTAAGGCTGCTGAAGATCATGTGGATGAGCGTATTGCAGAGGTGTTTGAAAAAATGCCACTCAAAATGGAAGTCAACGGTGTTGCCAAAAACCTGATGGTGGAGCCCCGCGCTACGCTGCTGGACATCCTGCGCGAACAACTCGACCTCACCGGCACTAAAAAGGGCTGCGACCATGGGCAATGCGGCGCATGTACTGTTCATGTGGACGGGCATCGCGTAAACTCCTGCCTTACGCTGGGCATCATGACCAACGGTAAAAAGGTAACAACCATTGAGGGGCTGGCCAAAGGCGATGACTTGCACCCCATGCAGGAAGCTTTTTTAAAGCATGACGGTTTCCAGTGCGGCTATTGTACGCCTGGACAGATCATGTCGGCAGTGGCTTGTATCCGCGAAGGGCATGCCAACTCGGAACATGAGATACGGGAATTCATGAGTGGTAATATTTGCCGCTGCGGCGCTTACCCCAACATTGTTAACGCCATACAGGAAGTTAAGGAAGGAGGGATGCCGGTATGAAACAGTTTCAATATGTAAAAGCACTAACCCAGCAGGGCGCCATAGAAGCCATCAATAAGCCGGGGACCAAAATCATCGCCGGTGGCACCAACCTGGTCGACCTGATGAAACGGGGTGTAACTGCACCGGATAAACTGGTGGATATTACCCATTTGCCGCTAAAAGGCATTACCCCAACCAAAACGGGCCTGCACATTGGAGCATTGGCGCTTAACAGTACCGTCTCCGAAGATAAACTGGTGGTGGAACAGCAACCTTTACTATCGATGGCCTTGAAGGCTGGTGCCTCCCCGCAATTGCGCAATATGGCTACTGTTGGCGGCAACATGATGCAGCGTACCCGTTGTACCTATTTTTACGATACCACCATGCCCTGCAACAAACGCGAACCGGGTACCGGCTGCGGCGCACTGGAAGGCATTAACCGCATGCACGCCATTTTTGGCGCAAGCGACCAATGTATCGCCGTACACCCCAGCGATATGTGTGTGGCCCTGGTTGCTTTGGACGCTGTGGTAAGCGTAAGCGGTAAAAAAGGCGCGCGCAAGATCCCTTTCGGGGAGTTTCACCGCTTGCCCGGCGCTCATCCCGACCAGGATAATACACTGGCAAAAGACGAAATGATCATCGGTGTAGATATACCCAACAATAACTTCGCTAAAAACAGCCACTATTTAAAGATCCGCGACCGGCAATCTTATGCCTTTGCGCTGGTATCGGTAGCCGCTGCGCTGGATATTAACGGAGGCACCATACGGGAAGCAAGGTTAGCGATGGGCGGCGTGGCGCATAAGCCATGGCGCTTGTTTGAGGCCGAGAAATTCCTGGCCGGCAAAGCACCATCCGAAGAAAACTTTAAACAAGCTGCTGAAATAGCCATGGAAGGTGCCAAGGCATATCAATATAACGCTTTTAAACTAAAGCTTGCCCCGGCGACGATTGTGGAGGCGCTGAAACAAGCCGCGGTTTAGTAGCAGTAGCAGGTTTTAGTAGCAGGAAAGCTGAAAGACCAAAGCAAAAGCATAACTCAATGAAGCTGCCATGAACTATTAACCATGAACCATGAACTACCAATGAACCAATGACCAATGAAATCGCTACCGGCATAAAACGAGTGGACGGCCGCCTGAAGGTGACCGGATCAATCAGGTATGCTGCGGAACATCCGCTGCCGGGGCTGGTCTATGGGGTATTAGTAAGCAGCACCATTGCAAAAGGCGTTATAACCGCCATCGACACCCGGGCTGCCGAAAGAGCGCCGGGCTTTGTTGCGGTGGTTTCACACTTAAATGCACCGCCAATACCGGGGTATAATATAAAAGGAAGAGACGGCGATAGAGAGATAAAAACCTTTAATGATAACCGTGTGTATTTTTATGGTCAGCCGGTGGTGCTGGTCGTTGCGGATAGTTTTGAACGGGCCAAATATGCTGCATCACAAATAAAAGTGAGCTATCAAAAGGAAGTTCATCAAACCAGTTTGCAAAGCAACCTTTCAAACAATTATAAACCCAGGGGCGACGGCAGCGACTACAGCCGCGGGGAATTAAACGCCTACCGCGCAGCACCTATAAAAATTGAAGCCGAATACCAGACACCTATCCATGTACACAGCGCCATGGAGCCGTTCGCGGTAACAGCACAATGGAATGGCGACAAGGTAACGGTATACACCAAGGCACAGGCTATTAAAAGCATGCAGCACGATATCATGAATATGTTTAACCTGCCGGTTGAAAATGTTCAGGTGTATTCAAAAGTTATCGGCGGCGCATTTGGCAGTGGTTCGCCGCTTTGGCCTTATGCAAAGGCAGCCCTGATTGGGGCCAAAATGATCAACAAGCCCCTTAAGGTGGTGATAGACCGTGAGCAGATGTTTACCATGGTGGGTTACCGCTCGCCCGCCGTGCAAAAGATAGGGATGGGTGCAACCGCAGACGGGAAGCTCATCGGCATTACACACGAGGCCACAGGCGAAACGGCTACCTATCAGCAATTTGGCGAAGGCATAACCGATACCACTAAATTTTTATACGACTGCCCCAATGTAAACACCCAATACCGCTTAACCCGCCTGGACCTTAGCGTGCCAACTTACACACGCGGTCCGGGCGAAACAACAGGCGTTTTCGCGCTCGAATCGGCTATTGATGAACTGGCCCATGCTTTGAATATGGACCCGATAGTACTGCGAAAAAAGAATTATGCTGAAAAAGACCCGGAGGAAAATCTTCCATGGTCAAGCAAGTATTTAAATGAGTGTTACGAGCAGGGCGCGGCGCGCTTTGGCTGGGAAAAGCGTAAACAGATACCGGGATCGGTTATGGAGGACGGCTGGCTGGTGGGATATGGATTAGGGTGTGGCGCTTATGGCGCGGGACGGGCGCCTTGTACCGTTCATGCCAGGTTAAGTAAGGATGGAAAACTGCTGCTCCAAACGGCATCCAGCGATATGGGCCCCGGCACGGCTACCGTAATGGTAAAAATAGCCATGGATATTATTAATATCCCGGTTGAAAATATAAGTTTTGAATTGGGCAGTTCGGCATTACCCAATGCCCCCGGCGAGTACGGCTCTATCACCACCTCGTCCGTAGGCTCGGCTGTTTATGATGCCTGTACAGAATTGAAGGAGAAATTTCAGCAACTTGTAAATGGGGGCACCGATCAGCCCGACTATGTTAAAATATTGAATGATCATCAATTGCCTTTCCTCGAGGTGACGCATACATCCAGTCGCCCTGCTGCAGCAAATAACTATTCGTCGCACGCATATGTCGCGCACTTTGTAGAAGCACATGTGCACCCAACACTGGGTATCGTCAAAATAAAACGGGTAGTTTCGGCGGTAGATGGCGGCAAAATACTCAACCCGATTACTGCGCGCAGCCAGATCATGGGCGGGGTGGTATGGGGTATCGGCATGTCGCTGATGGAAGAAGGTGTACTGGATCACCGGTATGGCAAATATGTCAACAGCAACTTCGGCGATTATCACCTGGCCACAAATGCAGATGTGCCGCAGGTTGAAGTGCTATTTATCGATAAAAAGGACCCTGTTACCAACCCAATGGGCTCAAAAGGGATAGGCGAAGTAGCGATAGTTGGTTTCGCTGCAGCGGTGGCCAATGCTGTTTTTAATGCAACCGGAAAAAGGGTAAGGGATTTGCCTATTACACCCGATAAATTAATTTGAATATTTGCTAACAAGTTGTAGTTCTGATAAATTGAAAGAGATCAACCAGATAAATACTAAGTCAATGTCCAGCAATAAAAACAAACCATCCTCCAAAGACGGCATGCGCCGTGTGGACGGCCACTTGAAAGTAACGGGCAAGGCCAAGTATTCCGCCGATTATGAGGTGAAAGGGCTTGTTTATGGCGTATTGGTTGGCAGCACGATCACCAAAGGCTCTATCAAATCCATTGATACCCAAAAAGCTAACAAAGCGCCTGGTGTTTTGGCGGTGATCACCCATTATAATACACCGTTTGTTCCGGGTTATCAGCCCGAAAAGGGCAAGCCCGAGCCCAAAGGTCCCTTCAAAGTTTTTTATGATGACAAAGTGGTGTTTAACGGGCAACCCATTGCGTTGGTAATAGCCGATACCTTCGAACGCGCGTTATTTGCTGCATCCCTGGTTAAAGCAGAGTATATGGAGGATAAACACCTCACCAGCCTGACCGATAACCTGGACAAAGGCTTTATGCCGGCAGAGATTTACGGGATGACGCCGGAATATGTACGCGGGACGGCAGAAGCCTGGAAATCGGCACCGTTTAAACTGGAGCATGAATACATTATACCCACTGAGGTGCATAACCCCATGGAACTGCACGGTTGCATTGCCCGCTGGGATGCCGACGATAAAATAACCATCTGGACGAAAACCCAGGGCGTAAAAGAAACGCAAAGCGAACTGGCTAACTTTTTTAAGCTTCCCGCAGATAACATACAGGTGAATTCCAAATTTGTGGGTGGCGCTTTTGGCAGCGCACTGCAGGTATGGTCGCACGAGGTTGCAGCTATTTTAGGGGCTAAGGTTGTTAAACTGCCCGTTAAGCTTTCGCTGGCCAGGGCGGATATGTTTACATCGGTAGGCTACCGGCCGCATACCTGGCAAAAAATCGGCATCGGCGCTACTGCCGATGGCAAATTGGTAGGCATTACCCATCACGCCGTGGGGCAAACCTCGGCTTATGAAGATTTTGCCGAATTCCCAACCGGGGTGAGCCGTTATTTGTACGCCTGCCCTAATGTGGATACGCATTACAAAATTGTTTCGCTCAATGTGGGCTCGCCCATCTGGATGCGAGGACCGGGTGAGGCTACCGGTACTTTCGCACTTGAGTCGGCGATGGATGAACTATCCTATCAGCTAAATCTCGATCCGCTTGAGTTGAGGATGCGCAATTATGCCGAAACAGATCCTCAATCCAATAAACCATTTTCGAGCAAGTTTTTAAACGAAGCCTATAAAATGGGCGCCGATGCCATAGGTTGGAAAGACCGCAACCAAAAACCCGGAGCCATTACCAAAGACGGCTGGCTGGTTGGATATGGCGTTAGCGGGGGCGTTTTTGGCGCCGACCGGGAGCCGGCAACCGTTAAAGCAACCATGATGGCCGACGGCACACTTGTATTGCAAACCGCAGTAAGCGATATCGGGCCAGGAACCGGCACGGCGATGGTGGCCGTGGCTTCTGAAACAATGGGTATTCCTGCTGAAAAAGTGAGGTTTGAGCTGGGCGATTCATCGTACCCCAACGCCCCCCAACAGGGCGGCTCAACCATCGCCTCGAGTGTTGGCTCTGCGGTGTATATGGCCTGCACTGATTTGAAGGAAAAGTTTCAGCAATTGATAGGCAACGGTGGCGCGGACAAGCCCGACTATGCGAAAGTTTTAAAACAGCATAATTTACCCCAGCTGCAGGTTATAACAGATTCCAAAGCCGGCAGCGAAGTGGATAAATACCAAATGTATTCGTGGTCGGTGCATTTTGTGGTGGTGCACGTACACCCTGCAACCGGTGTGGTAAAGGTTGACAAGGTAACCTGTGTGGCCGACTCCGGACGCATCCTGAGCCCTAAAACAGCACGCAGCCAGGTAATAGGTGGCGCGGTAATGGGAATAGGCATGGCCTTAACCGAGGAGCTGGTTTTCGATCACCGTTACGGCAGACTGGTAAACAACAACTTTGCAGATTACCACGTACCCGTAAATGCGGACATTCCGCAGATAGAAGCCATTTTTGTCAACAAGCCCGATCCCTACATCAACCCCATCGGAGCCAAAGGCATGGGCGAAATTGCCCTCATCGGCATGGCGGCAGCAGTAGCCAACGCGGTGTATAACGCAACAGGCAAACGTATCAGGACGCTGCCCATCACACCGGATAAATTGCTGGAAACGGAAATGGAATTGAGTTGATTAGGTTGGTTAGGTTGGAATGAGTTAGAATGGTTTAAAAGGATGTAACAGGGCAAGCGCGATAGGTTCCCCTCTTGAGAGGGGCAGGGGTGTGTTATCTGCCATGCAAGGAACTTTTTAAAGCGGGAATCGCTCTATGTCAAAGTTTAATGAAGTAATGAGCAACACTATGGAAAGCAAAACAGGAAAGAGAGCTGGTAATACAGAAGGATTAAGCCGCATTGACGGCCGGATGAAAGTTACAGGGAAAGCTAAATATTCTGCCGAGTACAATGTTAAGGGAGTTACCTATGGCGTACTGGCCGGCAGCACCATTACCAGCGGCAATATCAAAACCATTGATACCAAAGCAGCGGAAAGTGCGCCGGGCGTTATAGCGGTGCTTACTTATTTAAACGCGCCAAAAATCCCCGGATACCAGGACCCTGCGCCGCAGCCAAAAGGCGCATTGAAAATATTTTATGATGATAAGATCTATTTTAACGGGCAGCCGATAGCGCTCGTTATAGCCGATACCTTCGAACGCGCGCTTTTTGCCGCATCGCTGGTTAAAGCAACGTATACCACAACACCCTTTCACACCGAGTTGAAAAGCAACCTGGCAAATGGTGTTGCCATGGGTAAAGATTACCTGCGCGGACAGAAAGATGCCTATAAAACCGCCCCGATAAAAATTGAGCAGGAATATTTAATCCCGACCGATGTGCACAACCCCATGGAGCTGCATGCCACTATTGCCAATTGGGAGGGCGACGATAAAATAACGGTTTATACCAAATCGCAGGGGGTAATGTCCAGTCAGCGCAGTATTGCAACGGCGTTTAAATTAAAGCCCGAAAATGTACATGTCATGTCGCCGTTTGTGGGTGGAGCATTTGGCGCTGCTCTGCGCACCTGGCCGCATGAAATAGCCGCGGTGCTGGCCGCAAAAGTTGTAAAAAAGCCGGTTAAATTGGTTTTGGGGCGCGCCGATATGTTTACTTCCGTAGGCTACCGCCCCCATGCCTGGCAACGTATCGGCATTGGCGCCACAGCCGATGGCAAACTGGTAGGCATAACCCACGAAGCCGCAGGACAAACATCAGCGTATGAAAACTTTACGGAAGGCGTGGTTAATATCAGTCAGCTGATGTATGCCTGCCCCAATGTAGATACGCAGTATAAAATAGTCCCCCTCAATGTAAACTCCCCAACGCCGATGCGCGGTCCGGGCGAAGCTACCGGTGCCTTTGCGCTGGAGTCAGCCATGGATGAGCTGGCTTTTGAACTCAATATCGATCCTATAGAGTTTCGATTGAAAAATTATGCCGATACCGATCCGCAAAGCGGGAAACCCTATTCGAGTAAGTTTTTGAACGAGGCCTACAAAATGGGCGCCGACGCGATAGGGTGGAGCAATCGTAACCTTAAGGCAGGTATGGTAACCGAAAAGGGATGGATGGTTGGTTACGGGATGGCCGCCGGCATGTTTGGCGCCTACCGCAATTCGGCAACAGTAATGGCCAGGCTGCTGGCCGATGGCACACTGGATATTGAAACCGCTGTTACCGATATTGGCCCCGGCACAGGTACCGCGATGACGCTGATCGCATCAGAAGTGATGGGTATGCCCTCCGACAAGATTAACTTTAAACTCGGCGATTCGGCTATGCCGCCATCGCCAACACAGGGCGGCTCATCGGTTACTTCTACCGTGGGCTCAGCGGTTACAGATGCCTGCAATGCACTTAAGGAGAAATTAAAAGAACTTAACGGCAATGCCGAGGGCGGCAATTCGGGCTATGCGCAAATATTGCAGCAGCACAATTTGCCGTCTATCGAAGTCACCATTACATCAAAGGCCAGTCCCGAAATGAGCAAATATGCAGGATATTCATGGTCGGTACATTTTATGAAGGTATTGGTACATCCTGAAACCGGTGTCGTAAAAATTGACAAGGCTCTTTCGGTAGCCGATTGTGGCACCATCGTAAGCCCAAAAACCGCCCGGAGTCAGATGATCGGCGGCACCATTATGGGTACAGGTATGGGATTGATGGAAGAAGCCATAATCGACCATCGCTATGGCCGCCTCGTAAATAATAATTTTGCCGATTACCACGTGCCTGTACAAGCCGATATCCCACAAGTTGAAGCTCTTTTTGTAAACAAACCCGATCCGTATTTAAACCCCATGGGCGCCAAAGGTATGGGCGAAATAGCCACCATAGGCGTTGCGGCAGCCATTGCCAATGCCGTATTTAACGCAACCGGAAAACGGGTACGCGATTTGCCAATTACGCCGGATAAGGTGATTGGTTGATTAAGTTGGGTTAAGTTGATTGGGTTAGATGAGATTAAAACTTCAAATTCTCTTTCAGCCAGCGCTGAACATCTTCCTGTTTGGTGACTTCGGCGGGTAACTTATCATGGATGAGTTTTTCCATTTTGTTGCCGGTGTTTGCAAAACGATAATCCCACAATACCATTAGCTTGTTTATTAAATAAACAACCTCGTTACCTTCTTCTTTGTTAAATAGGGTTTCGTCTGGCTTGCCGTTAACGCGGGGATCATTCTGCACATAAGCAGCCCATTTATAATCTGAATAATGTAAGTTTCGTCTTGAAAATAGGATCATGGCTACCGGGAATTTTTCTAAAGGTACTTATAAATACCCGTCCCCGCTGATTTTTTATACTGACGGCCATTTTGAAGCCCGAAAACCCGTTTTAGTGATAGCGATAAAAGACAAAGCCCTGGCTTTGACTGTTTGGGCCAGCAATTTACCAGCCTTTTAGCTGTTTGATATAAGCCGTTAGTTCCGCAGCTATAAGCTTATGTTCATCAAGGTCGGGGTGACCGCCGCAGCCATTGTGATATTGCTGCGAGAAAAAATATTCCGTTACTTTTTTGTCGCCTGCAGCGTTTACGTGCGTCGTAATAGCATTCAGATAGCGTTGCATTACAGCAGTTAAGGTTTGATCTCCCATTGGGCTGGTGAGGCATACAATATCTGCTTTTGGATAATGGCTCCTGATGGCATTTATCAAAGCAATATACGCATTGCAAAAATAAGCCGAGTCCTGTTTTGACCCATCGTTTTGGCCCAGGCAAATGGTAACAACGTCAGGTGTGTATTTGCTAAAATCCCAGCGGATACTGTCGCCGCGTAAACAAACTTTGTCGTATATCTGCGGCATCATTACATCCATATTGCAGCAGCTATGCACCAGGCCAACCCCGGCCTGGGCCGTCAGTTGCCATTGTGCGTCCAGGTTACGCGCGGTAACAGCGCCATAGCTCATGTAGGCATTGTGCTGATCGTACCATTGGCCCTTATCGCAGGGAATAGCCGAAAGGTCCATACCCGTTCCACTGGTAATCGAATCACCGAAATATTCGATCTTTCGCTTTGGTTTGGCCGGAAGCGGTAAAAGCTTTTCGCATTTCAGTCCCTCAAATTCAACATAGCCGTTGTTAGACTCTGTGTCCTTGCAAATGACGATGGTATGTTCCCCGTCCGACAAACCTGTCGGGACATTAATGACATTGTTTTTCTCTTTCAGTTCGATCCGGTACGGGTTTTTGCCATCAATGACGATCTCCAGGTAATTGTGATTAGCGCCTCCTGCTTCGTCGTTAATTAATATGACACATTCACTTCCTTTAAATTTCGCGGTGATGTAAACGCCCGGCGCCCAGATGCGCGGCACCTGCGGGTTCGAAAAATCCACTCTGCCAACGTACTGAATATGGCTGTCATCGGCCTTAAATAATTTTATTGCGGGGCCATGTTTCGCCGAAGCCACCGAACAACAAATAAGCAGGATAGTAAAAAGGAATAAACGACGCGCCATAGGAATGATTTATGCGTAAAACTAAGCAGAATGCTCAGGGCAATTTAGTACTATTATAACATTTTTTGCCGCGAAATTGTTGCAACCACACCTAATACAAAAGGCGACCTTTTTAGGGGCCGCCTTGTTGCTATTTTGATTATTTTTTAGTTTTGGTTATCATCGTCGGCTGGAAGGCCTACCACTTTGTAGGTTTTGATGCCATTGGCATCAACCAGTTCCTGGTAGTAAACGCCATCAGGCGATATATACAATTTTTCGCCGTTAACTTTTATTTTGCGGCAATCAGGAGGCAACTGTGCAACAATATCGCCAAGTTGGGGACCAGCCGGCTGATCATCCTGAACAGTTGAACCGGTGTTTAACTCGCCATCTTTTCCGGCAACCATGTAAACAACGGTGCCGTCATCCTTTGTAACCGGCTGGTAGTAAACGCCATTGCATTCGTAATACTGCTGGCCATTAATCACAATTGATTGTGCTTTTTCGGGCAAGGTTGTTATTTCGGCGCCTATTGGCGGGTCAACAACGGTATATTCGCTGTTATCGTAGGTATAAAATAAGCCGTCGCACAAGAAATACTGGTAATCGGACCAGAAAAAAGGATAGTAACCATAAGGCAGGTAACGGCACCTGTAACCCAGGCGCGGGCCATAATAAGTTTTATAATAGCCATGGTTATAATGATAATAGTTATGGGCGCTCCAATAGGTTCCGTGGCCATACCCTACTCTTGGCGCCGAGCGATAACCGGTAACGGCAGAACCTCCTCTTGCGGGAGCTATACCAACACGTTGCGGAATGACGCCACGCTGTGGAATACCATAATTTCCTCTTACAACAACGCCCTGGCGGTTAACATAGTTGTATCCGCCACGCTGGGCCACACCCTGGCGATTTACATAATTTGGATTCCGTTGAACGCCAGATACGCCGCTACGCACACCAATGCCTGCACCAGGATGCGAAATAGCAGACCCTCCACCACCTGATGGGCGGGAAACGCCCACCGAAGATGACCGGCTGTAGCCACCGCCACCACTGCTAACAGATGGCCTCGCGCTGGATACACTTGGACTACTGCTGGGGGTGCTTGATGAGCGACTACCACCTCCACCGCCGCCGCCACTAACTGTGCGTTGGGCACTGGCTTGCGAGACACAAAACAGGCACATTAACGCGCCCGATGCGGCATAAAAAATGTTTTTATATAGTGTTTTCATGATATTGAAAATTAAACAGAACCAAAAAAATTGCGGATTATAATTTATTAGACGAGCCGCAGGTTAAATGGTTTAATTGATTAATTGAAATTACCGATAAATATAACCAAAAAACGATTAAGCGGGTTAAATAAGCGGTAATGTTACAAAACATGCGCTGGAGCCATTATTCTGACGATCAATTTAAGTTTGTTAGAATTTGTTTATAACAGAGAATGCGTCGGTGCGGTTAAGCGGGCGTATGGGTTCTCCTGGTAAGCTTCTTTGAGGGTTTTTACCATTTGTAAATCGCGACGATATTAGCGGCGCGAAATCAGCGGTCATCCTGTCATATGATGCGGAGCGACTGACGGGATTAATGAGGGGTTAGCGTTATTTGGGTTACGAGTGGAATCTGGAAAAACAAATTGTTTAGCAAATTTCAAACCATAGCCAGTGTTCACTTGGGTAAACACTGGCTGTGGGCTTAGGTTGTGATTCGATTAAGACTATGCACCGGCAGGAGCGGGAGCAACTGCACAAAAATCCTTAATTCCTATAGAAAGCAAATATTTAACCACAATATTGGCCAACGCTTTTATAAAGATTCCCCCTGGAATTATGGTTGCAAGTGCACTTAGTACGGCTTGGATGATTTCATCTTCGGTGGAATTCCCATCTAAAAATCCGCAAAGTAATTTTTTGAGTTCCCCAAGGATTTTGCCTCCAATTCCCCCAAGAAAATTTGCTTGTGACGCTACAGCCGGGGCCAGGGTTGCCTTTGCATTAAACCGGGCGCTTTGCATGTCGAGCGCTTTTGAATAATAATTTCCCAATGCCGCTTCAACGTCTGCCAGGGTTGGTGTAGGTACATTTTTAAGGTCCTTTAATCCAGCTTTAACATCCCCGATGTTTAACTGTTCGTTTTGTTCGTTAAATAAAAACATGACTTCTGATTTTTAAGTGATTTAATAAAGCAAATCTTCGAAAGAAAAATGTTCAATGCTGCCGTACAATAGCCCTTTTTAGCGGGGTGTTTTACGGTAAAAAGGCCCTGAATTAGATTCCAGAGCCTTTGTGCAAATGTTTAGGAAATATGCGATTCTATGGAATCTGGGTTCCATCGTCCGCAGCCGGTTGGTTTTGCGCCCCGCCATTGTTGCCAGCATTTTTTACGAGGCTATTGGCGATGGTATCATCCTTTTTGGCGCTTCCCGACGAAGAGCCAAAATAATAACCTGTAGCGGACGACAATACCGAAACAATAGCGACCGTGATTTGCTGGTTATTGGTATCGCCCTTAATTACAACCCAAAAGAAATAAGCCAATGACGCTATTACTATTATTATAGCAAGGATTGACTTGATGTTGTTGTTGAGGAATGTATCTTTCATAAAAATTTTTGTTGTTACCTACTCTTAATCCGTTTTCGGCGTTCCCGGTTATTTAAATGAGCTTTTTAATTTTATTAGCATTTTGCTACTTTTACTACTGACTATTCAACAAAATCTGCTGGGGATCCAACCTGATGGTCCAAAAATCACGTGCCAAGTTCGGATTGAGTAAATACTGGTATGGTATGGTACAATACCCGTTTATACCCCAACTGGTACTCCAGCTATTTCTAACAATAAAAGCCTCGCTTGCATCATCAAAGCCAACAATGACTGCGGCGTGGCCGGTAACCAGCCGTTCGCTGGGTTGTGGCACGGGGACAATTCCATTTCCCTTAACGACATCGCTGTAAAAAGAGTCGTATAAGGATAGGCCAAAAACAATTGGATGTTTTTCGGCCAGGCATGCCTTCATCTGGCTAAGGTCCTGCTCAACCTTTTGGTATTGCTGGATGCGGGTAAGCAATGCATTTTGATAACATGATTCAAACGGCTTTTTGGTAACCTCATAAATAACATAGGGCCAGCTAGCAGTGGTGCAAACACCTTTATGCTGCAATGAGTAAAGCGCGTCCCTGATGGTGGCCCCGGAATCATCATCTACTGTATTTTGCCAAACACGCTGGTTGTAATAAATAAATAAAATAGAAGGTGGAAATGCCGCCGTAGCCTCAATCTGGCTTAACTCATATTGAAATGCGCCAGCCACAGCGCAAGCGGTGCAGCTTTTGATTTCTCCTTGTGCATAAACCGGGGGAAATAATATAGTTAAGTCAACTCCCGGTCCAGGATTGACGAGCAAATCAGGGGGGGCTGATATTTAAATTTAACATCCCTTAAATCCGGTGTATCCGGAATCCAGGCGCGAAATTGTGTTCTTGTATTCATTGTGATTTTAGATTAGTTGCCTACTCTGAAAAAGTTTTCGGCGATCCCTTTAGTAATGTTATCCCAAATCTCATCAGCGTACATGAGACCGCAGTGGGTATTAGCCCCTTAATTGGCCGGGTGTTTTTACGGTAATAATAAAGGCGCATACACGGTGTGAGTACAGCGCACAACTTTTGAGATTAGCATAAACTAACACTATTGTTTCACCTCAAACTTTTTTATCATGTCAAATTCCACATCAAATGGCGATTCCTTAGTTCAGGAGTCTTCATTGGCGACCGCAACGCAAACATTTCAGTCGACATTAAACGGCTATGACCAGGCCACGGCGATTCAGATGATCCAGTGTTTTAAGAAAAACTGCGGTACCGACAACAACCCAAAATCATTAAGCGCGTGGTATAGTATGGACGACATTACCAACATCTACAATCTTATTGATGCCGAAGCTCAGGTAGAAGCGATTGACGGAATAAGGCTTTATTTCGGTTGCGAATCACCTGCCACCGTTGGTGATCCGCTGAGTCTTTCCATCCTGATGATTTCTACCGCTGATCGTGTTCCGCCGGCAAATGGCGCCAGCAACCATGGTGATTATTACTCCCATACAGATGCGGCCGCCGCGTATTTGGCCGACGGACCAATTGGCTTGCCTGAAACTGGTAGTGAAAACGACCGAATGTTGCTGGGCGCATCTTATTATGGTTCCATGCCCGCAGATGCAAATTGCACCGATTCAACGGGACATTATATTAATACACCGCAGGCTTATGGCTGGGTGAATGCCCGAAAATCACTGGTTGACAACTCTCCGATAACCACATGGGCTGAATGGTTTCCCTTCCCTTTTATAGCCGACCTATTTTATTCTATCATCAATGCCCCTGCCGGGCTTAAATTGGATGGCCTTCGTATTTACCTGGGTAAAGGAAACGCCTTAAGTGGCGATGTTCACGATGTGTTGATATTGGTTCCCACATATACGGATACCAATGGTAATCATACCGATTATAATGGCTGCCTGGATAATCTTCTAAAATCCGCTCCATGGAGCGCTTCGGCCGCCATTAGTTCAAATGGGCTGGCTGCCCCGGCATTGTCTGCTGCGGATAAAGAGGCGGTTAGCAATAACCCCTCTTGGTACAGCGGCGGGTACGACAATGGGGAGTTGTGTCCTACACATTGCCAATAGTAATATTGCTTTGAAGGCTATTTTCTGTTTTATTCATTTGGTACTTGCTAGGCTGAATTTTAGGATTACTCATGAGCCGACATAAAAATCGATATTAATGCTTATATTTATTGTTAATTTATTAATTCTTAAACCCTTATATCATGAAAAAACCTCTATTAGTCGGTATTGCCGTTGCTATTGTCATAACTTTACTTTTTGTGATTAGAAAAAGTTTCTCCGGCCCTCCTGATAAATTCAAAATCGAAAATCTAACCTGGGACCCAACTGATATCACCTTAAATGGTATACCAGCAGATGCCGCTGATGGTATGGTGACGGACTTTAACGATAATAATACGAGTGGTGATAATTGGACAACTATTTGGCTCAGTAAGACTTGGGTAAACGAAATAAGCGCACTGCTCGATAAGGAACAAAATGCCGCTGGTAGTAAATCATACGGGTTTCGGCTCTATTTCGCTAAAAAAGCAAATGGAAAAAACACCATTATTATAGTATCAACGGAAAATAACCATAATGATTATTTTCAACACACGTCAGCCTTTCTGGACGACCTTAGAGCAAATCCAAGTCACATCGCCCAAAATATTATTGAAAACTATAATGGCAATGGCGCCAACGGCGACCCGGGGGAACGTTTTTACGATGATTCCTATGATTGCAGTTCATCAGTCCCATGCGTAGCAACGCAATATAACAATATGGATTGTACAACAGCGCATGGGGCAGTGCAATATTTTAGGGATCATCCCGACCATCCTGGCAATTCGCAAAAAATTAGTACAACAAGTGAATGGTTCCCGTTGTCGCTACTTGACGGCTTAGCCAAGGAGTTAAAAACAACTCCGACCTTAACAATAAAACCTGATGGCGTGCGGATTTATTTTGCAAGGAATCAAAAAACCCATAGGCACTTTTTTATCTTCGTGCCTACACAAGCTAATCTTCTGATAAATGGGAGTCATATAGACAATAATAACTGCTTTGGCAATAACACTGCAACGAAAAAAGACAGTCTCCTTTTTAGCCCAAATGACAACGGCGAATTATGTCCAACTCATTGCCAGGGAGCAACTTTACCATAGCGCAGTAAGCCATGATGCATTACATTACCGCCAATACGGCTATCGAGTTCATTTGTCTTCTTTTTGCGATTATCTGCTTAAAAAATGATAGCAGCGCGGTTTGGAGAAGCATGATTATATATCTGTTAATTACTCTCGCTGCTGAACTTTCTGGAGTATACGTCGAATTGAAGTATCATAACAATCAATGGGTATATAATATATTCATAATAGCCGAAGCGGGATTCACAAATCTAATGTTTGCGTATTTATATAGGCAGTTTAATAAACGCAAATATATTATACTAACGGGCCTAGGTCTTTTTGTAGTTCTTTACGCTTTCGATCTTGTTTCACATGGTTTTCTGGTTTATAGCTATCTAACATATAAATCAATGTCGGTTTTGTATGTTACTTATGGCTTATATTTCTATTATCTTTTGCTCAAAGAAGAGGGTTACATTAATATACGACACTCCGGGATATTTTGGTGGGTGGCTGGCGTTCTGTTTTTTTACTTTGGCAATACAATGTGTGACTTATTCGATGACCTCTTGCGTGATGTTAAGATCTTCAAAAATGAATATCTCACCTATTTTGTTTTTAAAATACTCAATATTATTTTGTACGGATGCTGGAGCTATTCATTTGTTTGCAGAAAGTGGTCAACGGTGAAATAAGGACACTGGTAATAATTGGCACTCTTATCTTTATGATAGTACCGGTATTTACCATCTTGTACCTTTTTATTTACAATAATCGCAAGAAACGCCACATCGAAGAAAAAGCTCAAATGCAGCTAACTTTCGAAGCAGAGCTCGCGAAAGCCCAGCTCGAAATCCAGGAACAAACCATGCAAACCATCGGCGCCGACCTGCATGATAATATTGGCCAATTGCTGAGTCTTACATCGTTAACACTAAACTCCATTGAGTTGGACAACGTGGATAAAGCGCGGCAAAAGATTGATGATTCCATTGGGCTTACACTGCGGTCGATAAAGGAAATGCGGCTGTTGGGGCATTTGCTGCAGGGGGACCAATTAGTGGCTTTGGGTTTAGCGGAAGCCATACGGCAGGAGGTTAGCTGGATGGAACGATCGGGCAGGTATGAGATCACTTATTTAACGGAGGATGAGATACCGGCAAATAACAATGCTGATAAGGACCTCATTATTTTTAGGGTTTTACAGGAGATATTTAACAATATTATTAAACACGCCGCCGCTACAAAAATTATGGTTAAACTTGATTATACCGAAGGGCTATTGCGCTTACTGGTTGAGGATAATGGCGTGGGCTTTATGGCGGACGACCAGCCCCTGGCCAGGCACGGCATGGGCCTGCATAACATTCAAAAACGGGCCGGCATAATTGGCGGCAAAGCAAATATCGTTTCGAACCCTGGCGAAGGCACACAAATAACCATTTATATTCCATATCCTTAAATAATGGAAACATCCCAAATTAATATTGCCATTGTTGATGACCATACCTTATTCAGGAATGGCGTTGCGGCGCTGATGTCCGAATTTCCGGAGCTTAAAGTGCTGTTTGATGCGGAAAATGGCGAGCAATTGCAGCAGGCGCTAAACAAACACCCCCTGCCGGATGTGATATTAATGGATATCAATATGCCGGTGATGGATGGTTATGCCACCACAAAATGGCTGAAGCAAAAACATCCAAAGGTGAAGGTTTTGGCCTTAAGTATGTTTGAGGATGATAAGGCAGTTATCCAGATGATCAGGTGTGGGGCGGGGGGATATGTGCTGAAAGAATCGCGGCCTCGGGAATTGCTGGAGGCCATTAAAGCCATCCACCAAAAAGGCACTTACATTAATGAGATGGTTTCGGGGAAATTGCTGCGGTCGGTTTCGGATCAGGAAGACGGCCCCGATCTAACCAAAAAAGAACTTGAGTTTTTAAAGCTTTGCTGCTCGGAACTCACCTATAAAGAAATAGCCGACCAGATGTTTGTGAGCCCCCGTACGGTAGATAATTACCGGGAGGCGCTATTTTTAAAACTGAATTTGAAATCGCGGTCGGGCCTGGTTTTATACGCTATTCAAAACGAAATCTTTAAATTTGATTAACACGGATTGGTTATCTTGCGGCGTTATAGAGTCAAGAATCAAGAACCAGGAGTCAAGATAAAAAGGCAATCGTGCATCCTAACTTGGCTCTTGGTTCTTGACTCTTGGTTCTTATTTTCTGATTCTTGAATCTACCAGCGTATGCAAAGACGAGACCTCATTAAAAATCTGGGCGGGCTGCTGCTTATTCCGGCATTGCCGCTGGACGCCCTTGCTGCCAACCGAAAACCTGTTTTGCGGGTGGCTCACCTTACCGATGTTCATCTTAAAGACAAATTTGATGCTCCTGCCCGTTTCGCTAAATGCCTGCATCATGTACAGCAGCAACCCGGTGTGGATTTTATTTTGAATGGCGGCGACATTGTGTTCGATATGAACAAGGAAAACCTGGACACCATCAATACACAATGGAAGCTATGGCATTCGCTCATAAAATCTGACTGTAGCCTACCCATCCATTATATCCTCGGCAATCACGATGTGTGGTGGAACGAGGATGATAAAGGGCAGATGCTGTATGGGAAGAAATTTGCGGCAGACCAATTACAATTAGCGTCGCCTTACTATAGTTTCGTAAAAAATGGCTGGAAATTTATATTGCTGGACAGTGTTCACCTGGATATCGACAATACCTGGTATATTGGCAAACTTGGCGATGTGCAATTCGCCTGGCTTGAAAATGAATTAAAATCAACACCTGCCGACATGCCGGTTTGCGTCATGTCGCACATTCCTTTGCTGACAGCCACACTAATGGTTGACGACCAAACGGCCGTTAATAAGTGGGAAGTGCTTGGCGGTGATATGCACACCGATATCACGAAGATAGCAGCCTTATTTTACCAGCATCCAAATGTAAAACTATGTTTAAGCGGGCATATCCACCTTCGCGATAAAGTGGTTTACAATAACGTAACTTACCTGTGCAATGGCGCTGTAAGCGGCGCCTGGTGGGAGGGCAATAAGCGCGAAACCGCACCCGGTTATGGCCTTATTGATTTTTATGCCGATGGCACTTTTGATGAGCGATATGTGAATTATTAATTTTATCGCCAGTAAAAGAAGCTTGCTATAACGGCCGCCGCAACATAGCTTAAACACGATGCTATCATTTTGCCGACCATAAACTTTTTGTCGTAATTGATATAAATGGCATTGCCTGCTTCCAAAACAAAACTAAAACAGGCAAAACAAATGATGCCCAATTTTATATGGGACCAAACATTGTGAACAAGCACATAATGTGCGCCTATTTTAAAATAGAAAAAAGTGAACAAGGCGCCAAACAACAAGGACAACAACGTGCTGTATAGATAGCTTTTCCCGCTTTCCGGTCGCCAGGTTTGCGGGGTTAAGGCCTGCGCTTTATGAAACAAAAAGCCTATAATAAACCATTCGATACAGGTATTTGCAACACCTATGCAAATAGCCGACAGCGTAAAATGCATTACCGTCATGACGATTGTTTTATTTAAAGGTAGAAATTATAATTTAAATAGCTTATTCACAGCGTTTTATTTTTCAGACGATCGTTGTATCGGTTTTAAGTTGAATCGCCATTCGTAAAAAAAGGGCCAGGAAATAAATCTGCTTAAAACAATCTTCTCAAAACCCCGTTTTTTAATAAAAATGTAACATTATGAACTTACTCAAATTTATAATTGTTGGCGCCGTTGTAGGTGTTGGCATCAACTATATCACCAAAAAAGGAGCCGACGGCCGTTCAATACTGGACGATATTACCGATAAAGCCCCCGATTGGTTTGGCCAGGCAAAGAAGTTTGCCGCAGAGACCGTTGAAAGCGTAAATAAAACTGCGCGCGAAAACTTTTAAGTTTTTTAGCTTAGCAAAACTCCCGTTAAAACATTGCATCCCTTTATTGTTATCGATACTTGATATCGAAATGGATAAAGGGATGCGGTGTTATGTTTTATCCCAAACCCGCGTTATTGGATGTCCTGCTTTTTGTTGAAAGCAGCGACACTGCCCATCAAATATTTTACAGAGGCGCAACGGAAACTTCAGGTTTGCTCCAGATTTTACCAGTATTTTTATTTGCAATTTAATGCCCCTGTTAAAATCACCTCATCTCCTGTGTTTATAGCATATGATTAGATATTACTTCACCATACTTCTGTGTTTCGGAATTTGTTTAGGATTAAAAGCGCAGGATAATTATGAGATACAGGTTTATGGCTCGGAAACGGTAGATGCCGGCCACACCATGGTTGAACTCCACAGCAATTTCACATTTAATGGCAGCAAAACGATTGAGGACGGTGTTCTGCCGACCAATCATGTAGAACATGAGACCATTGAAATAACCCACGGCTGGACGCCCTGGTTCGAAACCGGCTTTTATTTTTTTAATACGATTGGCGACGATGGGCGCACCGCATACGTAGGCTCGCACATCAGGCCCCGGGCCGCAGTTCCCGAAAGCTGGAAATGGCCCGTAGGCGTTAGTTTATCCCTTGAGTTTGGGTTCCAAAAGGCGCAATATTCGGCCAATACCGCCACGCTGGAGATCCGGCCGATCGTAGATAAAAAATGGGGGGGCCTGTACGTCGCGGTAAACCCGACTTTAGACCAAAGCTTTAAAGGCCCCGATCAAAACCGGGGGCTTATTTTTTCGCCTAATGTAAAGGTGAGTTACGATGTAAGCAAAGTTGTTGCCATAGGACCCGAATATTATGGAAGTACAGGGCCCTTTTTTAAATACGATCCTTACCAGGAACAGCAGCACCAGTTGTTTATTGCAACCGACTTGAATTTCGACCCCAACTGGGAATTTAATGCCGGCTACGGCTGGGGCTTTACCAATGCCACCGACCGCTCGATATTTAAGGTTATATTAGGACGAAGATTTTAAAACCCATCATGGCATGACCACCAACAACATTAATACCCCTGTTAAAAAAAACTCAGCTGCTCTTCGCCTTTGGCATTGGTTAAACGCAGCCGTTATAACCGGGTCGCTGTTAACGGTGCTGCTTCATTCAACTGTGCTTAGCCCGCGCGATAACACGTCAATAATTGCGCAGCAACTAAAGGACGCAGGCGTGCAGGTAACTAACGAACAAGCCCGGCAGGCTGCACATGAAATAGGCGATAAAGGCTGGGAACTGCATACTTATATTGGTTATGTTTTGGTAGGCCTTGTCGCCTTCAGGTTACTAATGGAGTTTTTCCAGGTAGCGGATCAGAAATTTATCCGGACATTAAAGCGCTCATATAACGACTATAAGACAAGGAAACAACAACGCCAGGGTGGTGTACACGAATTTTGGGTGAAAACGATATATGCCGTATTTTATCTCCTGCTCATTAGTCAAGCCGTTACCGGCCTGTGCCTTGCCTTTGAAGATGACGTCCCGGCTTTGAAAGCTATACACGCGTTTCGCGAAATACATTCATTTAACATGTACCTGATACTGGCATTTATTGCAGTGCATTTAGCAGGTGTATTTTTAGCAGAAAGAAAGGACCAGTCGGGAATTGTATCAGATATGATAAATGGAGGCAGGGAATAAGTTGCGTGTTAGAACAGACGATGAATCAATTCACCTTTTCAGCAAAAAAAAGTAAATTAACGGTCGCCTGGAGCGGCCGTTTAACAATGGCGAGGCTTATAACATTGTGCCGCTTAAGAGGAAGATTACACCCATAAGCACAAGCCAGGCATAAAAAAGCACCTCTTTAAAATTCATTTTAATCGCGTTTATCATCTTAGTGGCTTTAATAAAAAGTGAACGTACTATAAATTATTTACCTGAATTCTTGATACTGATTAGTCCTGCATTATCTGCTAGTACTAACTATTTTTTTTTGCGATTGTTTGCTCCACTTCAGCTATTTGCGAAACAAACTGATCCGGCGTTTCATTTGGGAAACCATCCCCATTCAAACAAAACTTTCCTGTTTCCGTATGAGCAATGTACAAATACATTCTGTAGACAAAATGAATTTTACGATAATATAATACGCCGAATAAAAATTTAACAACCCGATTACACCGCGGTTACACTGAGATTACTTAAACCCTAAACTCACCGAAACTACGTCCGAAACCAGGTTTGTATTTTGCGAATAGTGTCCATACCTTATCTCCAGTTCGTGCAGGTTTTGCCAGCCAAATACACCGCCCGGCGGGGCCAGCCTGATCCCGGCGCCGTAAAACCCGCTTTGGAATTTTGCATACTCGTAGTTACTGGTATAGTATTGGTCGCTCAGGCTGTGCTGATCGTAAGGTGCAAAGTATTTTGAGGCCGTTTGATCATAATAGCGGTAATAGGGTGATATCGAAAAGAATGGTGTTACCTTATATGCCAATTCGAGGCTTGCTGTGTTTGAGTGTATGCCCCAATCATCAAAATAATAACGATAGTATCCCCTCAGGATTAAATTATCGCCCAGGAAATAGTTGGCCCGGAAACCCACGGGCAACTTAAACCTGGAGGAAGGCAGCTTTTCTATCCTTTCGGCAGTATCCAATCCTGATGTTTTTTGTTCCGGGAATACCACGCGGTGAAAAGGCAATCCAAGGTAGCCGCTTTGTTTTACCACATCGCCTAAAAACATGATTTGCAACCGTGAGTTAATTTGCTGTGAATATGAAAACGATGCGGACAACGTGGTTCGTGGCGAGGTAGGGATGCTGCTTTTTGAATTGGAAATTACCTGCCCATTTGCATTTACAACTTCAGTATTCCCGCTTGCGGTAGTTATAACCATAGTCCCGGTAGTGGCAACCGGCTGGTTGATGAATTCCGATGGATAAATCAGCGTTACCTGGTCAAAATATCCTTGTAGTTTAACGCCGAACTCGCCGCTTTTATCATTCGTTTTTGTGGACCAATGGAGGTCCAAACCTTTTGATTTATAGTTATATTCGCCCGAGTAATAGGCGCCTATACCAAAAGTTCCGCCTGTTTTGGCATTTTCAATAGTCCAATCCAATGAGGGGTAAATCCTGGTGCCGGCGGGGTTTCCCAGCCCGTTTTGCGCCACAAATTTTGATGATGCTGATGAATGGTGGTCATACCCCAACCCCACCGATAAGGTGTTTTTATTCATGGCCCAGTTATACCAAACCAGGTTTAAATTCAGGCCGTTTGAAAAATCTGTTACCATCTCGGTGCCAAGTCCGCCGGTAACGGCCGAATGATTGCCATTCTGGTTGTAATAACTCGAAACCAGGTCAATCTCATCAATCCGGAGGTGACGTTTGCTATAGTTATTATCACCTGTATCGCCCTGTGCCACCGGCGTGTACAGGCTGTTATAAGTTGGCTTAGTAACGCTTGTATCCGTTTTCACCTGCGCCATCGTGTGGTAACGGCATATCAGTGCGAATCCAAGTATGGATAAAAATTTCTTTTTCATGAATAATTAATGCTGATTGCTGTACATTTAGTTACACCCGCAGCCGCCACCGGTTTTGCCGGCGTTGGCGCCCGAAGCCCCTTCGCGGTACGACTGAAAGTTTAATTCATTTTTTTCGACTTTCCGGTTGCTCAGGGCCATCTCAGAATCATTTAAGCGGCTTTTTTGATATTCCTTTAAATGAACACAGGAGGAAGCAGCGGCCATCAGCAATAAAAGACAGCCTGCTTTTGCCAGGTTTTTTATCATAATAGGGGTTTACTTAATATTAATGTTTTTTGATGTGTATAATTTATCGTTATCGTCAATAATGATGGCTTCGATATTCTTCATCTGGTTAATCATATCCAGGCCCGTGGCAATGCCCATAATCATTACCGGAGTCGCCATGGCATCAGCAATCTCGGCATTGGTGGTTATAACGGTCACACTTTTTATACCCGATACAGGCAGGCCCGTCCGGGGATCGATGGTATGCGAATACTTTTTACCATCAACCATAATATACTTTTCATAATTGCCCGAAGTTGCTACAGCCATATTGGTGATCTTTATGTACGAAAACACTTCGTTTTTCAGGTTCGGGTTTACAATGCCAACGGTCCATTCTTGTCCCCCCGGCTGCAGGCCCCATGCCGATAAATCGCCGGATGCATTTACCACGCCGCTATTAACCCCTTGTGCAATCATTACTTGTTTGGCTTTTTCGGCAGCATAGCCTTTTCCAATCCCACCAAACCCAATCCGCATGCCTTTTTCTTTCAGGTAGATGGTGCTATTGGCCCGGTCGAGCTCAATGTTGCGGTAATTGATGAGGCGCACCATCTTTTTCGCTGTTTCTTTATCGGGCAGCGATGTCATGTTTTCATCGAAATTCCAAAGGCGTTTATCTATCGATCCATAGGTAATATCAAAAGCACCCTGTGTTAATTCCGAGATCCTGATCGACCGCTCAACAAGATTAAAAGTCTCGGCGCTTACCGCCACCGGCATAATACCTGCATTTTGATTAACCCTGTTGGTTTCGCTGTCATCGGCAAAGGTGGTTAACAAGCGTTCGATACGTTGTATTTCGGCAATGCCGGCGTCTATTCGTTCGTTTGCCCATGCCTCATCGGCAGCGACAACACTTAGCTCGAAGCGGTTGCCCATCAGTTTACAAACCTTCTTAAAAACGAGCATTTCGTTCATGCCAATATTTTCACGTGTTGAATTGTCCAATGCATTTAATACCTTTATTTACCCGTTTTTCTGTAACAACAATAATACCCAAACATTCTGTAGCTAACATGAAAATCCGCTTTTGCCGGCTATAATTCGTTGATTTTTAACACTTATTAACAATTGGGTGGCTAAACACACATCTGGCCGGTGCAGCCTTTCTGTACCGATGATTCTTTTACAAATCATCAACTGTTAATTTGATACTCCCTAAACTAAAATTACCGGGTTTTATTTTAGCGGGCTTCTGAGGTGCCGACGAAGAGCACGATTTTATCGATGAAAGGCCTGTAAAGCAAGTAGAAACGGAGTCTGCATTGTGTTTTGTATTTATAACCGCCAGCCTATATTCATCATATAATTACGCGGCATACCCGGCCATTTATTTACGTTGTTGTAGGCGCCGGCCCAATAAGTTTGATTGGTGATGTTGTTTATGTTGATGGCAAGTGTAAAGTGCTTGAACCTGCAATGGGCGCCGGTATTGATGATAAAGTAGCCGGGTAAAACTACGTTGGGGTCAAGGGTATTTCTTTTACCAACCTGGGAGTCGCCCACAGAAAGGCCGAAGCCTTTTAAAGCCCCTTTATCAAAGGTGTACTTTATCCAGCTACTGCTTGCGTTGAGCGGGGCATTTTCAACAAGTGTGCCTACCTGCGCTGCTACCTGGCTTTTGGTTACCCGGGCCTCGCAATAAGCGTATGAAAGCATCACACCGAGGTTGGGCAATATATTTCCGCTTGCTTCCAGTTCAAGCCCTCTCGACCGATTTTCGCCCTGCTGAGTGAATAAATTGGGGTTACCGATGTCGTTGGCGTTCACCGGAACGTTTTGTACTGTCAATTGATATAATGCGGCGGCGGCAAAGAGTTTGTTCCCGAAAAAATTGGCTTTTATGCCGGTTTCAAGTAATTCGCTGGTGATGGGTTTAAACGGAGCGTTAAAAACCTGGGCGCTGCCCGATGCTTCAAATGGGTCGAACCCTTTGTTATAGGTTGCATAGGCATTAATGTTTCGGCAAAGCGTGTAAACCAGGCCGATCCTCGGCAAAAATATATGCTCGCTAACGTTCCCAACACTATCGTCTTCGTCGCCCTTGTAAAACTCTTCGCGCAAGCTTAATAATAGTTTCCACCGGTTTAAACTGATTTGGTCCTGCACATATACGCCTTGTGTGTGGTAAACATCGTCATCCACATCAGTTGCATCGGCATCATAATCCGAGAGGTGGTAGGTGTTTATCGGTCTTGCCACATATCGCGGATTTTTCAGGCTTAATGTTCCAACTATGCCATTTCCGGCGCCAAATTGACCAGGCAATTCAAAATATTGCTGGTTTAAATTATCCTTGCTGCGTGCGTAATCGTACCCGGCCAGTAAAAGGTGACATACTTTACCGCTTTTAAACTGGTAAGTAAAATAATTAGATACCGTATTGGTTACTGTTGGATAATTCCATTTGGTGTAGTACAGGTTTACCGAATCAGGTGTGATGTAACTTTGCAGGCCATGTTCGGCTACGTACTGGCGGGTAGTATAGTTAAGGTATCCGCTGTTAAACGTTAGCTGTTTATTTATTTTGTATGATACAGCTGCAGTGATGGCAATATCGGTTTCGCGCAAATAGTCGCCGGGCTGGTTTACGGTAAGGGATATGGGGGTTGATGTTAAAGAACTGTTTTGATTGAAACCGGGCTGACCGCGATCAAGCATGGTATTAATATTGGATACCGAAAAATCGATATTGAAATGAAGTTTATCGTTTGGGATATAACTCAGGGACGGTGCAAATTCATACGACCGGGAAGAAATATGGTTGCGAAAGGAGTTACCCTCATCGTATCCTGCGTTCATCCTGACAAGAACGGTTTTGCCGGAATTAAGCGGTCCGGTTAAATCTACTTCCGTTCGGGTATGGGCCCAGCTGCCCCGGTAAACATCAAAACCGGCCATTAACGTATCCAATGGTTTTTTGGTAACCAGGTTTATCGTGCCGCCGGGGTCGCAATTACCATAGAGGGTAGCCGTTGGCCCCTTGATTACTTCTATCCTATCAATATTAACCAGCATTGCACTGGTATAAGTCGTATTATACCCCCTCAGTCCATTAATGTCGCGGGCGTTTTCGGCCCGGAAGCCCCGGATGGTATATTCATCATATCCCGAATATTGATTTACCCCGGCCACATCATTCAAAGCGTCCTTCAGCGTAAGCTCCATCTTATCCTTTATCAGTTCGCTGGTTACGGTTGAAATAGCCTGCGGAATATCCACAATGGCCGTTTGCGTTTTGTTGCCAAAAAACGAATAATCGGCCTTATAAGATTTTGATTTTCGACCTGTGATCTCAACCTTTTGTAATTGTATGGCGCTTTTTGTGATGCGGATGGTATCGGTGTTGGTGATACCGCTGTTTTTAATTTGTACTGGATATTTATAAAAACCCCCATCCTGGTCGGTTATGATGAGCGTGTCTTTACCCGCTGGAATATCCTGTAATAAAAAGGCTCCATTTTTATCGGTTTTGATGCTCTTTTTAAATTTCAGCAGGCTTACGCCAAAAAATGGCGCAGATTTATTATTTGTAGTTATTACACCTCTTAATACACCCCAGGTTTTTTGACCAAATACACTGCCGGTAAAAAATAACAAGACAATACATAAACCCAAAAACTTTGAACGCATAGTCGCCATCTTTACCCTCAGGGCCGCAATATAGGGTGTTTTTACTGTCTTAGCCACACCGGTTACTGCCTGCTAAAGCCATTTTTATTTAAGCCCGTAAACAACCACCTGGTTTGAAAAAGTGGGTACATAAACGTGCCCGTTTGCAATAGTTGGCGAGTTAAATTTTGCGTAAAAGCCTAACACGTCGGTTACGTTTTGACTACTGTCCCAAAGCTCTTTGGTAATATCATTGGCATCAAAAGCGCGCAGGACACCTGCTCCAACGCCGCCCGGGAGACTGCTATCTGTGCTGTATAAGGCCCATAGTATCCCGGTGCCGGGGGTTGATCCATTGGATGAAACCGACAGATCGGCCCCGCTTGGGCCATTTGGACCCTGATATGACGAAACCACCGGCGTTGTCGCAAACGTTCCGCCGCTAAATTTAAACGCACGCAGTTGGTCGTTTTCCGACCAAACATACATGTATTGGTCAACGCCTTTATAAAAGGCCGGCTGGCAATGCAGATTCACGTTTAACGGAATAGTTTGTACAACCTGGTTAAACGATGCCGAATAGCTGCCCATATTATCCTTGTTTAACAAATACAGGTTGCCGTCTTTACAGCCGGTTAAAAATAAATTGGACTCCGGTATCAGGAAAGCTCCCATTACGCCGTAGTCAAGGTCATTTGCATCAAGATTGTTATAATTATTGGGCGTAAAAAAACTGCTCACCTGCAGCGTTCCGCCAGATGGTGTAAGCTTCAGCGCGCTTTCGCCGCGATTGGTAAGATCGCTTGGGTTTGGGTTTGAAGCAGTGGGGTTGGTGCCGTTACCCGATGGGGTAAAGCCGTTTTGCCCAACGGTGCCATTTCCCGAAACTACGTAAAGGCTCCCGGTTGCATCCGCAGCCATACCCATACCACTTTCCCAAAGGCCGCCGGCTTCGCCGGTTGGCGTATCGCAATAAACAATTGCCTGTTTTAGGGTTGAGGCATTGTAGCCCAGGATCCATCCATGATAGGGGTTCAAATCGCAATGCGATGAAAACGAAATGTAAACTACACCGTTTACCAGTGTTAAAGCCTGCCGCTGGTTGTTCTTTTTCGGATCGAAGCTAACCACCCCGCCAACATTGCCATCACCGGTACCGGGCACGCTTGCGGCCAAGGCAACGGGGCTCCCGGCCCTATCCGCACCGGTAGTAATATCAACGGCATGCAGCTCCTGTACAAAGCCATTGGCGCCACCATTGGTGCTCCGGGCCACAAAATAAATGGTTTTTGAGGCCGAGTCGATCACCGGAGTACCTACTATGCCCATGTTGGCGGTGATATCCTGGTATGGCGTGCACCAGTCGGAGTTCATATCCGACGCCAGCGGCGGCCGCTGGCCTGCCACAGTAAAATTCTTCTTCCAATATAAATTTCCCTTGGTTCCGTCAAACGCGTATACGGTGTTGTTCACCGTGGCAACAAACACCACATTATGCGTGCCTGATGCTATGTTTAAATTACCATAAACAAGGGGCTGCGCGTATACCTGGTCGTCAACCGGCAACGAAAACAGCTTACCAAAATGCGCCGAATTTACGTTGGCCGTTGTTAAAACCGTTTCGTGGCTGTTAAACCCGGCCCTGGTGTTATCGTTGTGCTGCGTAAACACCGAAATATGCTCACTGTTAGGTTTTCCGGTAGATGTATCAGCCGGGGGCAGGATATTCACCGGGGTTGGGTTAGCCTGCTTTTTGCTGCAGCCCCAAAAAACGATGCCGGCGAATAAAATGGGGAGAATTTTTTTGATCATAAACCTGTTTATTGCGTTCGTTAAAACTTGTATCGTATGTAAATAGCCCTATCGGGTAATTTTGCGGATAACATTATTTTGATAATCTGCCACGTAAATGTTGCCGGCATTGTCTATAGTAACGCCAAACGGGCGATAAAATGATGCCTCATCGGGCGCACCATCCAGTGCACCCCGGGCGCCCGTGCCGGCATAATTGCTTACCATGCCTTCCGGCGTAACCTTGCGGATCTTGTTATTGCCAACATCAGCTACATATACATTTCCCATTTTATCAACCGTAAGACCATCCGGATGCGAAAACGAGGCCTCGATGCCCTCGCCGTTTGCCGAACCTTTTTTGCTGCGGCCCGCCAGGGTGCTCACCTGTCCTTCGGGACTAATCCTGCGGATACGGTTATTATAGCTATCGGCCACATAAAGGTTCCCTTTTTGATCAAATGCAATTCCTTCGGGTAAATAAAACGTGGCTATTGCTGCCGGCCCATCTTTTGAACCCCGCTCGCCGGTACCTGCATACACCGAAACTTTACCGTCCGGTGTTATTTTTTTTATCTGGTCCTTATCCCAATCGGCCACAAATACATTGCCGTCCTTATCAACCGCAATGCCGTTGGGATTATCAAACCGGGCCACCGTATCGGGGTGGTTGGCCGTCTGCGGGTTTGGCCGGCCCGCAATAGTGCTTACTGTACCGTCGGGTGTTATTTTACGGATCATGCTGTTATGCGTATCGGCCACATAAACGGTGCCGTGGGCATCAACGGTTAATCCTGTCGGGAAAAAGAACGATGCCGCGCTTCCCCTGCCATCATCTGAGCCTTGCTTACCACTGCCCGCCAGTGTGCTTACCGAACCATCGGCGCTAACTTTGCGGATGAGGTTATTGCGCGAATCGGCCACATATATATTCCCCGCTGAATCCGCCGCAACAGCCATCAGGTTTGAAAAAGAAGCTTCTGTTGCAGCGCCATTCAACGACCCGATTTTTCCGTTGCCTGCGTATGTGCTCACCATGGGCCCATGATGACAACCGGAAAAAATTGCAAAAGCTAACAGGAGCGCTAACGGGCTTGGTTTCATTAATTTTTTTATTTACAGCCTGGTACTGACAGCCTGTCCTTTGGTTTGGTTTTATTGGATATCTACTGCAAAAAAAGCCTTTTATGATGCTATTTAGCCACTAAATAGCACCGCTATGCAATTTAAGCACAATAAACAAATTTAAACGTGGATATGCAAATAGTATGTTTAAACCAGCCGCGCACGTACACGGGACCGGAAAACAAAACTGTATAGTGTATTGGCGGATTGTGCCAAAGGTGCTGGTTGGCGTTACATGAAGATTTAGGTTTTGTTACAAAATGGATTGTACAAACTCCGCCCATTACAGGAATGTGGCGCCGACAGACTTCTCCGTCGGTAAGGCCCGGCGCTTTTAGCAGACAGGCGTCACCCACCAGAAGAGTCGTGTTTACTCCCTCGGTATTGCCATGCCTGGCGCGTTATTAATAGAGCCTTTTAGCGCGGATCATGGAAACTGCTGTCCGCAGGATAAAGAATATAGGTGCTCCGGTAAGCGTGGCACCTAAAACTGCTGTGAATTCGTTGACTGTCATTTTCTTTAATTTTGATGACCTATTCCAAAAATCGTTCCTGATGCAATAACCGGCCTTCCACAGCATATTTTTAATATAACCACCTGTAAACGGGGATTTTAGTGGGGAAGTATTTGCAAAGTTGGTGGAAATGGGGAAACGGCGAAACAAGATCAACTCACACGTGTTTGGAAGATCATAGCCGCGAGAATCCCTCCTTGGGGAGAGAATAGCTTTTAATTACCCCCCAGTCCGCCACAATTTAAATTCAATTAGTTATTTTAGTACTGATGAAAAATAGCACACAAAATTTATTTAGATAAGCCGATGGCGACACGTTTTAAAGCATGCATTCCGGTGATCCCCAGCGCCGATCTTGAAAAAAGCCTGCACTTTTGGGTGGAGGGCCTGGGCCTGACCGCGGACCAGCACATGCTGCAGGACGGTCGCCTGATTGGCTGCATGGTGCATAACGAACATTTATATTTCTGGCTTAACCAGCGCGCCGGGACACCCGGCAAACCGGAAGACTACGATGGCATCCGGCTTTACTGGACGCCTGCCAATATTCATGAAACCCGGGAACATCTGAAACAAATGGGCTACGACGTGTCGGAAATCGAACATCGGGACTACGGCCAAACGGAGTTTTTCCTGACCGATGGAGATGGCTTTGAGCATTGCTTTGGTGTCGACACGAAGAGTATTGAAGTTTAGTACCCCCGCAATCATAAATGAAACAGGGTTTACACAAAGTTTCCACTTTTTATTTTTACTCAAATTAATTCGCTGTAAATAAATACATTAAAAAACAGGTGGGTTTACACTTTTTTGCATTCGGAGGGATTTCACCTCAATTTTTGATTGTTCGGTGACTGAAGGACCTCCAGCCCCGGCGCAAAAAAACTATTGGCTTTTTATCAATATCAGCTTCTCATCATCGTAGCCCAATGTTATTGGCCTGTTTTGGAAAAGCTTTGGTGCCGCACCCGTTGCGATGAGTTCTTTAAGCGCCGGAGTTAATTCTTCCAGCACTTTTGTCCATTTTAAAGATTTGGCTATCTCTGGCGTTAACAACAAATATTTGTTTGCACGCGGTGGCTGATAATCAATCTCGCCGGCCCAGTCATCGTCGTTGGCATCGTAAACTTCAGAACCGGTTAAAAATATCATATACCCTTTGTCGGATTTAAGGATGCCGAAATTAAGGGCAATTATATCTGCCGGCGGCGGGTTTTCCGTCTCAATTTTATGGAGCCAGCCCGATAAAAGCGTTGTTAAATTCATTTGCGGTGATTGTGTTGGTAAAAAGTGGTTGTATAAATATAGGAATGTTCTTCAATACAACACAGGGCGGATAATTGTTTTAGGGTGTGGCCTTTAAGTCCCGACCAACGGGGCTTATTGGCCTTTTGCCGCTTTTTTTGCTTTTTGTATAAAAACAAGCACTACGATTGGGAGTACGCCAGACATGAAAATCGTATTTATCCAATAGCCTATTGATTGATAGTGCTCGTTTGGTTCAACTGCGGGGAAATAAAAAAGCTTCACAGGAAGCAGACAAAGGTCAGCAATACACAATATGGTTAATACTTTCCTGTATGTTACCAGGAAATCATACGTTCCGGTGTCTTTTTCCAGAAATGCCATTTAGATTAATTAAGGTTGAGCGAAGATAGCCATTGATTCGTGTTCCCTGGTGCTTTGTTTCGTGGATTACAAATCCACTTTTGTTTATGTCGTGGATTGCAAATTCCGATCAACATAGGGTAAGTATTTCCGGCTATATACCAATAGCCCAGCACAACTATTTCATCACTTGTCAATTAGTATTTGTGAGGGATTGGTAACTATTATTTCCGGCTTATTTCTGTTAAGTGTCACAACACCAACAACAGTAATAAATTTGCCATCAAGGTTATTTGCCAATGATTTGCACCGGCCCTTAAGTACAAGTGTTAATGGCTGGCTGGGATACTCAGCACCTAAATATACCAATACTTTATCTCCGATATTTTTGTGACTGTAAACCTTATCATCAAATCCTTTGAATTTCCCGGCGTAATTTGCTGCATCCCTGGTAGCAACCAAAATCGGGCTTGCTTTGAAAACTGTAGTATCAATGTAATTATATACTACATACGGCGCTTGGGTGCCTGCATTTCTCCAGGATACCAATAGTATTAAAATGCTAAATCCAAATATCAACCACAGCCCTTTTTTCATATTTAAAGTTATAAAGCTCATCGCCCAATTACATTTTATTTCCTGTAACATGTTTATTGCATAGCTACATTACTACATATTTTATCAAGTTAAAGCAGCGGATATACGACGGATGACGCAGGGAGCCCTGCTGTTTCAGCAGGGGAAAAAACATCGCGGTTAACCCGGATTTATGAATCCCTCACTTAATTACCCTGTATTGTAATCCCAATAGCTTTTTGTATAAGGGGAGTATCAGCTTTCGCGGGATCTGCTATAAGGCCGCTTTCTTCCTCAAAACATATTTTGTTTCATAAAGGGTTTGATTCGAATTGCTGCTTACAATATCCCAGCCCTGGGAGGCCATGTAATTGAGCGCATCAGCTTCGGAGGTATATCCCTTTAATACATCTGCGTATTCGGTTGAGGTGTTTTGCTGGCCTAAGTCAATACTCATATCACATTTGGCCGAGAAGGCATGTTTGGTTACAGTAAGTATACAAAAGGTATCGTGTATCATTATGTTATCGGGTTATTAGC
>Ga0206865_1036_pt1 | contig 43490 bp, 45 predicted proteins | sample Alteio_BWOrgCont_39_FD_152628 | JGI IMG/M metagenome (GOLD analysis project Ga0206865, IMG submission 152628) | Enriched cells from forest soil in Barre Woods Harvard Forest LTER site, Petersham, Massachusetts, United States -... | ecosystem: Environmental > Terrestrial > Soil > Temperate forest >...
ATAAACCGGATTGGGTATTTTTAGATGAAAGTACCTCTATGTTAGATTTAAATAATGAAGCACATCTTTATAAATTACTACGGGAACGACTGCCAAATTGTTCTGTCGTAAGCGTTGGCCATCACCCTAGTATAGATGTATTCCATGAACATGTAGTAACGATGGAAAAGTATAAAATTCAGCCACAAATATCTACCGCATAACCAGAGATTTCCGCTACTTTTCGCAACATTTTTTCTACGAAATATGATATCATGATACAAATATGTGAAGAGGGCTCTTTTGTGTTTGGACTTATACAATTACCTTGGTGGGGTTATATCGTCGTATTATTGATACTCACCCAGATCACCATTTTTGGCGTTACTTTATACCTACACCGTTGTCAAGCACATCGCGCACTTGAATTGCATCCTATTGTCAGTCATTTCTTCCGTTTCTGGTTATGGCTAACGACTGGCATGGTGACCAAAGCATGGACAGCGATTCATCGCAAGCACCATGCTAAGGTGGAAACGGATGAAGACCCGCATAGCCCCATCTCATTAGGGATTAAGAAAGTATTTTTTGAAGGCGCTGAGCTCTATCGAAAAGAAGCTAAAAATAAAGAAACCTTGGAACGATATGGGGAAGGTACCCCAGATGATTGGATTGAACGCCATCTCTATTCCCGTCATAGTACTTTGGGAATATATATCATGTTGGCAATAAACCTGCTTTAGTTGTTTTTCTAATCCAGGATCAGTTTTATCTGGAAAAACCATAGCCCCTGCTAAGGTACCGATAGGCATATAGGATATTTGTGGCAAATACATCACACGCTTATTTGCAGGAAAAGTAATTTCGCCGGACGCATAAGGCCAAATCCCTGCAAGTGTTCTAATAAATGTGCTTTTACCTATACCCGATTCACCTTTTATCACGTAATTATTTCCATGAATAAAAGTTTCATCAATATTAAGCAACAATAATTCACCACGCGCTGTGTTAATGGTCACGTTTTTCGTAGAAATAATATTTTCAGGCTGCTTGTTTACCACAATTTTATTTGTATTTTCAGCAGTGACTTCTGCATCATAAACATGATTTATAAATGTAGTTAAACGTTGAGAGATTGCTCGCCATTGTGCAATCTGAGTATATGCATTGACTAAGTAAGACAAAGAATCTTGTACACTACTAAATGCCCTGATACTTTGCATCAAACCACCCAAAAGAAATACCTTACCAAAATAATTTGGTAGAGCAACAATCAATGGAAGCAATACAGCTGCTTGATTAAAGCCACCGGTAAACCACAACAATAATTTTTGCCGCAAAATAATGGCATACCAATTTTCTAACACTTTCGAAAAATGCGAGTCCAAAATCGCTTTTTGATGATGCTCGCCTTGATACAAAGCCACTTGCTCAGCATGAGAACGCAGATCAATCGCTGAATAACGAAAGGTTGCTTCTCGCCGTTGCTGCTCGAAATTGAGTGGGACTAGCGGTCGCCCGATTTTGAAGGTAATCAGTGTTCCAATCAAATTATACAAAAGACCAGCCCAAACTAAGTACCCATGTATATGCAGCGAACCCAATGGTCCTAGTGGAATAGTTAATACGCCTGACAATGTCCAAAGAATATAGATAAAAGCAGGAAAAGTGGTAATGGCAGCCACTAAGCCTACTGTCAAATCAATGGAATTACTAATCAGCGTATTTGCATCTTCCTGGATACGTTGATCGGGATTATCTGTCTTGACATCAAAATTCTCTAAATAGTAATACCCGCGCTTTTGCAACCATCGATCGATTAGCTGTTCAGTCAACCATCGTCGCCAGCGCAAGCCAAATAATTGTGAGATATAATAACGATATACTTGAAGTACAATGTAAAAAGCAGCCAAAATAAAAAAAACCACCAGTAATCGTACTGCTGCGTGTACATTATATTCTTGCAGAGCATTGTAAAAATAATTGTACCAATAGTTAAACACCACATCGAAACCAACTAGAATCACCGTCATTATCATAATGACAATGGCAAACATATAGGCAATTATTCGCTGATCTGATTGCCAATATGATTTGATTAATTGCCAGCCAGAATATTCACGTGCTTGTAAATACTGCTTAACGGGACGGTAAGGATAGTGATCCATTCATTCCACCCTTGTGCGAGTACAACATAATCTCACATTACCATGAACAAGAAGTTGTCTCAAAAATATTCAGCAATTTTCGGTGAAGTGCAGCATATCATCCTTATCTTGCTCCAATGGTACATCCATGTACCATCCCGCGCTCATCCATGGCGCTAGTCGCAAGATAAGGATGACATGCTGCACTTCACCGAAAATTGCTGAAAAATATTAGGATCTTTCGCATTTTGAGGTGTAATGGGTATATAATCCGGTAAATTTTAGTATGGAAAACTTTATGAAGAGGAAAGCAACACTTATTACTGTATTAGTTTGCTCTCTGCTTGTTAGCTGCTCTTATAATCCCTTTATCACTAACAATCATGAAACGGGAAGTCCAGGCGGCGCTATTATTGGTGCCGGAATTGGCGGAGGCGGCGTTGCACTACTGGATGGAACCAAACCTTATATTGGATTGGGTGCAATTATAGGTGGCGCAGTAGGCTATTATGTGACAACGCTGCGTTATGATTCAGGCGGTGTAATACAAGGTGGTGGAAAAGTTTATAAACTTGGTGACTTAATTGGCATTTATATTCCATCTGATAATTTATTTGAGCCAAACACTGCCGAATTCTTACCTCTTGCAGGCCCGATACTCGATAGTGCTGCCGCTATTTTGCGGCGTTATCCTAACAACAATATTCTTATTTCCGGCAATACTAGTGGCTTTTATTGCTCACGTTGGGAACAAAAACTTTCTGAACGTCGTGCGCAAAAAGTATCAGCCTACCTTTGGAATGCTGACATCGGTAATTTTAAAAATGAAACAGGCACAGAGTTACGTAAGTTAAACTATGTAGGATACGGCGATTACTTCCCCATTTCGAGTACTATCACTAATAAAGGTATTCGTGAAAATAGCCGCATCCAGATTACTTCTTATCCATCAAATTGTGACTTATTATTAGGCAAGCGTGATGTTGCTTTGCATAACATGGGTGCACTAGATGATGGTGATGTTATGAACGCACCCGAGTGTAGGGATGGTAAGTGTTAAATCACCGATAACACCGCTGCCCATACGTGAGCCGGCTTGACTGTCGTATAACAAGCAGGCGATGCCGCTCCTGTTGCTGATCCTTGGTAAGTACATATACGGCTCAAACAAGGCGCGCAAGGAAAATCTGCAGCAAGATGAATGGATTTCTGGCCTAACGCACCCGTGAAGGCGGGATTAGTCGAGCCGTAAATCGACACGGTGGGCACATTTAACGCAGCAGCAAGATGCCCCAACCCTGTATCCACCGAAACAGCTACACTTGCATTGGCAAGTAGGTGTGCCATTTCAGCAATGCCTAAATTAGGCATGACATCAACAGTTGTGCTTTGTTGCGCAATACCCAGCGCTCTTTCCATTTCATCAGGATGACTTGCACTAATTTTCACCCGATACCCAGCTCGTGCCGCCAGTTCTGCTAATTGTATCCAATAAGCTTCTGGCCATTGTTTAGTTGCCCACGTCGTCCCATGTAAGAAGACCAGATAATTCTCCGTGGATTGCTTGCCTGCAGCAAGAGTAAACTGTTGTCGGGTGAGACTAAAATCGGGTGCACACTCAGGTAATGGGTATCCCAATGCTTGGGCAAACAAGCTTCGCATACGAATCACCGCGTGCTGATAAAAATTAACTGTGCATTTGCGTTGATACGCTAACGATGCCAGTGCCTCACGCGCAGAGCCCCAATCTAATCCAGCACGTACCCCTTTTGCTGAAAAGGTGAGAAAAGCACTTTTTACTAATCCTTGTGCATCAAGGACCAAATCATAATCCTGTTCATGCAACTGCTTATGCAAACGCCGCCATTCAATCCAGGTTTGATGAGAAAACACCCCTTTGCGCCAACGACGTAAGGCGACAGGAATAACTTTTTGCACAAGAGGATGCCAACGAGGGATGTCAGCAAAAGCTTCTTCCACCACCCAATCAAATGTAACCATCTGAGAAAATGCACAGCCCGCATCAGTAAGAGCTGGAAAGGTGTGTATGATGTCGCCCATAGACGACGTTTTGATAAGCAAGATGCGCATGCTATTTATCCCAATCCCTCATTGCTGCCAAGACTCGGTCAGGTGTCAATTCACGCATACAGCGAAAATGCCCCAGTGGACAAACACGTTCAAAACAAGGCTGACAAGCCAAATCTAATTTAAGAATGGTGGCATCATGAGACAATGGTGGCGTAAATGCTGGACTGGTTGAACCGTAAAGGGCGATGACTGGCTTTTTTAACGCAGCTGCCATATGCATTAAGCCCGAATCATTTGTCACCACGCCTGATGCTAGCGAAAGCAAATCAATGGTTTCAAAAAGCTCTGTACGACCAGAAATATTTTCACAACGATTTTCTGTCATTGACATCAATTCTTCGGTAATGGAATGATCTTTTTTAGAACCAAATAACCAAATATCCCAACCTTCTGCAAGTTTCTGATTTGCCACTTGTGCAAAATAGGCTACAGGCCACCGTTTAGCTGGTCCATATTCAGCTCCAGCACCCAATGCCAACACTGGTCGTCCACACCAAATTGGTTTGAGCTTTGCCAGAGTCGCATCTTGTGACGTTTTGCTTACCTTAAATTCTGGATAAGGGTATTGAGCAGGAAGCGCTGCATCAGCAGGCAAACCCAAAGCCATAACCTGTTCAACCATGAGCGGGTAACGTTTTTTATCTAAACGACGACTATCATTTAAAACAACATAGCGGCATTCACCCAACCAACCCGTTCGAAGTGGTATTTTCGCCAACCAAGGAATGAGCGCTGACTTAAATGAATTTTGCAAAACGATTGCTTGATCATATCCATTCATTTGTAATTTTTTCGCAAGCTGATAACGGGTACGCAGCTTTAATTCACCATGGGTAAGCGGCATCTCTATCGCTTGTGCTACTTCTGGCATGCACTTAAGCAACGAAAATGTCCAAGCTGGTGCTAGTACGTCTATGGCTACAGTCGCATCAAGTTGCTTGAGCAACCTAAATAAACTTTGCGCCATGACCATATCGCCTATCCACGCTGGACCAATGATTAATATTTTTTTGTGTGACATGTTTGATAAAGATAAAATCGTTATTTTTCGTTAGTCGGAATAAAATCTTTCAATACATATTGTGCGCCGCAATACGGACAAACCACTTTACCCAGCTCCTCTATAGGCAAGTAAACACGTGGATGCGCATCCCATACCCGGGTATCTCTTGGTGGGCATGAAAGGGGTAAATCTGTATAGGTAATATCATAACGGAGCTCTGTACAAGCTGCTTTTTCTGCATTTTGTTTGGCATCAGACATGCTTGGCATGGTGTTTTTCTCCGATATCTCAACTAATGGCGCTAATAATAGCTGATTCTGACATAGACCGCACCTGTATCTATTCAGCGAATCCCACTGACCTATCGTGCCCGGGCACGATTAAGAAGGTAATGAAGGCTATACCTTCATCATTAACTTTATTCCTTCCTGCTGAGAAATAGAATAGTTGAACCCCAGATGGCACTGAGCAAGCTCGGTCGCAGCAAATGAAGCCTTGATATCCCCTTGCCGCGGCGGTTCAAAGTGTAATTTTGCAGGTTTCCCTCCCGCAGATTTTATAAATTCGATTATTTGTAAAAGTGTCTGTGGATCACCCGTTGCTACATTCAAGGTACCTGTATAAGAACTATTTAAAGCTAGCACATTAGCTTTTGCCACATCCGCCACATGAATAAAATCACGAGATTGCTGACCATCGCCAAAAATAATAAGTTCGCTATCGTTTTTGTATGCATCAAGAAAAAGACTGATCACACCTGAGTAGGGTGAGGTTGGATCCTGGCGTGAGCCATATACATTGAAATAACGCAATCCTAAACTTTTTACCCCAAAAAGACGCGCATATAAATCTGCATAATCTTCTGCCTGGATTTTCTGTAATGCATAAGGTGATTGCGGCAGCCTAGGTAAAGGCACATCATCACGACAAGGAAGTTCAGCAAGATTGCCATATACGCTAGCGCTTGATGCATACACTAAGCGAATCGGATGTTTTGTTTTGTACACTGCTTGAAGCGCGTGCAAACATCCTTGTGTATTCACCTGAAAAGTGAAAATTGGATTTTCAATGGATTGAGGAACAGAAACAATCGCAGCAAGATGCAATATGGCATCACATCCTGCCAATAAGTCAACCAAAAATGGATATTCGAGTACATCACCTTCAATGAATTCAAGATTAGGATGCTGTAGATTTAGATTTTCAATCTTGCCAGAAGAAAGATTATCTAAAACCACTACCTCTTTACCTTCCTGTAACAATAAATCCACTGTATGCGAGCCAATAAAGCCAGCTCCACCTGTCACTAAAATACGTTGCGGCGTCATAACTTAAATAACTTTTCTAAGGCACAAGTTCTAATGAAGAAAGAGGCGCCCAGGTGCGATACAAACTAATAGCCAAATAAAGCAAGCAGTATCCCACTGAAATCCCGACCAAGAAATGATTCGATAATGGATAAAGCCAGAGTAAACCAGTCGTGGCTATTCCCCATAAAATAGTTATAACCACCATACTTAAACGCAGGTATTTATTATGCGTCAAATAATCAAGACGAGAGGGATAAACATATTTGATGGGGACAAAGCTCAGTATTGCCAGTGCCAATAAAATCAACATATTCGTTATATTACTCATTTGCCAAAAAAACAAATAAAATACTGCGATATTCCAATAGCTAGGAAACCCTTTGAAAAAATGGTCTGACGTTTTGGCATCGATTTGAGTAAATTGATAAGCGGATGCAAAGGTAATCGCCATTACACAGACAACACGCCAATAATCTGGGAGCAAATCACTCACCAAGAGGAAAAAGCACGGAACAATCGCGTAATTAACAAAGTCGACTATATTATCAAGAAGCGCGCCATCAATTTCTGGGACGACTTTTTTAATTTTAATTGCGCGAGCAAACATACCATCGACGGCATCAATCAAGATAGAAGCGCCCATTAACCAAAGTGCCAATATAAAGTTGTGTTGATAGACCGCTAACAACGATAATAAACCTACACAGGCACCACTTGCGGTAAATGCGTGAATTAGCCAGCCAACACAGCGTTGTGCAATACCGCCTTTGTTTAATGAATACTCGTCAGTCAACGTTAGACTTTTTTCGAAATCTTCATCTTTTGCTTTATTTATTCGTTGCATTGGTTTCTCCGCTGCTCTTTTACATATGCGTAAACCCTATCCCTGCATGTACTGATAGAAACCAAGACTAAAATAAAATACTTGGTTTCGAAAGAAATCTACTAGGGCCGGTTGACAATGGGCTGACGTGTGTTAACAATGGCTCGCTGTCCTTTATTTGCTAAAACAAGTGTAGCAGCCTATTGTCAACCGACCTTACTTCTTCCGGGCGAAAAACCCACTTTCAGTAAAAGCCATCTGTAAAACAATTGCGCCAATAAGCCCAGATAAAATGGATCCTATTATGACACCTAATCTTACTTCCCTTAAATAATTATTCGCATTTTCAAATGAAAGGGTACCAAGAAATAAACTCATAGTAAAACCTATCCCGCATAGTAAAGAAACACCATAAATAGACATCCATGAAGAGTTTTTCGGTAATTTTGCCATTCCTAGCTGAATTAAAAGCCATGAAAAAATAAAAACGCCCAATTGTTTGCCGATAAACAATCCCAAAATAATACCCACTACTACCGCATCAGTTAGGATATCTAATGATAATCCTTTTAATGGAATCCCTGCATTTGCTAGCGCAAATAATGGCATGATGCCATAGGCAACATAGGGGTGTAAGGTGTTTTCTAATCTGTGCAATGGCGACTGTGCTTGGTTACTATCTTCTGGAATCACGAGTGCCAACAATACTCCTGCGACAGTGGGATGAATCCCTGAGTGCAAAATGCAAGCCCATAATAATATGCCAACTAGCAGATAAAGAAAGAGCTGCTTCATTCCCAAATTATTGAAAATTAATAGAATAAAAACCAGAATGCCCGCTATTCCTAACGAGAGGTAAGACAAGTTGCTTGTATAAAAAAACGCAATAATCAGAATCGCACCTACATCATCGAAAATAGCCAACATGAGTAAAAAGAGTTTGAGTGATGCAGGTACCCGCTTGCCAAATAATGATAAAACACCAAGAGCAAAAGCGATATCTGTCGCAACCGGCGTTGCCCAACCTTGCAATGTGACTGGATTACCATAATTGACTAAACCATAAATTAAAGCTGGAACGATCATACCTCCTATTGCGGCAACCAATGGTAACAGTACTTGTGAAAGATGCGATAATTGCCCCTCTAAAAATCCTCTTTTTAATTCGAGGCCAACTACAAGAAAAAATATCGACATCAATCCTTCATTAATCGAGAATAAAAATGTCTCGATAAACCACTGATACATAAAAGAAAGAGGAGTATTTGCGCAAATCATTGCCAGCAATGCTGCCATAAAAAGAACAACGGCACTGCCAGATTCGAGTTGTAAAAATTTTCTAATGAGTGGGATATAATTAGGGGTTGGGGTCATGTTATCACATGTTACCAGTTCCTGCGCTCTTGGATGATGGTATTGTGTTTCTCCCTGTAATGCAATAAATTCAGCAAAACAAGTTACTGTTAAGGAGCTGTGAATGCCTATCCCAAAGATGTCTGATATTGATCTAAAAGGAAAGCAAATATTAATTCGGGAAGATTTTAATGTGCCTCTCAAAAATGGAGAAGTCACGAGTGATCTTCGCATTCGCGCTGCGATTCCCACTATTAAACAAGCGCTCAAAGCGGGCGGCAAGGTCATGTTGATGTCTCATCTTGGACGGCCCAATGAAGGCGTCTTTGACGAAACCTTCTCTCTTGCTCCTGTCGCAAGAGAGCTTTCCAAATTATTGAAAAGGGACGTGCCGCTCATTCATAACTGGATCGATGGCTTCAACATGGGTGATGCTTCCCTTGTTTTGTTAGAAAATGTTCGCTTTCATCATGGCGAAACAGATAATAATGTTGAGCTTTCGAAAAGAATGGCTGCTCTATGTGATGTGTTTGTCATGGATGCCTTCGCCACATCCCATCGTGCTGAATCATCCACCTGCGGCATTATTAGATTTGCCAAAGAAACTTGTGCTGGCCCATTGCTCCTTTCTGAATTAGAAGCACTAGGCAAAATTATGGAAAAACCTGCACATCCTGTTGTCGCTATTGTTGGTGGTTCAAAAGTATCCACTAAATTGGCGCTGCTCGATTCACTAGTAAAAGTAGTTGATCATCTCATTATTGGTGGCGGTATTGCGAATACCTTTTTAGCAGCAGAAGGATACACCGTTGGAAAATCTTTGCATGAACCTGATTTAATTGATGAAGCAGAGCGCTTAACATTAGAGGCAAAAAAACGCAATGCAGAAATTCCATTGCCGGTGGATGTGATTGTAGCTGATCGTTTTGCTGAGGATGCCGAAGCATATGTTCGTCTAGTTTCTCAGGTCGATGATAATGAGAAAATTTTTGATGTTGGGCCGGATACTATCAAACTTTTCACCAGCATCATCAAAAAAGCTAAAACAATTTTATGGAATGGGCCTTTAGGTGCATTCGAAGTAGATGAATTTGCAAAAGGAACGCAAGCGATTGCTAAAGCTGTTGCCGAAAGCAAAGCTTTTAAAGTTGCAGGTGGTGGTGATACACTAGCGGCAATTGAAAAATATAAAATTAGTAATAAGATTGATTATATCTCAACAGGTGGTGGCGCATTTCTTACAGTTCTTGAAGGTAAAAAATTACCTGTTATAACTGCTTTAGAAGAACGCGCAAATAAAAAAGAAAAGGTTGCATGAATAATACCCTTCGTCGTACAAAGATTGTGGTCACCCTTGGGCCATCACTCGACAATCCTGAGATGCTTGAACGAGTGATGTTGGCTGGCGCCGTTGTTTTTCGCGCTAACTTTTCTCACGGTGATATCAAAATGCATGAAAGCCGCATCAACTTTGTGCGGGAGATTGCTGCTAAACATCAAAAAACGGTGTCTATCCTCATCGATTTGCAAGGCCCAAAAATTCGCATAGGCCGTTTCAAAAATAAAAAGATTGTCCTACGTGAAGGACAAGCATTTACCTTAGACACCCTGCTAGATGAAAATGTTGGCGATGAGCAAACAGTATCCCTTGGCTATGAAAATCTGCCGCGCGACGTTCGCTTAGGCGATACCTTACTGTTGGATGATGGTCGTGTTGTCTTCAGAGTCACGCAAGTTGAGCCGACAAAAATATTTTGCACTGTTGTAGTTGGTGGCGAATTATCTAATAACAAAGGAATTAACCGTCTTGGCGGTGGACTCTCGGCTGCTGCGCTTACGGACAAAGACCGTAAGGATATTAAAGAAGCCATCCGTTTGAAAGCAGATTATATCGCGGTATCATTCCCACGCCATGCAGATGATATTAAAGAAGCGCGAACGTTGCTAAAAGCTGCGGGAGGTAATCCCGGAATTATCGCAAAGATTGAACGCGCAGAAGCTATTACCAATCTTGATGCTATTATTGAAGCATCAGATGCAGTCATGATAGCACGCGGTGATTTAGGCGTAGAAATTGGTGATGCGGAATTGCCGGCTATGCAAAAGAAAATCATTAAAATCTCACGTATATTTAATAAGCCTGTTATCACTGCAACGCAAATGTTAGAAACCATGACTAACAACACTATTCCCACGCGTGCTGAAGTATCTGACGTTGCCAATGCGGTGTTAGATGGCACCGATGCTGTCATGCTTTCAGGTGAAACAGCAGTTGGGTTATATCCTGACAAAGCCGTCGCAGCGATGGACAGAATATGTTTGAGCGCAGAAAAACATCACAGCTCTAAATCCATGCGACGTGCTAAAGATCAGCCACTAAGATATGTCGATGAAGCTATCGCAATGGCTACCATGTACACCGCAAATCATTTGGATATTAAAGGCATTATTGCATTAACTGAATCTGGCACAACACCGCTTTTAATGTCACGAGTCAATTCCAACATCCCTATTTATGGCTTAAGTCGTCATGAAACGACTCTGCGTCGCATGACACTTTATCGTGGTGTTTACCCTATTCCCTTTGATGCTACTCACATGGATCGTCGCATTCTCAATCAAGCTGCTATATTAGAATTACAAAAACGCGATATTTTGAAATTAAATGATTTAGTCATTATCACAAAAGGTGATTTAATAGGCGTGCATGGTCGCACTAACTCGCTAAAAATTGTTACCGTTGGTGATTTACCCCATCTACATACAGCTTAAGCTGCTTTATACTACTCAGCACTTACTAGCTTGCTAACTCGTCAATAGAGTCTCATAGAACAACCCAACAAGAAATTGGTATGTATGAAATCCAGGTTAAATGAAAATTTTGAGAATGAATTTGTCATCATCAACTATCATGGTGAACAATGAACCGAAGCGTAAATGTTTTACATCTCATCTTTCAACTCCTACCGCCTCGAATATAAAAAATTACTAAGTGAATAGATCATTCACAGGCATAATAAAGCTAATTTAATCAAAATATTACGTAATAAATTTATCCATATAATCAATATTATTCAGAATAGTCTATAATTTATTAAAACAGATAAAGAGGTTAAAAATTCAATGATTACATCTGAAAGTAGATCTGATTTTCATATCGACCCAATAGGGTTTGGTACAAATGGAATTTCAAATAAAGAAACATTCGCCAATGCTATCAAAACAGGATATCGATTGTTTGACTCAGCTGATATGTACAACAACACTAGTGAGTTAGCAAATGCTATTAAAGAGTCAGGAATTTCTCGTAATGAATTTTTCATTAACTACAAAATATTACCCAGATTAGGAAAAGAAAAATTCCTGGAGAGTGTTTCAAAAGCTATAGACAAATTTGATTATGTCGATTCGCTGATGCTTCATGATGCCATTGTAGACAACGTTGAAGACCTGAAAGTAATTTTAACATCTCTCAAACCTTATTTAATATCTGGTCAAATTCGAAATATCGGCCTCAGTAATGTTAACTCCGATATGTTAAAACTCTTATTAAAAGATTTCCCAGAAATAAAATTGATTCAAAATAAATTTAACCATCTTGAGCAAGATGAAGAAGTCTTAAAAATTTGCAAAGAAAACGGAATAAAATACATGGGTTACAGCCTCTTTGGAGGAAGAGAAGAAGCTGCTTGTCAATATCTTTTTAATATTGATAAACCAGCCTGGAATATAAGTGAATTGATTTTTCCAGTACTTCATGAGATGGCCAAGAAGTATAAGACAACACCTCATGTAATGCTCCTCACCTGGTCCATTCTACAAGGAACTGTCCAGATCCCCAGTACAAGCAGAAAAGAAAATATGCTTTTAAATTTGGAAGCAATAAATATAGCTTCAAAAATAACAAAGGAAGATAAAGAAAAGTTAGTAACTTCATTAAGTCTACAAGTTTCTCAGGTAGAATGGGATCAAATTCAATATCTCTCAACGCTAGGAAATCAGTTAGCACTACTAAAAAAACAAGTGGGAATTAGCTTGCCAAAGCATCGATTATTGGAAGAAGTATACCAAGAAAACTCATTAAAACCCTTATACGATTTACTGCTCAAGCAAATTCCTGATCAATCAGCCAATGATCGAAAGCCTCTTACAGATAAAGAATTTTTGTTTCAATTACGTACAATACGTACAAATATGCCTGTAAGAATTATTACTTATTTTTTAGAAGAAGCTTTGAAATTTGGAAAAGATAAATTTCAAATTGTTGTTAATAAGTTGAAAACTTTATGTGAGCTAATAACAAACGATTTCGAAAAAGAAAGTTTGTTTGAGCTAATTAGCCTACTCAAAGAACAAGTACCATTTGAGCAAAGATATAATCAGCTGGACTCATTTATTAACGAAAGATTATACCTAAAAAATAACGGATATTTTAATGTAAAAAATGTGGAAAATCTTGGTTATTATGAACCCGGTGATTTGACTATAGGAATTTTAGGGCCTAACAAAACAATTTATTCTTTAAAAAAAACTTCTACATTAACTAGCTTAAAACAAATCAGCGAGATAATAGCTAAACAATTCCCCAACGATTTCAAAGAAAAAAATAACAGTAGTCTACTTGGTTCATTTTATATCCCATGGGAGGATTCTAAAGATAAAAAACACCCGCAGTCATCAGAGGATGTCACTCTTCTCTCTTTGTCTGCTAGCGATGGAGATGTCATAGGACTTGGGAATAAGAAAGAATCTAATAAAGAATGCCGCAAGATTAACTCTTTCTTTCACAAAGTGACGGATAACCCAAGCGCTTATACTGACCATTCTGATGATATAAAAAATAAACCCAATATTATTCAAAAAAAGTAAATATACCCGAAGAACGTTTCGGGTATACCCGAAGCATTTCAGTTTTAGGTGTTTAAAATGAAAGATTACAAGAGATTGAACAGATTTTTTCATGAAAAAACGGAGGAATACTTGCGGTATTTCGAGCATTTTTCGTGAAAAAATCTTTTCAAGGTCGCGGTAAGATTTCATTTTAAACACCTAAAACTGAAACGTTTCGGGTATATTGCCCTAATCAGATCGTAGTGCTTCGATAGGATCTAAGCGAGAAGCAAGATACGCAGGATAAAAACCGAAGAAAATACCCACCGCCACTGAAACGGAAAAACCAGCGAGTGGCGGCCACAAAAACCAAGTGAACTGCCAATGCCAAATGATGGCAATGATATAAGCAACCAGGATACCAATTAGCACACCTAGCATACCCCCGACTAACGATAGCATCACTGATTCCACCAAAAACAGCGCGCCAATATCCACGCGTTTCGCGCCCACTGCTAAACGAATACCAATCTCACGTCGTCGCTCAATCACAGAAACCAGCATGATATTCATCACCCCAATACCGCCCACGATCAGCGAAACACTACCAATTAAACCGAGAAAAACCGCGAGGATATTACTTTGCTTTTTCATCTTGGCAATTAATTCTTTTGCGCTGCGAAATGTAATCTGTTTCCCCGATATTACATTGTTAATCGAATTTGAAACTTGCTGCTCTACTCGTGAAATATCGGCTTGCTGAGATAAGCGCATAATAATATTGCTAATCTGTGCATACTTGCTTATCACTGTGGAGGTTAACAGAGGCACCATAATAGAATTATCGATATTGGCATACACAAAACTATTCTCTGGCCAGTTATCTGCCACACCAACAATCACAAAAATATTTTTGCCGATTACTATTTGTTGCCCCAATGGTTCTTTTATCGATATTTTTTTCAACGCCTGGTAAACATCATGTCCGATCACACAATAAAATTCATATTTATCAATGAGTGAAACAAACCTTCCTGATTTCATTTTAATTTGCACAATATCAGCAAAACTATCTGTCACCCCTAATACAATGCCATTAATCGTATTGCCATTGTAAAAAACGGGATGGAATAGCTGTATATAAGGCGCAACTTGTAATATATTTTTGTCTACCTTTGTCAACTCCAAGGCTTGAGGAAGTGCCAAATTTTGCATCTTGCCAGCTGTCTCACGATTTTCTTCAGAAGAGATATTGATAGAAACAGCCAGAAGATCTGTGCCTAATGATTTAAACTGTTTAAGTGCTTCATTAGTTGCCAATTCACCACCCAATACCATTGCAACCACCGAAGCTGTACCCACTAACACGCCCAGTAGGGCTAAGGTAGAACGTAGCTTGGAAAAATAAAGATTGAGCAAGCCTTCTTTTGCGTGTTCGATAAATTTCATTTATATAACCAGACTAATAAAATAATAACTGATGAATTGACTTAACTTCCGTCAACTAAGGCTTCGAGTCGCCTAATCCAGCCATCAAATAAACGACATTCTTTTCGAATTGCATCTAATCCTATATCAATCGCAATCAGTGACCCATGCCACACTTTGTCATAAGAGTCGCAGATATTAAGAATTCTTTTTGAAGGCGCAGTATCTACCCCATCATTAATATGTTCAGGAGAAGAAAATTCCCTACGAACATCGATTAGTTTGATAATAGAGTTATTATCAAACCAGTTTTTGAATGACTGAGGAGAAGCAAACAGTAATCCTTCAAACTCATGTACAACTAAATTGGCTATGAAATTATCATGAGATATATCTCTTTCAAAAGCTTCTTGCACTTCTCGAGCTCGATCTATAGAAGGTTTTTCATCAATCGATGTTAAAAAATCTTTAGGGAACTGATAATAATCAAGCAATGTTGTCACCCAAGCAGATTTTTCCTCCTTACATTTTTTCTCAATTTGAGACTTAATTTTTCCGTAAGTTGATACTCCCCCTTTCCCTCGTTTACTCGTACGCACAACAATAGGATAAAGAAAAATAGCCATACCATTAAAATGTGGCTGGAGCAATTCTCTAACAAACGTTTCTTCCGTTTGCCCCTCACAAAAAACATATACCCTAATCATTTAGATGGTCTCCCACCTAAAATATTTTTTTGCCACAACTCTCCAAGAGAATATTCATCAAGCCATGAACAAAGAGCTTCTGAATCAAGTCTATACAAATTGGTATATCCCTTTTCGCGATCTGCAATAATTATATCTTGAGGCTCAAACTCATTAAGAAGTCCAACAGATTGTGTTGAAAGAATTACTTGTTTAGATTTTGAGGCGAGCTTAAGCAATGAAGCCAAAATATTAATGGCGTAAGGATGCAACCCCAATTCTGGTTCATCAATTAAAATAACTTCTGGTTTATATTCTTCTGCCTGCAACAACACCGTTGTTAGGCAAATAAACCTTAAGGTTCCATCAGATAATTGATACGCCTTAAAAGGTACATCATCACCTTTCTCCATCCATTCTAATTCAATTTGATCTTTGTTTCCTAGTTGCGGCCTAAGATAAAAATCGCCAAAAAAAGGAGCCACTAGCCTTATTGTTTTAACTATTCGTTCGTAATGAGAGAAAAAATGCTCTTTAATGAAATACAGAAAAGCGGCTAAATTTCGTGCATCTTGTCGCAAATAAGCATTATCATTAATTCCATGCGGCTGCTTTACCAGCGCAGTATCGCTGGTATCGTGGAAATGATAAACGCGCCAACTTTTCATAACAGGCACAGTATATTTGTAAATCTCAGTACGATCTCTTTGTGACTCAACTTCAGTTTCAAAATGCCCTTCAGAAATAGGCCAGTCCCCATGGAGATTCCACCAAAATGCTTCTTTAGCAAACATCATTCTATTGTCCTGAGTAGGCTCCAGAAAAAATTTATATCCATTATTTCCAAAATAAAGCTCAGCTTTCATCTTTTCCGTTTTCTTGCGACCAAAATATAAAAGAGAATCTGGCCCCCCTTGTTTGCTTACGTATAATTGCAATTTACTTTCCAGCATTTGCTGGATGAGTTTAAAAAAACTAATAAAGTTTGATTTACCCGAACCATTTGCACCAATAAGAACATTCAGACTTCTGAGCTCTAAATCACACTTAGGAATAGACTTATACCCACTCAGCACAATGCGAGATAACTGATCATGGGTCATCTTGAAACTCCTACCTTATGGGCATTTACAATTAATATTTAATATTTGATTAATAAAACAAAACAGTAGAATGCGGCTCTCACATCTGTAATAAAACAATCCAACTACTGACTCACAGATGAGTCATGGTCTAAGCTATGGACAATCATGCGTCAACATGGGATTCATGACAAGCCCATTCTTGGTAAAACTTATAGCGCATGCGGGTAGGCTGTCCTTGGCACGATTCGTATATCAAGCTACCAATTGTCAGGATATACCAACTTTGGTAAGATTTTGACCCCTCACTATAAATTAACTAAAGGCATGCGGGATGTGGTTTATCAATAGCCTATTATCACCAAAAAAATTTTTTGGTCTATCCAGCAAACTCATTCCTTGGCTAACCGCTTTGTTTATCCTGTCATTTGCCTATGGGATTATCGGCGGCCTTATTCTTGCTCCAGCAGATTACCAGCAAGGTGATGGCTTTCGCATTATTTATGTACATGCACCTTGCGCTTTTTTATCTCTATTTATTTATGCGGTCATGGCCATTGCGGCAATCGCAGGCATAGTCTGGCGTCTCAAATTAGCTTTTCTAGTCATGCGGCATAGTACAACGGTGGGTGCAGGCTTTACTCTACTTGCACTAATCACTGGCAGTTTATGGGGTAAACCCATGTGGGGCACTTGGTGGCTTTGGGATGCACGTCTGACATCTGAGCTCATTCTACTCTTTCTTTATATCGGCATTATTCTCTTTCAATCCGCTGTTGCACAAAAGCGCCAAGGCGAGCGGATTACTGCCATCTTAGTATTAATCGGCTTTATTGATATTCCCATTATTCATTATTCAGTGTATTGGTGGAATACATTACATCAAGGTGCCACATTAAAAGTCTTTGCGCCCTCTGCGATAGAGTCATCTATGCTTTACCCTTTGCTTGCCATGATCGCAGCCTTTCTTATCTATTATGTAATCGTGCTTTTTCTTCGTATGAGTTATGAGCTAACTGCATTACAAGCCAATCATCACTGGCTAAAGGAACAAAAATGATTGACGCTATACTCCGCTTTTTCTACATGGGTGGTTATGCATGGTATGTGTGGAGTGCTTACACCTGTGTCTTCGCTTTTCTGTTAATGCAGTGGTTTTTACCCTGGCGACGTTGGCAAAAATACTTGCGTGAACAACAGCAGCCTAAATCATGAATAATATCCAAAAACGACGCTTATATTTGGTGGGCTTATTTGCTCTAGGGATTGCTGCTGGAGCGGGACTCATCTTGTATGCACTCAAACAAAACATCAATGTATTTCTCGCCCCCAGTGAACTCACGACAACCATGTCCGCTGATTACCATTTGCGTTTAGGTGGCATAGTCAAAAATGGTAGTGTCGTGCGAGAAAAAGAAGGGCTAGGTGTGCAATTTGTCATTACCGATTTTAAACATGATGTTACTACTCGTTATGTTGGAGTTCTTCCTGATTTGTTTCGCGAAGGCAAAGGTGTCATCGCAGAAGGCAGTATAAACTCACAAGGTATATTTATCGCCACTCAAGTTCTAGCAAAACATGATGAAAATTACCTACCTAAGAATGTTTATCAAGCCATGAGGAACCGTGCAACGTGATCTCATTATTCGGTGAAATTTCTCTTGTTTTCTCGCTTATTTTCTCACTGTTGCAAAGTGCTTTACCTCTTTGGGGATATTGGCGTAATAATCCTTATCTTTTGGCCTGCGCTCGTCCAAGTGCATGGGGGCAATTTATTTTTATCTTCATCGCTTATCTTCTTTTGACAATCGCTTTTGTCACCAATGATTTTTCTATTGCCTATGTTGGCGCTAATTCTCACCCTACACTCCCATTGATGTATCGATTGACCGCAGTATGGGGTGCTCATGAGGGATCCATATTATTATGGATTGTGATATTGAATGTTTGGACGGTATGTGTGAGTCTCACTTCGACTCCTGAAGGCCCAAGGATGACACCTTGCTCGAAGATGATCACGTTAACTCTTGCTATCCTTGGCCTGATCAGTTTTTGTTTCTTATGCTTTCTACTGCTAACATCCAATCCTTTTTTAGCCGCTATGGGACCACAGGTAGGGCACGATCTCAATCCATTATTACAAGATCCAGGATTTGTCATCCATCCTCCTATGCTTTATATCGGTTATGTTGGTTTTTCTGTCGCCTTCGCTATTACACTAGCTACGTTAATTAGTGGTGGGCTCGATCATGCCTGGGCACAACTGACACGACGCTTCACTGTCGCCGCATGGTGCTTCTTAACCTTAGGTATCACTTTAGGCAGTTGGTGGGCTTATCGTGTACTAGGTTGGGGTGGGTTTTGGTTTTGGGACCCGGTCGAAAACGCATCTCTCTTACCTTGGCTTGCCGGCACTGCACTGATGCACGTATTAATCCTTGCGGAAAAACGCAACATTGCAAAAGCTTGGGCGGCTCTGTTAGCCCTCATCAGCTTTGCCTTAAGTTTATTAGGTACTTTTCTCGTGCGATCAGGTTTGCTTATTTCTGCCCATACATTTGCCAATGATCCAGCACGTGGAATATTTCTATTGCTGTTACTCGCTATTTTAGTCACCGCTGCTCTGGCCGTTTACATCGTACGTATACCTAATTTTTCTCCTACCCAAACATCACCTTTTTCCTGGTTTTCACGCGAGAGAGCATTATTACTAAATAGTGCTCTGTTGTTTGTCGCCATGATGACCATCCTACTTGGGACGTTATATCCACTGCTGTTAGACGCATTGCATCTTGGTACGATTTCCGTTGGCGCACCTTATTTTAATTTAGTGATGATGCCACTCGTATTAATTGCCATGGCATTCATGGGAATTGCACCACTATGTCAGTGGGAAAAACCAACAGTAAAAATGGTATGTGCACAAGCAGGGAAACAATTTTTAATTAGTTTGTTGATTGCAACCACCTTGTTATGGAGTGTCACCGATCAGTTGGAAATAACTGCCGAAATCAGTTTAACACTCAGCATTTGGATTATGCTGAGCGTCATGAATTCCTTTCGACGGTTACCCGGGATGACAATTGCACATATTGGTTTTGCCATCATGGTGATTGGTATCATGTTGTCTGGCACCTTGAGTAAGGAACGTGAGGTTCGTCTACGTCTAGGCAACGCCGTTAACATAGGGCCATATCAAATTTTTTTCATTGATACCCAAGGTATAAGCGGATCAAATTATCGTGGTATTCGTGCTACGTTTGATGTCATAAAAAATAAACGCCACGTGACTAATCTGTATCCCGAAAAAAGAATTTATACCGTGCGTGACCTGGTGATGACAAAAGTCGATATTCATCCTGGCATTTTCCGTGATCTTTACATCGCATTGGGCGAACCACTAAATGAAAATGATTGGTCGATTCGTGTTTACTACAAACCATTTATGCGCTGGGTGTGGTTTGGCGGAATCATTATGATGCTAGGCGGCTTATTAGCTATATTTCACCGAAAAAAAGAAATACGAGTGTGAGAATGCAAACAATAAAAAAAATAATTCCTTTCCTCATCTTATTTGCCTTGTTAGGCATACTAGGAAAAGAATTATTTTACGCAAAACCAAATGAAATACCTTCCGCATTACTAGGAGAAGATTTACCAAATTTCCAATTGCCGAATTTATTTTCTTCAAAAAAAGTTGTCGCTCAAAAAGATTTGGTGGGACGGGTAACATTACTGAATATCTGGGCAACATGGTGTTATGCCTGTAGCATTGAACATCCTTTACTACTAAAAATTAGTGAAAAATATCATGTGCCAATTTATGGTATCGATTATAAGGACGATCCCAAAGATGCTATCGCTTGGTTAGTCAAAAATGGTAATCCTTATGTGATGGTGGGGAAAGATAGGCTTGGTAATGTCGCCATTGATTTAGGGGTTTATGGCACCCCCGAAACGTTTGTGATTAGTCCGCAAGGTAAAATTGTTTATCGCCACATTGGCGCCATCGATCAAAAAGCTTGGGATGAAATACTGTATCCGCTAATTAAAAAATACGGGAATATAGCATGATTGTCGCGCGCATAAAATCTGCGCTTTGGATTGTAACAGCTCAGGCTCCATTCAGGAAACGCCGTCTGGTGTGGATTGGAAAAGGGGCTAATCTGCTATTACTTTGGATTTTACTCATCGCCATATTTTGTCTCAATATGGCGCATGCTGAAAATCTTCATCCTTTTACTGCACCTGATGATGCTAGCCGCTTTCAACAACTAACAAAAGAAATTCGCTGCGTGGTTTGTCAAAATCAAAATATTGCTGATTCTAATGCTCCACTCGCGAATGATTTACGCGAAAAAGTTTATCAGATGGTGCTTGAAAAAAAATCTAACAAAGAAATAAAAGAGTATCTTGTCAAACGATATGGTGAGTTTATTTTGTTGCAACCTCGACTCAATAAACTCACCTTCTTTTTATGGGTATTCCCTTTTCTCGCACTAGCCGGGATTTTGCCTTTTTTACTACGCTTAAAGTAGCGAGAACCGCGTAGCTTAAGTTATTGAGTGACAAAGCTTCAATCCTACATTCCTAGACCCTAAATGAGGGGTATTAACAGAATTGAGACGATGTTGTCAATGCGTAACTTCTATTATAGTAAATAAATATGCTACGATAATAATTTGGTGACGTGACTGCTAACTATTTATTTTAGCAAAAATTAACGAATAGATTATCCTAGAAACGACGGTTGAGCGCGAGTGCGCGGTGTAACAGCTTGATTGAGATAAACTTTCAAAAATTTGAGCGGTCACCTTATTGGTGATCCGAAAATTTTTGAAAGTTTAGATCAGTCAAGATGTTGCGCATCGCACCGCGAATCAACCGCCGTTTCTAGGATTATGGATATTCAGGTGAAAATGGAAAGGAATAATAAATTAATAAAACCCAAGCGTAAGCATACGACAATTGGCTGGCGCGAATGGGTCAGTTTGCCTGAATTAGACATTATTAGAATTAAGGCTAAAGTGGATACTGGGGCACGTACCTCAGCCTTACATGCTTTTTCATTAAAACCATTTACAGAAAATGGTAAAAATAAAATTGGCTTCGATATCCATCCTTTTCAGCATGATAATGAAAAGATAGTTACTTGTATTGCGGATGTTGTTGACAAGCGTTTAGTAACTGACTCAGGAGGTCATGAAGAAGAACGCTATGTCATCCAAACACCTATTACAATTGCTGGACAAACCTGGCCTATTGAGATTACTCTCACCGAGCGAGAAAACATGTTGTTTAGAATGTTATTAGGCAGAAGTGCGCTACGTAAACGTTTCATTGTCAATCCAGCACGCTCATTTGTCACAACTAAGGTTCATACTAAATGAAAATCGCGATTTTATCGAGGAGACAAAATCTTTATTCTACTCAGCGCTTAGTGGACGCTGCTAATGCTCGCGGGCATCAAGCAGATACGATTGATACCATGCGTTGTTATATGAACATTACTTCAGCTCGACCTATGATCCACTATAAAGGCAATGAATTAGCGAATTATGATGCAGTCATTCCGCGTATTGGCGCTTCAGTCACCTTTTATGGTGCAGCTGTTGTAAGACAACTTGAAATGATGGGTGTCTTTTGTGTCAATGATTCCGTAGCCATCACCCGTGCCCGCGATAAATTACGATCATTGCAATTACTCTCTAAAAAAGGAATTGGTCTGCCAATCACTGGCTTTGCTCACTCGCTGGATGAGATCAAAGATTTAATCAAAATGGTAGGTGGGCCGCCGCTAGTCATTAAGTTTTTAGAAGGCACTCAGGGAATTGGCGTCATTCTAGTTGAAACCACCAAAGCAGCGCGAAGTGTGCTCGAGGCTTTTCTCGGACTTAAAGTTAACATCATGGTTCAAGAATACATTAAAGAAGCAGGCGGCGCTGATATTCGCTGTTTTGTTGTCGGTGGGAAGGTAGTTGCTGCAATGAAACGGCAAGCGAAATCACCGGAAGAATTTCGTTCTAATCTTCATCGTGGAGGTGTAGCCACACCCATTGATATCACTGATGAAGAAAGAAATATGGCGATTCGCTCTGCCCACATTATTGGCTTAAACGTTGCTGGCATTGACATCGTTCGATCTAACCGCGGCCCGTTAATCATGGAAGTCAATGCATCACCTGGCTTAGAAGGCATTGAAAAAACCACAGGTGTGGATGTGGCGGGTGAAATCATCAAATTTATTGAAAATGGCATTGATAATAGTGAAAAAGAGCGAAGAGGCAGAGGATAACATGAGTGGTAAACATTCAGGGATGTCATTCACGGTAATAATCAGCCCCCCTTGAACATACACCAAACGTCGGCTGCTACTGCAATATCCCTTTGAAATCTAATGCTAAGCGGCGTAGATCTAATCTGTTTAAGAACAAAGAATACACCATCCACGCACTGACTGCGGCAATATCAGCAAATTGTGGTGGTATATATTTTGGTGGGGCAACTATCCCTTCATCCAGCAAATCAGACAAAATATGCAAATCTTCTAATGTGGTTTTGCCAACAAATAATAATGGAATGCGTTTTACTAAGCCCCGCTGTACTGCAAGACGCATAAAGTTATAAATCAAAATAAACCCTTTGCTATAAGATAAATCTTTTGTATACGGACCACCCTCGGGTGTACTACCACGAAAAACGCGCATAGTTGATTGGAAACTATCATCTTCTGTCATGCCTTGTTCGCGATAAAATTGAAAAACGTCATAGAAATTCGCACCTTCTTCCGCCATATTTACCGCACTAATGCGATTGGTTAAACGTCGAACACGTCCCGGATAAGATGAAAACGTAAATATCTCGGTGATGATGGCCAAGCCTTCTTGTGTGACTGTTGAAGATGGTGGGCCTTTGCTTAAAAACGTGCAAATTGGCTGTGCCATGCCATTTAATGTGGTACCTAAATGAACCCATCCTTCATGAATTTCAAACGTGCGAATTTCACGCAGACTCAATAGTAAATCTTTATGAATCTTGATTCTGTCCGCACCTGCTGCTGCATCAGCAATAATACCATCGCTTAACTCGACACGAATATTGTCACGATCAGAAAAGTAATTAGCTAGTCGTTCACTCAGCATAGCGACCGCTTCCTCGCTAGAATAGATCTCTTCATCTGCTGATGTTTTCACTTTGTCCTTTATGCGCGCCAATGTAGAAGTAACCAGTGTGGCCAAATCTTTTAGTGTGGGCGCGCCCACATGAAACGCATCTTGTGAGCTACCATATAATTCTTGTGAAATTTCGGTAAATCGCGGTGTCCCACGCGCTTCCAACATTTCAATAACTCGACAATATTCATAGCACATGCGTTGCATGATACTGCCAACACCACTATATTGACCGAGTTTGCGGCGGATGCTGCGATCGATGTCATGAAATTCTTCTATCTTTTTTTCTGGATCAAACGCGAGTGGATTTTTTTGATGGTAATAAGCGCTGTCAATAATAGGCAGTTTTTTAAATTTACTTTTCCTAAAATACTCTTCGACAGTAGTATCCCATTTCAATGCATCGAGAATGCGAATGGGTTTCTGCGCATTCACAATACGCTCCGACAGCTCATGTACTACTTGCTCGTACTCTCCCAGTATTTCGCCATTAGCCATTATGAATGCTAACCCTTTATTACCTAACCCTTGTTTTATTATATCTTAGATTTGGCTAGCTATTCAGCGAATTCCACTGACCACGCGTGCCCGTGCCCATCTTTTCTTAACTCTTATAAAAGGTAAAATAGAGCCTGTGTGTGGTTAATCATCTGCAAACAATGATCGCCTGCGCTCAGACTCTTCCGCACAAGGGACACAAAGCTTAAACCCTAACTGCTGACGTTCTTTAGGCATATTTTCGCCGCATTCCACACAGAACTCAGAGCCGATTGCTTCCTTAGAAGACTGCTGGCGAATTCTGCTTAAGGCTCGGGAAACTTCACTATCAATAAGATCATTTGCTAAATCAATTTCATCGGCCATATCAACACTACCTTCAGGTCTGTGAAAAAGGCGGCTATTTTACTGGAATGCTCGCCGAAGTCAAATCATAGATGTAACAGCCAGCAATTCGGTGAAATGTAGAATGTCATCATTATCTTGTCCAATGGTACATCCATGTATCATTGGGCAAGATAATGGTGACTTTAAGACAAATCCCCATAGCAATATTGCAATATCGTCATTGCAACAAGGGGCGCTGTTTCGGTGCGCAATACCCTAGGGCCTAAATTTAAAGGTAAAAACCCATGTTGGATAGCCGCGTTTATCTCAGCATCGCTTAGACCCCCTTCAGGCCCGATTAGCAGCATAATAGAAGCAGGCAAAGCCATAGAACGGGTTGGCAGCTTATTCTGCACATGGGGCGATAAGACAAAACGTTGGTCCGCTTTGATGGTGGGCAACCATGCTGCAAATGAAGTTGGCAATGTAATGTCAGGAATGCGATTACGCCCGCACTGTTCACATGCACTCGCTGCGATTGCACGCCAATGTTGCGCACGCTTTTCCTCTCGTTCCGCGTCCAATTTGACATTACATCGCTCCGTCAATAGTGGACTAATTTTATGCACACCTAATTCCACTGCCTTTTGTACGATAAAATCCATTCTTTCGCCGCGCGCTAAGCCTTGTGCCAAATGGATTTGTATTGGTGATTCCACTTCACGTGGTAAAAACGAGGTAATGTTGACCTCAACCCTCTTCTTATCGATATGGGTGACGATAGCCGCATATTCGCCACCTTTCCCATTAAACAGGGTAACTTGATCACCCATCTTAGCGCGTAAAACACGAACTAGATGATGGCTTGCTTTTTCCTCTAAACGGATGGTAGCTTGAACAGAAAACGAGGTTGGCTGATACACACGCGCGATAGACACTTACGTAGACTCCGAATGGAGATTAATTAAAACATAATCTTCAACAGGAACACCGCCTATCAAATGCTCTTGGATAATTCGCTCTAAAACCGCTGGGGCACAAGAATGATACCAAACACCATCAGGATAAACGACAGCAATAGGTCCTTGCTGACATACTCTTAAACAATTTACTTTTGACCGGTAAATTCCACCTTGTTTCGTCAGTTGTAACTCTTCTAAACGATGTTTAAGGTAATCCCAGGATGCCAGTCCTTCTGCTTTGTCACAGCATTTTGGTACGGTTTGATCACAGCATAAAAAAATGTGCCGTTTTATCTCCGCCAAATGTAGTTTTTCAATTTTCTGTTTTAATGATTCAATCATTTCAAATTAGCCTAGGATAGTTAGCAATTCGCGCTAGTGAAGTAGGATGGATTAGACGCGTTGTTTGCGCCGTAATCCATTCGGTGGATTACGGCAAAAAACGCCTAATCATCTACCCTACTTCACCGGGAATTACTGTAGGATAGTTTCTTACCATAAACATTTGCTTTATTATACCCACTCTCGGTTTTCTAAATAAATGCACAGGTATTGATCGTGACTAAGCTTTACATCCAAACTCACGGCTGTCAAATGAATGAGTATGACTCCAGTAAAATGGCTGAGGTACTAATATCCTCTCATCAGCTGGTAAAAACAGATGATCCCAAGGAGGCGGATGTTTTGCTATTAAACACCTGTTCTGTGCGTGAAAAAGCCCAAGAAAAAGTCTTCTCGGAATTAGGTCGTTGGCGTGTGCTGAAAATTAAAAAACCCCATCTTATCATTGGTGTAGGGGGTTGTGTTGCTAGTCAGGAAGGCAAAACCATTCTTGAACGTGCGCCTTTTGTCGATTTAGTTTTCGGCCCGCAAACCATTCATCGCTTGGGCGAAATGTTAACAGAACGCAAAACACATCAAAAATCCGTGGTGGATATCAGTTTCCCTGAGATTGAAAAATTTGACCATTTACCTGAGCCACGCGCAGAAGGCCCCTCCGCTTTTGTGTCTATCATGGAAGGCTGTAGTAAATACTGTAGCTTTTGTGTTGTTCCTTATACTCGCGGCGAAGAAATTAGCCGACCACTCGACGATGTATTGGCTGAAATTGTAAGCCTCAGCGAGCAAGGCGTCAAAGAAGTAACGTTGCTAGGCCAGAATGTAAATGATTATCGAGGTGCTATGCATGAAGGCGATATTGCTGACCTTGCCACTTTGCTAGAATATGTGGCAACCATCAATGACATAGAACGGATTCGTTATATCACTTCTCACCCACTCGCCTTCTCCAACCGCTTAATCCAGGCTTACGCTGATATACCAAAATTAGTCAATCACTTACATCTGCCTGTGCAAAGTGGCTCTGATCGCATTCTTGCTGCAATGAAACGAGGTTACACAGCCTTAGAATACAAAGCCAAAATACGTAAATTGCGTAAAATTCGGCCGGACATCAGTCTTTCATCCGATTTTATTGTTGGTTTTCCAGGAGAAACCGAAAAGGATTTTGAAGCAACAATGAATCTCATCCATGACATCGGCTTTGATCATTCTTTCAGCTTTATATACAGCCCAAGACCAGGCACACCTGCTGCACAGTTTCCGGATGATGTATCCATGGAAGTAAAAAAACAACGTCTTGCTATTCTGCAAGAACGAATACTACTTAACGCCCGCAAGATTAGTGAAAGTATGATAGGGACTGCGCAAAATGTTCTTGTTGTCGGCCATGCGGTGAAAAATCCAGAACAAATGTCAGGGCGAACGGAAAACAACCGAGTCGTCAATTTTATCGGCAGCCCCGAGCTGATAGGCCAAATGGTTTCCGTTGAAATTAGCGAAGCACTGCGTAATTCGCTGCGTGGAGTGAGAGTGACGCACGGAATATCATCAGACTCAGCAAAAACTGAAGATCTAGCATGTTTCACGTAACAGCTCAGCCAACATTTGGTGTGGATTCAAGGGGCTAATCTGTTGTTGATTCACTGAAGTTAACTTCTTGTTTTAATGAGTAAAGCGCAGCAAGAAAAGGCACGAATGGTTTCAAAAACAAGAGGTTAGCATCAGTGTCAATAATTTCACTAAGATAATGAATAAAAATTTTACTGGAAAAATAGGGGGGATTTTCGGCTATAATTAAATTGATATCATTATCATGAGGATTTATTTTAACGTTGAACACACTTCTCTATTCAGAAATCTTGACATTAGCACCTGAAGACAATCACCGGCTGTTTAACCTCTGTGGCAAACTCAACGAACATTTAAAACTAATCGAGAAACGTTTGAACGTGATGATCAAACAACGCGGTCATACCTTTTCTATTAGCGGTGAGCGCTACGCTGTTAAACGTGCTTGCGATACCCTACATACTCTCTATCAGGAGACCGAAAACGTGCAGACACTTGAACCTAAAGAAGTACATCTGTATTTACAGACTGTAGGTCATAAATCTACAAACGTTGGCCAGGATGCACACATGGAAATTCGAATTAGAAAAGGCATCATCACAGCAAGAGGTGAAAACCAAGTCAATTATCTTCGCAATATCCTCCAGCATGATATTAACTTTGGCATTGGGCCAGCAGGCACAGGTAAAACTTATTTAGCTGTCGCATGTGCCGTTCAAGCTTTAGAAGCTGAACGCGTTAGTCGTATCATTTTAGTGAGACCTATTGTTGAAGCGGGCGAAAAACTTGGATTTTTACCAGGTGATATTGCACAAAAAGTTCATCCCTATCTGCGACCTCTTTATGATGCGCTCTATGAAATGATGGGCTTTGATAAAGTGAATCAATTGATTGAGAGAGACATTATTGAACTCTTGCCGCTCGCTTTTATGCGCGGCCGCTCTTTGAATGATTCGTTCATCATCTTAGATGAAGGCCAAAATACAACTGTTGAACAAATGAAAATGTTCCTCACGCGTATTGGCTTTAATTCTAAAGCTGTCATTACTGGTGATATTACTCAGATCGATTTGACTAATCGCCGTGATTCTGGTTTGATTCACGCAAGTGAAGTGCTGAAGAATATCCCAGGTATAAGCTTTACCCAGTTTCAAGTGTCAGATGTAATACGCCACCCCTTGGTTCAAACTATTGTCGAAGCCTATGAGCGGCATGAAGAAAAACAACCTAAACCATTTAATCAAAAATAACAACAAAGAGCCCCTTTCCTCGCTATGGTAAATAGGCTCTTTGTCAAAAAATGTAGTTAAACAATTATGTATACCATTATCATTCAGCTTGTTACACATAACACTGATATTCCTAAACGAGCATTACTACGTAAATGGGCTAAATGTGCTCTCAGCAGGAAAATTGATTCCGCTGAAATCACGATTCGTGTGGTGGACACAGAAGAAATGAGTGAATTAAATTCAACCTATCGACATAAAAAAGGGCCTACCAATGTGTTATCCTTTCCCTTCACCGTACCTCAAGAGGTCGAAGCGGAGATTGATATTCCTATCCTCGGCGATATCGTCATTTGTGCAGATGTCGTCAATCGCGAAGCAAATGAACAACTTAAATCACCAGAGGCTCATTGGGCTCATATGATTGTACATGGTATTTTTCATTTACTTGGTTATGACCATGAAACAGATAAAGATGCAGGAATTATGGAATCACTCGAAATTGAAATAATGCAAACATTAGGCTTTGCTAACCCCTACGAACCAGGAGAAAGCATTAATAATTATGAATGAAAAATCTGGTGGAGAAAAACAACCCGTTAAATCTCGTTCTTGGTTAGAACGTTTGACAACTTTACTCGCACGTGAGCCTCAAAACAGAGAACAGCTCATGAACATATTACGTGCTGCAGAAAATCGCGACGTTTTAAGTGCAGAAATGCTAAATATGATTGAACGGATTTTGCAAGTCTCAGAAATGCAAGTGCGGGAAGTGATGGTACCAAAAGCAAACATGGTCGTTATTGAAAAAGACATCACTCTACAAGAATTATTACCTGCCGTTATCGAATCAGGTCATTCGCGATTTCCTGTTCTTGATCCCACTAATGGCAATATTGTTGGCATGTTACTTGCGAAAGATATCCTAAAATATTTTTTTAAAAAAGATGCTCCTGAATTTAATTTAATTGATTTACTCCGTCCCTCCGTATTCACACCACAGAGTAAGCGACTTGATATTTTGTTACGTGAATTTCGCATTAACCGCAATCATATTGCTATTGTCTTGGATGAATATGGCCATGTTGCTGGCTTAGTCACCATTGAAGATGTGCTTGAGCAAATTGTTGGTGAAATTGAAGATGAATATGACATTGATGAAAATGATGGATTTATCAAAAAACATGATGACGATACCTATATCGTCAAAGCACAAATACCCATTGATGAATTTAATGAATATTTTAAATCTAATTTTAGTGATGAAGAATTTGATACTATAGGTGGTATTGTACTCAAACATTTCGGTCATCTTCCTAAGCGAGGTGAGCATATTAAATTCTCAAATTTTCGCTTTAAAGTTTTACATAGCGACAGTCGAAGAATTTACTTGTTGGAAATAAAAACTGCGAAGAAAAATACCACTTCAATAGAATCTTGATTCTTATACCCGAAGCGTTTCAGTTTTAGGTGTTTAAAATGAAAGATTACAAGAGATTGGAAAGATTTTTTCACGAAAAAGCGGAGGAATACTTGCGGTATTTTGAGCATTTTTCGTGAAAAAATCTTTTCAAGGTCGCGGTAAGATTTCATTTTAAACACCTAAAACTGAAACGCTTCGGGTATAAATATATCTGATTTTAGGGTCTGTTTACAGTTATAAACAAAAAATCATTAGGCAGCTTTTAATACTCACAGGTGCACGACACGGAGAGTCGCCGGCTTGCGCTGGGATGAACTCAATCTCGATGCAGGAACATGAGATCTACTGCACATTATGCATAGCGAATTTGCGACGCATCCGCATCAAGCAGGTAGGAAGCAGAAAGTATTTTAAGCTCATCGTGATAAAGAATATAATCTTTTAGTATTTCTCTATACTCATTTTTAAGATAATAAAATGCTTCTTCTATATTGCTTATCTTGCCTGCATTAAGGTACATTTCCAATGCAACTTTATTTTTAGATTGAGCAACGGAATTTGTTTCCTTCCTAATTTCAAAATGATAATAAAATGCTAAGAGAGCGCAAGCAGGCTTCCGAAATTCATTATGAAATGAAGAATTTTCTTGAATAAATATATTCAATGCAGAAACAAGATCAGCTAATTTTTTCGTTTCATTTTCATTCATTAGTTTATAATGAGTTGCATTCTTATCTTTTATATAATAGATCAAAATATAATTTATCAATGAACTAATTTTCTTGTGAACCGACAATGAGCCATTAGCAATCGATCGATTGTTAGGAGATATCATATCAACGGGTTTCCTTACTGAGTAGATGTTATTAAATCTTTTTATAAAATCACATAGCTCAACTTCAAAGTAACCATTATTCTGATAACGCCTGGCAAGATCTGCATTACTAATTGGTAAAGCAGCATAAGTAATATACGTCCGATTAGCATAGGATTTGGTTTTAAATAAATCAGACATGGAATAGATAATATAGTTTCTTCCATAAGCTGACAATACATTCACTTTATTATTGGCAATAACTTTTTCAGCTAATTGATAATCACGCTCACATTTTCCCCAAGGATTTCTAATTAAAATAAACTTAAGTCCATTTCTTTCATAACAATTTACAACATGATAAGCATGGTTGGAAACCAGTCCTTTTCTAATACCATTAAAAAAACGATTAATAACTGGATTTTCACTTGGCCCTATATTCTCCTTCGTAGATATTGATATAAGTTTATTTTCTTCCAGCATTTTTTTAATTTTTTGATAAGTTAAAATCTGTGATGAAGTATATTTTCCCAATCCACGTTTATGCGGTAATTCTTTTTCTATAAATGCTGATATTTTTTGTTTTATATTATCTTTTAAAATCTTTTTTTCAGATTCAGGTAACTTTGCTACTTCATCTAGCGCGTTCATTTTCACTAACGAGTCGTCTTCTTTTAGTGCGTTCAATAATAATGGACCGATAGCTCGCTCTACTCTCATGGCTGTAATTTTGTCATTTTCTACTTTGTCAAAAAAATTATTAATTTGATCATTGAGATACTCTTTTACTGCATCTTTAGGTGCTTTTTTTAATAATTCTTCTTCTGTTACCTCATGTTTATTTAAATATAGGGACACAATAAAAATTTTAGCCCATAGTACCTCATTATCGTTAAATAATTTAAACATTATATTTATGAAATTAGCATTGGTGAGAAAGTATTTGGCATCTAGATCAGGTGTAATGGGTTCGCATTTTACCTCCCGGCCTAGAAATGAAGTATAGACTAAATCTGTATATCCAGAGGTTAAGCCAGCAGTATAAGTATAATAGTTATTATCATGTTTTTTTTTCACTGCAATCACTTCTAATTTTATTTTTTGGCCATTATTATTTTCATTTTTAATGAATTGAGACACTAATATATCCATATTAAAATTATTATCGATTAGTTCAAGAAGAAGAATATATTCATTGCTAGAATAACTCTCTAATTGGCTAAAAATATAAAAGTTATGATTATACTTTTCTTTTATTTCTCTTATTTTTTTAAGCAAATCTTTATTTTTTAGATCACCCATATTTTTACGACTGTTATCAATCGTTATATTCAAATTTGATATTGCTTCTATCGTTTTTATGATATTAAAATCTTCGCCTATCAATATCGTTAAAATTTTAAATTCTTCGTTATGATAAGGATGAATTTGTTGCAAATCAAAAAGCGATGCATTGTTATTATATTTTTGTTCTACCTGCTCTATCTTTTGTAATATTTTTTTTTCATCGTATCCGAAATAATCATCAAATAACATTGCAGCTATTGTTTTATCTTTATAAAATTGATTTATAATTAATATTTTAAGAATCTTAGATTCTTCTTCAGTAAAAGACTGGGCTTGGATAGATGAATTATTTTTAAACTTATCTCTTATTCGACATATTTCTTCTTCATTAGTTACCGTGCTTTGATTTTTATTAGCTATCGCATCAATTTGATCATTAAAATTTTTATTGTCTTTTTTAATAGCGAATTTCGTTACTTCTATATCCATGTTATTTGCATTTAGCATTTTAAGAATTACAATTTCTTCATTATTATAAGATTGCTGTTGAATGAAAATTTTAAAATTTCTATCATATTTTTCCTTGCTATTAATTAAAGTTTCAATGAAGTTTTTTTTATTTTCATTACTTCTCCTTGGGAGTAAAATTGATAATGTTTTCTCTATATCCATTTCGTTTTCTTTTAGTAGATCAAGTATCTCCCCTTCCTTTTCGTTATATCGCGCTTGTTGGCTAATGATACGGTGAATGGCGTAAGCTTTTTCAAGCAAAAAGATAGCATCATGCTTGTGATTATTCATCTCTTCTGACTTAACTTTAGTAGGATCTAAAATATAGATATATTTTTTATTAATGTTATTTACGTCATATAACGACACCTCAACGAAACCTGCTTTGTTAATTTTTAAAATATTATTGAGATAGGAAGGACAAGCTTCTATGATGCTCGCTAAGACTACAAGCATATAGCAATTGCCAATACCGTCTTGACGGATATCTTCAACTTTGATAGGCGTATCCAACATTTTTTTAGTATTTATTTTTTCAAACGTTGAATCACTTACGATATGGTTTTCAACTAAATATTCATCCGAAATAGGCAAACGAATATCAAAGTAATGATGGATTTGAGAAAACATAGTTAATTTTCCTTGTATCAACTCTTAATTTATAGTTAAGTAAATCTTAAATAAGATGTAATTTAATTAAGTTCTTGGAATAAATAATTTAATAAATCATTATACATTACAAATATTATTATTTTATTAACACAAGCCAAATAAAAGATAATCTTAAAATAGCCACAAAAATTAATTTTGTTGAAGTGCGGCCTGAGACTTCACCTATACCCAGTAAACAGATTTTATCTTTTCAAAATAATAATTGCATATGTTCAATTTAGCGTTTTCGAAAGATGTTCATCGCCCCCGCGCATCGAGACGCCAATATTCGCTGCCAAACACAATCACAATAACCACTGCTACAGTAACTACATTGGCAACAGTGGGAAAAATTAACAATAGCACCGAAGCCATGAATCCTGCGCCGCTAAGGGAGTCGAATTCGCAACAGTGGTTGTTTCGTGCCAGGTCTTCCGTTTGAATCAAACGCAGGCAATTCCACAAAATGGGCACAGTCCACAGGAGCGCCAAGAGCAAGTGCCGTTCTTCCAGTCCTAAAATAACGAGAGCCGCCAAAGAGCCATAAGCGAAAATTTCAGCAATGGTGGTGACAATGGCGGCGTTCCGCCGGGATCCACAAATCGTAGCCGAGGTGTACAGGCCCGCGGTTTTATCGCCGGCAAAATCAGGAACATTCTTGAACATACCTTTGGCGAAAAACCACAGATTCAAGAACACAATCATCCCGAGGGCGCGTTTCCAGGCAAAATCAAGATGTGGCAAAGAAGTGGCGACTAAATTTAGAACATTCGGTTGCCCAATGATGATTCCAGCTACCAACGGGAACACCACGAGTTGCGCCATAATAATAGGACACCACATGGGCCGCGCCTTGGCACGCAAGGGTCGGAATGAATATTGATGAGGAACCAACAACGCTAACAGCATGAAGAGAAAGAAAGGGAATCCAAGCGGAATGGCCGCCAATAGCAGCAGCACATGCAAGAACACAATGTACCAAAAAAGGTTGCGATAGCCCACTTGCGCCACGAGATACACTCGACCCGGGACATTATGGCAGTCTTCCTGCAAATCTGCATAATGATTTTCGAGATTGGCAAGTATGGATGCCCAGACAAAGTAGAGAACGGCGCCCAAAGCAATAACCCATGGGGGAGTTTTCTCGTGGCCGGCAAAACTAACGCCGAGCATATAGCATATGACCGCATTAATCCCGGTTCGGGGCCACCCCAGCATCAAAGTCACTTTCAATCTGTCGCGCAATAACATGTTCACGGAGATATTTTGACGGACGAGAGTAGCCATTTCGACAGCAGGCAGGCGGATGAAATCATCACGAGAAGGCAATACTTTGGTGGTTTGTGTCATGATGAGCTTCCATCTATGCTGGCCTGTGATAGAGCATGAGAGAAATCTACATCTAACAACGAAAACAATTCTTCAAAACTGGATAGAACATAATATACCATTTGCTTTCCTATCAAGACACTCTGTTATCATCGTCATTAGCAGCATAACTTGGAATGCATCTCCAATCTTTAGGAATGGCTGCTTTTATTGGATCACCTTGTGCTAAAAAAATTTGCAATTCACTCGCACGAACTGAAACCGTGCTTGTTTTGGCTGTTGGCCACCAGGCAAGTTTTCCCTGGCTAAATCGTTTTTGTGCCATCCAGAACCCGCTCGCGTCGTATATTAGTAATTTGACAGAGGTGCGTGAGCGGTTTGTAAATGCAAATATGGTTCCACTAAATGGATCGCATAATAATTTTTGTTGACATTGTACTTTAAGACCACATATACCTGCTCTGAAGTCTATCGGTTCTACAGCAAGTAATAATCGGTGTTGTGGTGTAATTTGCAGCATTGAATTACCCCATAAATTGAGTGATGATCGCAGGTAATGATGAAACAGGAAGCGCATTAATTTTAAGAATACCACCGCTTACACGATGAAATTCAATTGAACATATGCAATCATTATCTTGCATGGGTTGCCTCAATCAAGATATTAAGGCGTGTAGGTTATAAGTTAGCTAAGTAAAACTCACGCCGGTTTACCGAAAACTCAGTAATGGCAGCCATTTTAGCATTTTGGAGAGCAATTTCTACCCCTTATCCAAAATACAAATGTGTAGGAGTTATTTCGTGCACGTTCCTAGATGAACGATGAACCCGATGAAAAAACTGAGCTATACCCGAAGCGTGTCGCCTTGTCTTAACCTCACAATAATTTGGCGGTACTCGTACATGTCGAATTTCCTATTTGCCATCTTTTTTCCTCCACTGAAATAAATTTAAGTGGAGAAACTTTAAGCTTATTGAGCAAGATTCGATACGCTTTACAATCGTTGAAACTGCTAAAAAAGCAGCTGTTAATTCTTATCAGTATTTGCGTGATCGCATCAGTAAAAAATTTGATATGCCTTCTTTGGTACACTTAATACAGGTTAAGGAACAAGCTTTGGCTACCTGAACGAGTCTACCCTACGATTTGTAGGGGATATCATTAAATTGATTATATTATTGCATGTTAATCATTTTTTAGATCAAAATATACGCTTAAAAACATAAGCACGATGAGGACAAGCCATGCAAAGACAAGAGGCAAATGAACAATCCTACCAACGAAAATGTATTTTCAACCCAATGCCGGATGGGAGAGGCAGTGTATATAGTAGGAAGACATATAGGGCCAAAAACCTACTAAGATATGCTGACAGCGGTACATATGTTTCCCACTTAGTCCCCATTTGGGATTACCCATTGGGATCATGCGAATCTGGATACTATACCATTGAAAATGGTAAGCCCCGGGAAGTCCTTCGTAGTTCGACATACACTCAACGGCGAAGATACTATTTTCAAAAAATTCATACACGTCCACAAGATGTTAGCTCTCGCTTGGTTCGCCAGATTTATAATGCAGCACTAAAAAATGATGACCGTTTTGTGTATACAATAGGCCCTCATGCAGGACAAGAGGTAGCACACAATATTATGATTCGCGTGGTAAATCCCAGTTGTCACGAGAAGAATATAGAGAATGATGAATCTAAAAATAATCGATATTCTGTTGTGACAGGAGAGGGACATGTTTTTCCAGTTGCGACCAGAAGAAACCTACGTCAAAGGCCATATTTCGTACAAAGGAGAAAAGAGAAGCTTTATAGTAAGAAAGTTAAGGAACTGCAAGAAAACCAACAACGAAGACACAAAAAGGAAGAGATTCGCAAGCAGCCCAGAGAAGAGCTTGATTTTATTGATCGTGAAGAAAAAAGAATTCCTAATTATACTGAGAATACTGAGGAAAATTTTGATTTTTACGAAGAGTATTCTGACAATTCCATAGGAGATGAAAAAATTGCTCCTTTGCTCACTGAAAAGACACCTGAGCAGGAAAGGGTCTCTGCTACATTCGCTGCAGCAGAAGTGAAAGATGATGAATCGACTCAAATAAGCGATGAAGAGAGACAAGAGCCGACAATACCTGTCAAGCCCCGAGTATTTTTAGGATTTGCTTCTAAAAACCGTGTAGTAAAAGATGATGATGATGATGAAGAGAAAAACACTCAATCCAATCTAGCCACTGCACAGAATGAATCGACTCAAATAAGCGATGAAGAGAGACAAGAACCGACAATACCTGTCAAGCCCCGAGTATTTTTAGGATTTGCTTCTAAAAACCGTGTAGTAAAAGATGATGATGAAAAGAAAAACACGCAACCTCATCTTGCTACTGTACAGAATGACTTTTTTCGGCAGAGACAGAAAACACTAGAAGAGTTGCAAGCTTTAAAGGTAAATGCCATCGAAATGAGCAAAGAGATTGAGCAAAATAAAAAACAGACTACGATTATCAATTCTGCCAAAGTTGGTTTGAAGGAAAGGTTAAAGAAGCTTTACAAGAAGACTGGCAGCTCGAAGTCGAAGAATAGCGGGCCGCGCCCCATAGAGAAAAAATCCACCAGCCAATCCACTTTATTTTTTCCCAACAATGCTGGAATTAGGAAAAATACCAATACTCCAGTGGAATTGAAAAAAAGGCTGGCCGCGATGAATCGAAACCCTAGACGATAACGTAACCCAAAAAGCCCGCGCAAGTCGTATCTCACGCGGGTTTTTTACATTCTACCTTGGAATGGACGTGTATTTATTGTTTCTGGGTTAGTGTGCTGAAAAGCCACTTGTTCCAAACGGTGAGCAAACAGCAGTGGAAAGCCTCGCATGGTGAGAGAGTATGCAGGCAAATTATTCAATGATATGATAGGCAAATTCCTAAACTAAAGGGTAAATATTGATGAATAAAAAAGAATTGGTCTCAGCCATTGCTGCGAAGTCTAATTTAACATTAGCACAAGTTGAAGCAGCTTTGGCCGCTACATTTGATACTATTCAAACAGCGATGAAAGAACAAGACAGTGTGGCAGTCCCCGGTTTTGGAAGCTTTGGAACAAAAATACGCGAAGAGCGAAAAGGACGCAATCCTGGGACAGGACAAGAGATCATTATCCCAAGAGCAATCGTTCCTGTATTTAAACCAGGCGCACAATTAAAAGAAGTTATAAACGCAGCTAATACCGAGGAGAAATAATCATGGCTAAGAAAAAAATGAAGGTAACAAAAAAGAAAAAAAATAATGCGGCAATGAATGATATCGATGGATTACATGCTTGTATTAGTGAAGACCAAGATCAACTTGAAAAGTTGTATAAAAAAACCCTCATCAGCGCTAATAAAAATGTATTGACTGCCAAAAAAGCACTGGCTAAAGCTAAAAAGCAAGCGATTAAGGCAAAGCGTAATAAGACAAAGGCACCCACAGTGTATCAATCAGCCTTGTCCGAGATTCAATCCTTACAAAAGCAATTAGAGGTACTGAAGGAAGAATATTCTGGTATAGAAGCAGGGTATACTAAATTTAATGCACAGCAAAAAGCCCTGTTTACATTTGGAAAGGAATGGGCTAAAAAAGCATCTAGTGCTAAAAAGAAATCTATGAAGCGACGCAAAAGGATTGTGAAAAATACGGTGTTGGAAGTTGCACCTGAATCAATTCAGATGAATAACGGGTAAATAATCTTTTAAAATCGTTCACAAATCATCTAGCTAAGGAAAATATCATGTCTCTCTCCATGTACCAAGCGTCTGTTCCTGTTTTCATTAGAATGTTGATAAATTTATCAACTATTTTGGATAAAACAGCTGCACACGCCGAGGCAAAAAAAATTGATCCGGGTGCTTTTATCAATGCTCGTCTAGCTCCTGATATGTTTGCGTTAAATCGGCAAATACAAATTGCTACAGACTCTGCAAAAGGCTGTGCTGCACGTCTGGCTAACATTGAAATACCAAGTTATGCCGATACTGAAACCACTTTCGCTGAATTAAAAGCACGTATAGCAAAGACCATTGCTTTTCTGGAGAGCGTTAATGCAACACAAATCGATGGTAGTGAAGATCGTAAAATCACTTTAAAGATAGGCGGTAAAGAAATGAATTTTCAAGGTCAACAATACTTACTTAATTTTGTATTGCCTAATTTCTATTTCCATGTTGTCACCGCTTATGCCATTCTGCGACATAACGGATTGGAATGTGGGAAGAAGGATTATCTAGGTAGCGTTTAATTTATCCTAAAAAAGTATGACTTAATGATAACACTGAAAATCTACTCCAAATAATGCGTTAGACAACCAGCAATTCTCGGTGAAGCAGTGAATCCCCCTATTTTTAAGGCGACTGGATACAAGGATGTTCCCAAAGCGCCAGGGATGGCGCGTTTGGAGCCGAAAAATAGGGGGATTCACTGCTTCACCGAGAATTGCTGTTAGACAACGGTTAGATTTACTAAATAAAGGTGAATATATGGCATTACGCGAAAAAGGCACGGTCAAATGGTTCAACAGCGCTAAAGGGTTTGGCTTTATTGAACGAGAAAAGGGTGGTGATGTGTTTGTACACTTTAACGCTATTACAGCTGATGGCTATAAATCCTTATCGGAAGGGCAGCGTGTAGAGTTTACTGTTACACAAGGACAAAAAGGATTACAAGCTGAGAATGTCACTGTTGTTGACTAGTGACATCAAGAAAAATTCGGTAAGTATTATGCCCGCGAGCCAGGCAAAGTGGCAGCTACATGGACAGACATCACCAAGGTGTTTAATCATTTCAGTGCACAACGCGATTTGTCTTCTATTCAACGTTGATTGGCATCCGAAGGACACCTAGTCGGCAATGTGCTAACAGATGCGATGCTAGATTTTGCCTGGGAGGCATTGAAAGAAGGACTCAGTTCTGTCAAAGCAGATCAAGGTGAATGTTCATTTGTGATCAAAAAAGTAGAGCGAACGGGATGGAAGATGAAATTAGTGATATACCCGAAGCGTTTCAGTTTTAGGTGTTTAAAAAGAAAGATTACAAGAGATTGAACAGATTTTTTCATGAAAAAGCGGAGGAATACTTGCTGTATTTCGAGCATTTTTCGGGAAAAATCTGTTCAAGGTCGCAGTAATATTTCATTTTAAACACCTAAAACTGAAACGCTTCGGGTATACATGCAGAAATAAAGCAGAAGGACCACCAAGTTGTACGGCGGTTTTCAATTGATTTGATGCCAGGTTAAAGATTAATAGGAATTTTTTATATCAAAAAGAATGGTCTGTACTATACCAATAGAAGACGATATATGAATTACCGATGTTTAATTTGTGAAGGTAAAGGGTTTTTTATAGAAACGGTAAAATATTCTAAAGATGGAACACCACTTATTAAGGAAAGTAAATTATGTGCATTTTGTAATAAAGATTGTATTGATATTGATGAATTATTGCATATAGATAACAATGTCTTGCTTTCAAAGGAAAATATAATTCATTAAGTTTGTAAATGTAAGGATTTATTCTTGATAAGAATAATTGATGCATTGAACATGTGTATTTGTCCAAGCAAAAAAACCGTACAAGAATTATTTTCAAAAAACAATCTCGCTAATATGTGATGGTGCAATAAGTAAAGAAAATAAGAAAGAAAACCGGGTACATCAACCGCATGATAAATTGATAAAAAAGCTGCTGTCTAATCCTGCTATTTTTTCGAAGTGTAGTTTCATGGTATGAACCTTCATGCGGGCCAATTTCCTATAAGCAGATCAGGTCGTTGGTAATGAGTCCGACATTTTTTCTCGATAATCACACTATCTCAACTAATCATACCTGTGATGCATTCTCATGGTAATGTCAATCCCTAAGTTTTCGCTTAAAGTTTTCTGGGCTAAATCATATAGGGCATTATTCTGCTTTTCTGACAAGGAGGCAATCTTACCGTATTGTTTTACCTCTTTTTTAGCGGCTGAGATAAAATCATCTTTTATTTCTTTAGTAAACTTATTGCCTAAATTGGATTGTAATTGATTTAAGTAAAATTGAATTTCAATGATCTGAGTAAATTTGAGACCTTTTTCTCGTGAATAACTACTTACATTAGGTTTTCTTGCTGAGTTTGACATTTCTTCTGCTGGATACTTGTCGAAAAATTTTTGAATATTTTCATGACCACCTTTGTATCTACGTATGGCTTCTTTACTTTTAAATTCTTCTTCATGAGCTTCTTTAAAAGCAGGATTCTGAACAGTCATCAATAAACTATCAAATAATTTTATCACATGGAGATTGTTTGGAAATTCGGCTTGCTTATTAACTTTTATTTCATGTTTTTCAATTTTGTTTAAAATATCCGGGATCAGAAAATTACCAGTTTCATCCTTACCCGTTAATTCTCGCAAAATAACTTGAGCTTCAGAATGACAAGAATAAAAATCACGTTGACGTATTGCCTTTGGTGGCATTGCATAGCAGGTTATATCAGGAAGAGCTTCTGCTACAGTTTGTTCTATACCTGTGTACCCTAGTGAATCTAATATCAGGAGATATTCTTTTCCTCCTTGTTTTATGTATACAACCGGAATCGAGTGACATCCTGTCATAATTAATGAAATTCGAACATCATCTGGTGAATTTCTTATATTTGAAAATTCTTCGGATTTTATTTTTTCGATCAATTCATCGCCAGAAAATGTTTTTATCAAAGGTGGCATTTGATATTTATATGAATAGTATTGTGAAACAAGGTCAATGCCTTTCTGAGTCAACTTTGCTTTCGGTTTATTGTCATTAATATCAAGATCAACCCCCGCTTTATAATAATATTTTCTTTCAAATTTTTCTAGTTTAATCTCTCTATTTTTCATAAAATGACCTGAAATTTCGATATATTTGATACTAATGCTAAAAGTATAGACTATCTTAATCAATTTTGACATAAATATAATGTATCAAGGGTATATGTTAACAACGCTCCAAACCCGCGTATAATCAGCAAACACACCACACACAATAAAATGCGCGCCACCACCAGTGCGGACGCGCAAATATTGGCATGGTTCAAAAAGTCCGTATTGTAGGGTCGAGAACTGGCGCAGTGAAAGTACAGGTTTAAATTTGGCTGTATCCATCGTTTCCAATTTTGTGCCCGTTTAATCCTCACCATCCTTCCTGTTTCCAGTTCCTGCCGCCTCGGTAGGGTCGAGAACTGGCGCGCGCATTCTCCACGTTTCCAGCTCCCGCCACGTCAAACGGAACAGGCGGTTTTCCCGCATTCCGCTTTCCTAGCATCTTCATATCAAAGTTTATGTGGCCTATCGTGATGAGGAAACTTTCGGAGTGTAATATCGTATTCTGTAGTCTTCAAATAGACCAAGTGATTGATATAACCATTTCCTATTCCATTTCTCCCAACCGAAGCCTTGTAGTTTTCGGGAGCGCATTAAGTTGCGCCTAATTTTCTTTTCTACCCAATCCTTTACGTAGCCAAAACACCGAGCTGAATTTCCAACTCTGAAGTAGTTTGCCCAGCCTCTTAATATTGAATTAATGAGGTATATCACTCGATCAATCGGTTGTGATTGATGACTGCGACATACTTCTTTTAATTTCCGTAAGAGGTTAGTCCGCGCTTTCATCCGCGGAGTCTTCTGAACTCCCCACTTTCCCTGTTTTATTTTTCCACGCCTATAATCAAACCCTAGAAAACTAAATGTTTCTCCTTTCCTCAGGTCAATAATACGCGTTTTATCCGTGTTAATTGCTACTTTTAGTTTTGCCAATTCTTCTTGCAACCTTCTGTAGACTGCTTTTTCTAGCCAATCCCATTTCGAGTGTTCGTCGATGAGTATTACAAGATCATCAGCCCACCTCGCATATTCTATATGTTGATATCCATCACCACTGGTTGCCAATTTCGCTCGTTCTAACATTTTATCTATTTCGTTTAGATAAATATTACTTGCGAATGGTGAGATTGGACCACCTTATGGAACACCGCGCTTTCCTCCGGCTTTAAGTATTAATTTCAGCAGGTGCATGACATCTTTATCATCCACCCGTGTTGCAATTTTCTCTAATAAAATAGAGTGCACCACTGTGTCAAAGTAAGACGCGAGATCAACATCAATTACTCTTGTCTTTCCTTTAATAGCTGCATCCGTTACTCTCTCCACCGCTTCATGTGCTGTGCGTTTGGGTCGGTATCCGTAAGACCCTTTTTGAAAATCAGCTTCAAATATAGGTTCGAGAATTAACTTTAGTGCTCCTTGCACCACTCGATCTCGGATACAAGGAATACTTAAGATTCTGGATTTTCCCTTATCTTTTGGTATAGCCTTTTTCCGATTTCTATTTGGGTAATAAGTTTTAGTTATTAATTCATGCTGTATCTGTTGAAGAAACTTTTCTCGCCCATCATTTTCAATAGCGTCAAATGTTACACCATCAATTCCTGGCGCTCCTTTATTTCGCTTTGCTAATATATAAGCTTCCGTTAGTGTCTCCATTTTGCAGACATGAATATAAATGCCCCAAAATCGCCAAGACGGTTCCGCCTTCGCCTTGATGTATATCTTTCTTCTCAGGTCTTGCAGATTTACAGGTGAGTT
>Ga0206865_1037_pt1 | contig 43362 bp, 48 predicted proteins | sample Alteio_BWOrgCont_39_FD_152628 | JGI IMG/M metagenome (GOLD analysis project Ga0206865, IMG submission 152628) | Enriched cells from forest soil in Barre Woods Harvard Forest LTER site, Petersham, Massachusetts, United States -... | ecosystem: Environmental > Terrestrial > Soil > Temperate forest >...
GGGTAATATTATTGGGTACGATCGTGAAAACCCGCTATCGCAGGAAGGTGGCAAGGTTAAATTATTGAAAGAACTTAATTTACCGGGCGATATATACGGCATTGGCGATGGTTACTCCGATTTCCAGTTAAAGGAATCGGGAATGATTAAAAAGTTTTTTGCCTTTACGGAGAATATCGAGCGTAAATCGGTTGCCGAAAAAGCGGATCATATTACCCCGAGTTTCGACGAATTTTTGTATATCAACAAACTACCCCGCGCTATATCGTATCCAAAAAACCGTATTAAATGTTTAGTGGTGGGCGATGTAGAAGAAGAAGCCTTGGCTCTGATGCGTAAGGAAGGTTATAACATCCGCCAGCGGGATAGTATTGAAGATAAGTACCTGGAAGAAGCGGGTGTACTTTTTTGCGATGATGCTCACCAGCCAACGCCCGAACAACTTGAAAATGCCGGCCGGTTAAAAGTAATAGGCATCTTCGGTAAAATAAACAGCCGGAAAATGGGCGAAGTGGCCTGCGATAACGGCATCATCATTTTTGATGACCCCAAAAACAACCCACGCAATGATGATTTTATCCCCCGCCGGGTAATGGCTTTTATGAACGAGGGAAAAACGCATACCAGCTGCAATTTTCCCGACCTGCAGCCACCACGCAATAACAATGCACACCGGTTAATTCACATACACAAAAACGTGCCGGGCATATTGGCCAAAATAAACGATGTATTTGCCCGCCACAACATCAATATTGTCGGCGAATTCCTGGTAACCAATCCGCAAATAGGCTATGTAATTACCGATGTAAATACGGGTTATGACCCTATTGTACTAAATGAATTAAAGGCAATTGAGCAGACGATAAAGTTCAGGTTGCTGTATTGAGGAAGTCCGAAAGTCGGGAAGACCGAAAGTCCGGAAGATGCTTTTGGGTAAAAGCTTGAGCAATTTGAACACCATTTCTTCCGGACTTTCGGACTTTACTGACTTTCGGACTTCAAAGGCACCACCAGCACCGGGATAAGAGAATGCCTTACCACGTGTTCGGCAACGCTGCCCATTAATAACCTGTCGATACCGTGGCGGCTGTGTGTACCAATCACAATTAAATCGGCGTTAAATTCCTTACTGCAGGTAATTATCCCTTCGGCGGTTGATCCGTATTCGCTGAAATGAGTAACGGGCATATCCCCGGCAAATTTTTTAATAGCGCTGTCAACAATATTATCGCCGATTGTTTTCTGCATATCCATCATTTCCATTTCATCAATTCCTGATGCCTGCAGCGGCAACCCGCTGGCGGGATCGGCACCCATGGAAACCTGCGAAATAAATGCTGGTTCAACAATATTTACCAGGCCTACCGCGGCATTAAATTTACGGGCCAAATCAAAGCCATATTCTGTGGCGTGTTCGGCGTGTTTACTGTCGTCGATACCGATAAGTATTTTTTGGATTGTCATGGTTTCACAGGATTTTGTTATAAAGGTAATAACAAATCACCTGGTAAATGTTTTGGAAAGTAAAATTTAGCACCGGATAGCAATATCGGTAGGTTTATAAATCCATCGATATTGCTGTTATGGTTTCACCTTATCCAACTGAAACCCTATCGTAAACTGTAAAGTGCCATTATTCGATTTAAAACTACCCAAGCCGTTGCTTAGCTTATAGCCGCTTAAACTTTTCAGGTAGGTGGCCTCAAATATCCACCGGTTAAACTGCAGGCTTGCCCCCCCGGAGATCCCCAGATTGATACCTTGCTGATATTGCGTGGCTTTTATGGTAGCCGTAGTGTTTGCAAAATACGTAGTGTCGGCACGGAGGGTGGCCGGCGACAATACACTATTTGCATTTATTTGTTTCACCGGGATATTAATAACCGGACCAAGCTTAAGCTTTATATTATCGGCGACCTTGTAAGTAACGAATATTGGAATGCTAACCGAATACATTTTTCTCGACGCTGTGATGCTAAGCGATTGCCCCGAGTCAACCTGGCTCTGGTTAGCGTGAGCATAGGTGGTGCTGATGGTTTGCGGATTGAGTAACTTTACCTGCGGATTAATTGCCCAATTATCATTTACTTTAAACGAGGCAAACACCCCAAAATAAGCATCGACCGGGCCGCTGCCATAGAAATTGGCATTTTGATTTTTTGGTGTAAAACTGCCGGACGAATTAACCCCCATCAACAGGCCCCAGTCGGTTGTTGAAGGATTGGTGTTTTTAACCCGGGCAAGCTTGGCGTTTTTGTTTTTTCCGGTGGTTGGTACTGTTGCTGTGGGAGGCTTTTGCTGTGGCTTTTCAATTTTTGTTGCAGCCATTGCCCTCATACTGCTTGCAAAAGGATCAAACCTTTGCCATGGCGAACTTACGGCAAGTGCCGGTTGTACGCGCTGGTTATTATTGTTGTATGTTCCTTGTGTTAAATCCGGCTGATTGAGCGTTGCACCGCTGGTTAAATTCCCTGCGTTGTATCCCCTGCCGCCTGTTGGTTGTACCAAATTACCCCGCCTGCCACGTCCGGAAGGTAAACGATTACCATCGGCGGCCTTGTTACTGGTAAGTGAACCACCTGTGGGATTGTAGGCATGATGACCTGAAACCGGCGGCCTGTTTCTGTTTTGGCTGGCTGAAAATTGCAAAATCCCTTTATTAGATACCGGGCCCGGTTTTTTACCAGCCGTAAATGATGTTGACGAGCCAAGTACCTGGTGTGGGTTTACGCCGGATTTTGTTGTAGCACGATTTGACGCTTTTGCCGTTGCATTGTTTGACGAACCCCCATTAGTCGCAGTACTATTTGCCGGCGCGTTACCCTTCGGCACATCGCTTGCGGGCGCACCACTTGGAGAAATAGTGCTGCTCGCGCCGCGTTTGCTTGTTGCGGAATTAGCAATGACACTGTCGTGCCCTGCAGCATTTTGCCCCAAAAAGGCAAGGCTATCGTTAGTTTTGCTCGAATCCGTCGTGGCCAATGAGTCTGCAACTGTACCGGCTGGGTTAAAGTGTCTTCCGTTATGGGATTTACTTTTTTTGTGATGTCCGTGTTTTTCTAAAGTATAAATATTGGAAACGGTATAAACCATGGCCGCTGCCGAGAAGGCTATAAACAGCGTCGGGAGCATCCTGAGGCCCTTAAATTTCGATGACGTTTTCTCCACCGGCAAATGCTCATCCAACAGCGAAGTCATTTGCTGCCAGTCGGCCTGCGGATCATCATCAATCTGCAGTTCGCTTCTCTTTTTACGCCAAAGAATGAGGTATTTTAATGAATTTTTCATTTCGATTTTGCACTCCTTTCTTTTGGCTCGCTGGTGTTTGGCTTCGTTGAATCAAGCAATACCCGCAGTTGTTTTTTCGCTTCGGACAAATGCCAGCGCGACGTTCCTTCGCTGATATTTAATTGTTCGCCTATTTCTTTATGTGTAAAACCATCCAGTACTGCTAAATTAAAAACAGTTTGCGTTGCCAGCGGCAGCGTTCGAACGTGCCGCAATATATCCTCGAAGTAAAGTTTCTCCAAAACCTCAGGCGCGATAAAAAACTCCTCTCCGTCATCCCCGGCATACATCACATGGTTAAATTTCAATTCGCTGCGGCATATATCTATCGACGTGTAGATCATGATTTTCCGGATCCATCCGCCAAACTCTCCTTTTTCAGCTTCGAAGTTTTGGATCGATTGAAACACCTTTAAAAAACCCAGGTTAAAAGCTTCTTTAGCGTGTTCTTTATTGGGTAAATAACTCAGGCAAACGCGCAGCATATCGGCATAAAACAGCTTATACAGGGCCTCCTGGGCCTTGCGGTCGTTATTTATACATCCTTTTATAAGCTTATCTGCCTGTTTTTTAGAAAGATTCATTCAAAAAAATCCATTCCCCTCTTATTGAATAAACACTCTTCGCACGTACTTCATGAAACGTTGGGTTAAAATTGAAATATTTTTTCGATGTTAAAATTGCTTGTAAGATTTGTAAAGACCGCTGAAATTGTATTGATCTTACAGCCTTTACAAATCCTTACCCGGCGCAATAACATCACCTGTTTATCTGCATCGGCGAGATCAATACCCCAGCGGTATAGCTCCAGTTAAAGGTAATGGTTGCAGATGTAACTACAATACTACCGGTGTAAGTAGTGTTATTTAAAGTAACCGATAAGGGGAAGGTGCCGTTTGGCAGCGGGGCCGGTTGATTATTTGCAAAACTTATCACCGCAGCTATCGGGCTTTCGCCAATAACGCATGGGTTTGGCTGCATTGCATCTAAAAACCTGATACCATATTTACCACCGATAAGGCTATCGGCCTCCATAAGCCTGCTGGTACCGCAATAGTAATTTTTGGTTTGAGCTACAAACTGTATAAAGCTCGAATCGTGCCCGGTAACATAATGCGGCACCAATGTGATCTGGTCGCCGGTTAGCTGGGTGTACCAATAAGTGATTACCGGGTGATAAACAGAATCGGAAACGGTAATTGAAACGGTAGCCGGAACGCCTGCATCAGTTGCTTTTACCTGGTATACGCCCGCTTTCTTAAAAAATACCACAGCAGCATTATTTTTAGTGATCAGCGAATCGTAGCCCGATGGTGTAACACTCCAATGGACGGAATCGGTTGCTTTTGCACCGTTTAACAATAATGTGTCGGGCTGATAGCGTTTTACTTTATAGGAGCTCGCCACCAATTTGCCATTTGAACCGCCGCCGCCAAGATCACCAAACTTGTTACATGCCGATATTACCAAAATCACAAGCAAAAGGGCAAATGAGCCAAACATTAACTTTTTCATCTTTTTTTAAATTTAGGGTGTTAAATAATTTCGTTTTACAGCATCATCGGCATGAAACCTGTAAACGTTGGGCAGGTTTGAAAAAAAAAGAATCACGAGACAAGAATCAAGACCGGAAGAAAATAATCTCGATTGCAAAAGGAACATCTTGGTTCCTGGCTCTTGATTCCTGATTCTTGCTCTCCGTTCCAAAAATCTTACCTTTGCCCATGCATTTCTCTCCCGAAATAGAAGAACGCCTGGCGCGGCTGCAGGAAAAGTACGAGTCGATGGGCCAGGATATGGTTTCATATCTTGATGGCTTGCTCTATGCCGATTTTATAACTTATTGGGATTATATCCACCTGGATACCCTATTGAGCCTGCAAAGCCCCAAAACACTATTCCCCGACGAAGAGATTTTTATTATTTACCACCAGATAACCGAACTGTATTTTAAACTGGCCCTGCACGAATGCAAACAAATAACAGCCGCGGAGCCATTAACAGCTGACTTTTTTACTGCGCGGCTAAGGCGAATCAACCGTTACTTCGAGGCGCTTACCCAGTCTTTTGAAATTATGGTTGACGGGATGGATAAAGACCAGTTCCTTAAGTTCCGGATGTCCTTACTACCGGCCAGCGGCTTTCAATCTGGCCAGTACCGGATGATTGAGATATATGCTACCGATTTTATCAATTTAGTGGCCCGCGATAAAAGAGAGGAACTGAAGACTGCCGGAATCGACGCTCAATTTGAATACCTGTATTGGAAATTCGGCGCCACCGAATTATCAACCGGAAAAAAGACGTTAACGCTAAAACAGTTTGAAAAAAAATATGCCAAAACCTTTATCGAATTAGGCAATGCCAGCATCAGTAAAAACTTTAATGCATTGTACCGGCAGCTAAGCCTCAATAGTCAATCAACTACCGAACTTGAGAATGAATTAAAGCAATTGGATATCAATGTAAACGTAAACTGGCCACTATCTCATTACAAATCGGCGGTGCGTTACCTTAACCGCGAGCCAGAAGAAATTAAGGCAACAGGCGGCACCAACTGGCAAAAATACTTGCCTCCGCGTTTTCAGAAACGCATCTTTTATCCTTCGCTATGGAGCGCCGAAGAAGTGGAGAATTGGGGTAAAGGTTGGGTAGAGAAAATAGTTAATGGCTTATAAACAAGAAATTTAACCGTTATTATCTCTTAATAATTCTGGCTTTAATCGTTCAACTTCAATAAAGACGTTATGCAGGTGATTGAAATCAGCATCTGTGGTCACCAGTTTCAAACCGAGCAATGCTGCGGTGGCAGCTATCCATAAATCGTTCTTTCCCATATTTCGTGGGGGCTTGAATGGGTATTCTGGATAAGCTGGGTTGCGGCATTGAGAAAAAGCATCAATCTGAGTGTACGTTTCCACTAAGCTTTCGTTAATTTCTAAAATTGGCACCTCATTCAATAGCAATCCCATTATTGACTGTTTGCTCTTTCCCCAACCGTTTGTCAACGCTATGGTCTTTATTTCTCCAACAGAAACAATGGATAAATAGACTCTCTCATTTTGTGGATTTATTTTTTTGTAAAGCGATTGCCGGTTTGTGCCTTTAATAAGATACAAGAGTATATTAGTATCAAGCAGAATGCTCATTTGGTTTCATTGAGCGTTTTGATAGCCTCGTCAACTTCTTCATCAGTAAGAAAAGCGTCTTTTGGTAGTTTTTCCAAGTGGGCAACAAGGCTCTGCCAGCTCTTGCCCATTTTTTCTGCAAAGGCAGTCGTCCCGCCTGCAGCCATTATTTCATCAACAGAATATGACTTCAAGCGTGGACTCGAATTTTGTGTATCGTCTGATATTTTGATATTCCTTTTACCCATGCCTGACCCAATTAATGATAAACAAATTTACAAAATAAATTGCCCAATAAAAGCCCTTTCACGTCACTGCAAATTCAGAAGACAAACTAAACTAACCCCGATATTTCTACCATTTCATTTACATCAGCACCGTAATCCACGCCGGGGACGGCAAAACCAAATAAATTCAGAAAATCAGTTTTGTAGCCTTGCAGGTCGCCTGTTGCCACCAGGGTTTCTGTTGAGGCATTCTGCCATAAATTGGCTATCTCGGCCTGCACATCATCGCGCATTTCCCAGTCGTCAATACGTATCCTGCCTTTATCATCGGTAGGTATTTCGCCGCCATTATATAAACGATCCTCGAACAGGCGCTGGATTTGCTCAATACAGCCTTCCTGGATACCTTTCTCCTTCATTATTTTATAAAGCAGCGAAATATATAATGGTATTACGGGTATGGCCGAACTTGCCTGCGTAACCAATGCTTTATTTACCGAAACTATTCCGCGCCCGTTTAAGATTTTCAGCGATTCAGTAATCTCGCCCGCTTTGGCTTCCAGGTCGTTTTTTGCCATACCGATGGTGCCTTTGCGGTACACCTTTTCGGTTACTGCAGGGCCTATATAGGAATAAGCAACTGTGATCACACCTTCTGCAAGTACATCTGCAGCCTTAAGGTCGTCAATCCACATTTGCCAGTCTTCGCCGCCCATAACGGCAACAGTATTGGCAATCTCTTCTTCATTGGCGGGGTTTATCGATACGTCGCTAACCACGCCGGTATGAAAATCGACTGTTTTATTGGTGAACACTTCGCCAATAGGTTTTAAAACCGAGTTGTGGGTTATGCCGGTCCTTGGATTGGTGCGCTTTGGCGATGCCAGGCTATAAATAACCAGGTCAACCTGGCCCAAATCAGCTTTTATTAAATCGATGGTTTTTTTCTTTACCTCGTCCGAAAAAGCATCACCGTTAATACTTTTAGCATATAAGCCTTCGCCGTGTGCTAAATTTTCAAAAGCCGCCGTGTTATACCAACCGGCAGATGCCGTTTTTCCTTCAGCAGGCGGTTTTTCAAAAAACACACCTATGGTTGACGCTCCCGAGCCAAATGCGGCAGTCACCCTTGATGAAAGCCCAAAACCGGTTGAGGCGCCTATTACCAGCACCTTTTCGGCGCCATTAATAGCTCCTTTTGATTTTACATAGTTAACCTGGTTCAAAACGTTTTGCGCGCAGCCTTCGGGATGAGCGGTTAAACAAATAAATCCGCGTATTCTGGGTTCAATTATCATATCAGTGGGTTCGCTAAATAATCGGCATATATAAGAATTCTTTTTAATATGTTCAGAATACTTTGCCCGAAACCTTTCGCTTAAACGCCTCCCGATGGATAGCATTTGCTCTTTGCAGTCCTATCCCAATGTGTTCAATTTTAAAAAAATGACAATATTATTGTTAAAAAACAGCTATTTACCCTCAAAAACGGCTATAACACAAAAAAAAACGCTACCTTGCCATTTTCAGAATTTAATACAATTAAGGCCATGACTGAGACGCTGGACATCAAAATCACCAAAACAAAACACTCCCGTTTACACGAAACGGATTTTAGCAATTTACAATTCGGTAAAACCTTCTCCGACCACATGTTTGTGGCTGATTATGCTGATGGAGAATGGAAAGATTTCCAGATAGTCCCTTATGGTGAAATTAGTTTAAGCCCTGCTATTTCGGCTTTGCATTATGGCCAATCGTTTTTTGAAGGTATAAAAGCTTACAAACATGCCGATGGACAGGTTTCTGTTTTCAGGCCCGATAAAAACGCAAAACGTTTTAACAAATCGGCCGAACGCCTTTGCATGCCTGAGCTGCCCGAAGAAGTTTTTATACAAAGTATAGCTGCAGTAGTAGATATCGACCGCGACTGGATTCCTTCGAAACCACATCACTCCATGTATATCCGTCCGTTTATGTTTGCTACGGACCCATTTTTGGGTGTAACGCCATCTGCCACTTATAAATACATGGTATTGGTTGGTCCGGTTGGCCCCTATTTCAGCAAGGTACTGCGTGTTAAAGTTGAAACCCATTTTACCCGCGCGGCTGAAGGCGGCATGGGTTATGCAAAATCTTCTGGCAATTACGGCGGCAGTATGCTTCCTGCGCGCAGGGCAACCGAAGAAGGTTTTGACCAACTGATATGGACCGATGCCAAAGACCATCAATATATTGAAGAGATGGGCGCTGCTAATGTAATGTTTGTGTTGGATGGCACCTTAATTACGCCATCAACCCGCGATACTATTTTAGATGGCGTTACCCGCGATACCGTTTTAACCCTTGCCCGCGGCTGGGGAATGCCTGTTGAAGAACGCCGTGTTTCGGTTGCGGAGATTATTGAAGGCGCCAAAACAGGTAAACTTACTGACGCCTTTGGCGCAGGTACCGCCGCAACCATTGCCCCGGTTGGTTCTATCAGCCTCAATGGCGAGGAGTATTTCCTTAAAGATCCGAAAGAAAGAGAATTTTCACAAAAAGTACTGAAAACACTTGATGGCATCCGCTACGGCAATTTGCCGGATGAGCATGGGTGGAATTATTTGGTTTAGTATTGAGTCCTGAGTCTAAAGTCTTGAGTCGATTATCCGTATCTGACTCAAGACTTTAGACTCGCGACTTCAGAATCCCTAACTTAAAAGCACGTTATCAATTAACCGTGTATTGCCCACCTTGGCAGCTACCAGGGCTACTATGGTTTTGGAGCCTGAATCGGCTGGGCGCAGTGTTTCGCCGTCTGCAATTTCAAAATAATCGGGTTCAACACCGTCTTCGGCGGCTATCATTTGTTCAGCTTTCTTTTTTAGTTCCGGTATATTACTTCCGTTAAACTGGCTTTTTACCCAGTTCAGCGTTTTTGATAATACAAGGGCATGGCGGCGGTCGTCGGCAGTTAAGTGAATGTTCCTGGAGCTCATGGCCAGCCCATCGGGTTCGCGGATAATGGGACACATCACCAGTTTAACCGGCATGTTGAGCATACTTACCATTTTGCTGATGATGGAAAACTGCTGGTAATCTTTTTGCCCAAAAAAGGATGTATCCGGTTTAACAATATTGAACAGTTTATACACCACCTGTGTAACCCCCTGGTAATGGCCCGGCCGGTATTTACCTTCCAGCAAATGCTCCATTTCGCCTATGTCTAAATGCCATTGTTCATTATCATCATAAATTTCATTTACTGCCGGATAAAACAAAACATCGCATTTAACCTGCTCCAGCAGAGCGGTATCAGCCTCAATGGTACGGGGGTATTTTTCCAGGTCTTTTGGGTCGTTAAATTGGCTTGGGTTTACAAAAATGCTGCATACCACCAGGCTGTTTGTTTGCTTAGCCAGCTCAATAAGCGACAGGTGCCCGGCGTGCAAAGCGCCCAAAGTGGGCACAAAGCCAATGGTTTTGTTTAAATCCCTGTTTTGCTGTAAATATTGGTGCAGAGTTTTCTTAGTAGTAAAAATTTTCAAATCATCAGAAATTTAAGGAATTGGGCAAAGTTGGGCAATTCCTTAAAAATTACCAAAACTTACTTGCATAATTGGTTGCCAGTTCATATAATAATGCTTATATTTGCAAACTCAAATTTTATAGGCTCTTTATTTAAATTTATAACTGATATGGTGATGGGTAAATCTAAGCTTTTGTTTATAACTCACGAAATGTCTCCTTTCCTTGAACTCTCTAAAATTTCTGAAATCACACGCCAGCTACCGCAGGCTATGCAGGAAAAAGGTTACGAAATACGTATCCTGATGCCTCGTTTCGGAAATATTAATGAGCGCAGGAACCGTTTGCACGAAGTGATACGTTTATCGGGGATGAATATCATTATTAATGATAACGACAATCCACTGATTATTAAAGTGGCTTCAATACCTGCAGCACGCATGCAGGTTTACTTTTTGGACAACGAAGAGTATTTTCAGCGCAAACATGTTTTTACCGACAAGGACGGCAAGTTTTATGCAGATAACGACGAGCGGATGATCTTTTTTTGCAAAGGCGCCCTGGAAACTGTAAAAAAATTAGGATGGGCTCCCGATGTTATCCATTGCCACGGCTGGATGAGCGCATTGGTTCCTGCCTACTTAAAAACTACTTATAAGGACGACCCTACTTTTAAAAATTCGAAAGTAGTTTATTCCATTTACGAGAACGATTTCACAACAGCCATGAACCCCGACTTTGCTCAAAAGGCAGTAATGGGCGATATGACTGAAAAGCATACCGAAGTTTACAAACCAGGAACAAATTCGGCGTTGTATGCCGGTGCTATTCAATATAGCGATGCCATTGTTTTGGCGGGCGAGAATATTGATGAAGATGTGTTAAATAATGTTAAAAACAGCAATAAATCCGTTTTAGAGTTCGAATCCACCGCTGATTTCGAAAATTATTACAATTTTTACGACGAAATTGCCAATGAGGAATTGGCACATGTTGTATAAGCTTTGAGATCATATATGAAATTTTTCCGCATAGACTTATTAACCCTGTTGATAAGTCTTTTTATTTTGAATAGTTGTAAAAATCAGGACTCGATTGGTTTGGGTGTAAATTCGACAGCCCAGTTGAACGGTAACCTGATTGATACATCAACCGTTGTTATCAATACCGTGCCTGAAGACACGGTTCTAACATCAGGGATCGGAAAAGAGCCTTTTGGTTTTTTTAATGATCCGCTGCTTGGCACAACAACAGCCGACCTGGCCACCGATCTTAACCTTCCCCTTGGTGGGGCCTATGTTCCGCCAACCGGAACCATAATCATCGACTCGGCCCGGCTTATTATGCAGTATTCCAACGGTTTTTACGGAGACTCCATTACCTCCAATTATACCATAAACGTTTACCAGTTACATAACAAGTTTAAAGACTCTGTTTACTACAATACTAAAACGTTTGGTGATTACAGCAGTTCGCCGGTACTGGGTACGCTTACCTTTAATGTAAGATCGCATGACTCTGTAAAAGTTAGAAACATTATTACCGGTGCACCGGATACATTGGTTAAAGCCGCACCACAAATAAGGATACCTTTTGATAATAACTTTATTAATACCTACCTGTTTAATGCAAGCTCCACCACGCTGGGCTCAAATGCAATTTTTCAGAATGATGTAAGAGGGTTGTATCTTACCATTAACCGTAATAAATCAACCGGTCCCGGCGGTATTATTATGTTTAACAGTACCGATACGCTGGCTGTGTACTACCGTAGCACAAGCGGTGCAACTACTGACACTGCCGAGGTGAAGCTTCCGCTCAGTAACATGGCTGCATCCATAAAACATACTTATACTACTACCATTACCAACGAGTTGAACAATACCAATACCGGCTCGCGGAAAATGTTTTACTTACAGGGAACAGGGGGCTTAAGGGCCAAAATAAGCTTCCCTAATTTGCTTAAAAATTTTAGGGCCAGCCTGTTAAAAAAGGATAGTGATATTGTAATTAACCGTGCCGAACTGGTAATAACCCCACAACCGGGTACTACCATCCCTTACGGGGCGATTCCAAAAATCTCCATGTACCAGTTCGATCTTGCGCGGCAGCGTATCCTGCTCCAGGATGCCAACCCGTCGGATCCGCGCGCTGGTGGCGTAGGCGTTTTTGGCGGCTTCTATAACTCGACCCAAAACGAATACCATTTTATCATTACCGGCTATATACAAGATCTTTTAATTGGCAAAACAGTTGATTATGGTACTTACATCGGGCCAATTGATAATACCAACACAAGTTCGGTTGATATTGGCGCCACGGCGCAGGTTGCCTCACGTACAGCAGCCGTAGGTTTCGATCCAACATCGCCAAACCGGATAAAACTCAATATTATTTACACCAAGGTTGCTAAAAAGTAAACAATTTTAGAGGTTAGAGATTGGAGATTAGTTTAGACGATAAACATCATCTCCAATCTCCCTCTAATAATCTCTGTCTCCCTTAAACTTTATCATTGTCCGTTTGTCTATTCTCGTAGCTATTACACGGAAAATATCTTTATAAAATGCACTAAAAGTGTCATTTTCCTGGTTAATATCTTTTTACTTTTGCTTTAACAATATTTCATATTTGAATTTATGTGCGGAATCGTAGGTTATATAGGTTTTAGGGATGCTTATCCCATTGTAATAAAGGGTTTACATCGTTTGGAGTACCGGGGATATGATAGTGCCGGTGTATCATTATTTGATAAAGGGCTAAAGGTTTATAAAAAGGCCGGCAAGGTTAGCGACCTGGAGAACTTTGTTAAAGATGTTAAACTGGGCGGCACTATGGGGATGGGGCATACCCGCTGGGCTACACACGGCGCACCAAGCGACCGCAACTCGCACCCGCACTCGTCAGGCAACCGCAAGCTTACGATTATCCACAATGGTATCATCGAAAATTATGGGCCTATTAAGGAAACGCTGATTGGCAAAGGTCATATCTTTAAAAGTGACACCGATACCGAGGTGCTGGTTCATTTGGTTGAAGATATTCAACAGTCAACCGGGATGGATTTGCGCGAAGCCGTGCGTATTGCCCTAACCAAAGTGGTGGGCGCTTACGCAATTGTGATTATGAGCGAAGACGAGCCCGACCTGCTGATTGCCGCCCGCAAAGGCAGCCCCATGGTTATCGGCGTTGGCAAAGGCGAATACTTTATAGCATCAGACGCTACGCCAATTGTTGAATACACCAAAAATGTAATTTACCTCAATGATAACGAGGTAGCTTACATCAGCCGCGAAAACCTGCTGATAAAAACAATAGATAACCAGGTACACACCCCATACATACAGGAGCTGGACTTAAAGCTGGAAGCCCTTGAAAAAGGCGGCTATGACCACTTTATGCTTAAGGAGATATATGAGCAGCCCCGCTCCATCCGCGATTGTATGCGCGGCCGCATTTATCCACAACAGGGCAAGGTGCAATTGGGCGGGATAAAAGAATATACCGATAAGCTAAAAAATATCGACCGTATCATCATTGTTGCCTGCGGAACATCGTGGCATGCCGGCCTGGTTGGCGAATACCTGATTGAAGAGTATGCCCGCGTACCGGTAGAGGTGGAATATGCGTCGGAATTCAGGTACCGTAACCCCATCATTACTGAAAAGGACCTGGTAATTGCCATTTCGCAGTCGGGCGAAACCGCTGATACCATGGCTGCTATTGAGCTGGCCAAAGCACGGGGCGCAACTATTTTTGGTATTTGCAATGTTGTTGGCGCATCCATTCCGCGCACAACGCATGCCGGGGTTTATACCCATGCCGGGCCCGAAATTGGCGTAGCTTCCACCAAAGCGTTTACTGCCCAGGTGAGTGTATTAACGCTGATGGCCTTTTACATTGCCCAGCAACGCGGCACTATTACACAAAGCAAGCTGGTTGAACATTTAACCGAGCTAAACTCGATACCTGAGCTGGTTGAACGCGCGTTAAAATCAAACGATCATATCAAGGAAATTGCCTGGAAATTTAAGGACAGCACAAACTGTTTGTTCCTGGGCCGTGGAAGTTCATTCCCTGTTGCACTGGAAGGCGCTTTAAAGCTCAAGGAGATATCGTACATTCATGCCGAGGGCTATCCTGCCGCCGAGATGAAACACGGCCCTATCGCCTTAATTGATGACGAAATGCCGGTTGTATTTATTGCCACCAAAGATTCAAGCTACGAAAAGGTGATCAGCAATATTCAGGAAGTAAAAGCCCGTAAAGGCCACGTAATTGCCATAGTAACCGAAGGCGACACTGAAGTGAAAGGCATGGCCGATTACGTAATAGAAATACCACAAACCGACGAAGCCTTTGTGCCGCTGCTGGCAACTATCCCATTGCAATTGCTGGCTTACCATATCGCCGTAATGCGCGGCTGTAACGTAGATCAGCCAAGGAATTTGGCGAAATCGGTAACGGTGGAGTAGTTCATAGTTGATGGTTCATAGTTCATGGCCGGAAAAGGTCAAACCTCACCGCAGCTACTATGAACCATAACCTATGAACTCCCCATCAGGCATGCTGCGACATAGATTGCATGGCTTCGGTTAAATCCAAATTTAACCCATTCGCTACGGCCATTCCAAGGCCCATATCTGCCCGGAACCAGTGGCAAAGCTGCCGGTTTACAATAAGGTCGCGTTTGGGGCCTTCAATGCCGTTCATGGCACCGGCAATATTGGCTACCAGCGCTTGTTTTTCGTCGTCGCTCATTAACCTGTACAAATCGCCGGGTTGGGTGTAGTGGTCGTTTTCGCCTTCGGCGTTGCGGTCGTACCAATCGGCCAGGCCGGTTCCCAAATCCCATGATGATTGTTTATAATGATCATCGGCCACAATGTTATCAAAGCTGTTGGGAAAATAATTTGGCGCCGATCCGCCATTGCCGTCCACACGCATGGCGCCGTCGCGTTCGTGGTTATTTACAGCAAAGGGACAGCGGTTAACCGGTATTTGTTCATAATTTCCACCCAGGCGATGGCGGTGCGCATCGGGATACGACAGCAGACGGCCCTGCAGCATTTTATCAGGCGAATAACCTACGCCGTCAACCACGTGAGCAGGCGCAAAGGCCGATTGTTCCACGTGCGCAAAATAATTGTCGGGGTTTTGGTTTAACTCCAGTTCGCCAACATCAATCAGCGGAAAATCGCCATGCGGCCATACTTTGGTAAGATCGAAAGGGTTCCAGCGGTAGGTTTTGGCTTGCTGCTCGGTCATTACCTGTATTTTGAGCGCCCATTTGGGGAAATCTCCCTTGTCTATGGAGGTCAGCAGATCATGCTGTGCAAAATCAGGATCGACGCCGCGCATGGCGCTGGCTTCATCGCCGCTGAAATTTTTAATGCCCTGTTTGTTTTTAAAGTGGAATTTAACCCAAACCCGCTCGTTTTTAGCATTTATCATGGAGAAAGTATGGCTTCCAAAACCATCCATGTGACGGTACCCATAAGGTGTCCCCCTGTTTGACATCAGGATGGTAACCTGGTGCAGACTTTCTGGGTTTAGCGACCAGAAATCCCACATCATGGTTGCGCTTTTACAATTGGTATAAGGATCGCGTTTCTGGGTATGGATAAAATCACTGAACTTTTTAGGATCTTTAATAAAAAATACCGGGGTGTTGTTGCCAACCAGGTCCCAGTTGCCCTCTTCGGTATAAAACTTTACCGCAAAACCGCGCGGGTCGCGCTCGGTATCGGCCGATCCTTTTTCGCCGCCGACGGTTGAAAAGCGTAAAAACACTTTGGTTTGTTTACCAATAGTATCAAAAAGTTTTGCGCGTGTGTATTTGCTGATATCGTGCGTTACGGTAAAAGTACCATAAGCGCCCGATCCTTTAGCGTGTACCACTCTTTCGGGAATGCGTTCGCGGTTAAAATGGGCCATTTTTTCATGCAGGATAAAGTCCTGCAACAAAATAGGGCCACGCGGCCCGACGGTCATACTGTTTTCATTTTCGGCATAGGGGATGCCAGAGGCGGTTGTCAGCTTTTTCTTATTAGTTTCCATAGCGGTTCGTTTAATAAGATCAAAACTCAATATAAAAATTCAATAGAAAAAATCAATAATTACTATATTTGTATAGATAAAAACTATAAGAAGATTCAAGAATCAAGAGTCAAGAACCAAGATGTGGGAAGCAAAAACGTAAACGTCAGCGCTTTTTTTCTTGTTTCCTTGATTCTTGACTCTTGGTTCCTGGCTCTCAACCCTTAAACTTATGACCATAACCCAACTGGAGTACATTGTTGCTGTTGATACTTACCGGAGTTTTGTAATGGCCGCCGAAAAATGTTTTGTTACCCAGCCAACGCTGAGTATGCAGGTGCAAAAACTGGAAGATACGCTCGGCGTTAAATTGTTCGACCGCAGCAAGCAGCCTGTTGTGCCTACCGAAATAGGTAACGAGGTGATTGCCCAGGCCAGGGTAATGCTATCGGAAGCCGAAAAGATAAAGGAGATCATCAGCGACCGGCAACGGGAACTGTCCGGCGAGTTAAAAGTGGGTATTATCCCTACCGTGGCCCCGTACATCCTGCCTAAAATATTGCACGGCTTTATCGAGAAATATCCGCAGGTAAAGCTTATTGTATCCGAAGAAACCACCGAGCACATTATCCAGCAGCTAAAATTGGGTACCATTGACTGCGGGATCCTATCCACCCCGCTGCATGAAAGCTCGTTAACCGAGATTCCGGTGTTTTATGAAAACTTTGTGGCTTATGTATCCAAAAACAGCAAGCTGTTTAAAAAGAAAAACATCAGTCCGGATGATATCGACATGGAAGAGATTTGGATACTTAACGAGGGCCATTGCATGCGTGAACAGGTGTTGAACATTTGCCAGCGCCGCAAAAGCACCCAGGGCTTTAAACATTTTGAGTACAATACCGGCAGTGTAGAGACATTGAAACGCATGGTTGACCAAAACAACGGCGCCACTATATTACCCGAACTGGCTTTAACCGAATTGACGGACAAACAACTGGATAAAGTGCGCTATTTTAAATCGCCGGAGCCGGCGCGCGAAGTGAGTGTGGTTATCCAGCGCAACTTTTTAAAACGGCGGCTGATAGAAGCGCTAAAAAACGAAATTCTGGAGTTTCTGCCTAAACGCATGAAGAGCAAAAAGAAAAAGGATTTGGTGGATATATAGGGGGAGTCCGAAAGTCGGGAAAGACCGAAAGTCCGGAAGAACCGGTAGATTTGAAAGAAGTTAAATAACCAATTAATACAAATTGTGTATGAGTTTTAAATGCAGTATTTGCGATGAGGAACATGATGGTTGGCCAGCGCTTGCCTTTGATGCTCCTTTAGCCTATAGCCAATTAACAGAAGAACAAAAGGAAAAAATAGCTGAATTAGATTCTGATTTTTGCATCATCAGGTACGAAGATCAAACGGATAGGTTTATCCGCTGTACACTCATTCAAAAGGTAAATGATCATAACGATGGCCTTGACTATGGTATTTGGGTTTCCCTCAGCCAAAAAAGCTTTGGCGATTATCAGGAAAACTTTGATAATGAAAATCATGAAACCGGTTATTTCGGATATTTAAGTAATAATATACCGGGGTACCCCGCTACCTTAAACATTTATATGAACGTGTACACACAAAGGGGAAACAGCCGTCCAATTGCTGTGCCGCAAGATACATTTGCTCATCCTTTTGTAACGGATTACTTCAACGGGATAAATAAAACCGAGGCAGAGAAAAGAATCCATAACATGTAAATTTCGGCGTTCAACAAAATTGGGAAGATCGGATCCCTATAGCTATCGGGACGGAAGTCCGCAAGATAGTCAGCATGCGTTTCGATTGTTATCAACCTTTTTTGACTCACGTTAGTGTTGACCAGGAGATAAAAAAACGACACATTTAAATTAAATGATGTAATATTTGCAGGGCCGATGTGTCTAAAACTAAACCAAAGCAAACAGCTATGGAAAGCATTATCGCAAACGAAACCAAAATTTATTATTCAAAACAAAAGACCGTTCGCGGCATGCGCGTGGCCGCAGTTTTTGGTGTAATAGGTTTTTTACTGCCGGTTATATCTGGGGGGCAACTGTGGGCCTGGTATTTTGGCGTATTGATCATCATTGGCGCCACCATTATCGGAATAAGCATATTCAAAAATTACAAAAACAGGCAGCCGCAGATCACCATCAGCGAAAGTGGTATTCAAACTTCAACTATACCGCTTTGTCCATGGAAATATATCACTGGAGAGGACGTTGTTGAACTGAATGAAGGAAAAACAACAGGGTATTATTTGATTTATGACTATCCCTATGGCCATGCTAAGTATCCGTTATATTTACTCGATACGGATAATATTACACTATCAGGCATAATAAAAATGTACCGGGAGAAAAACCGGCAATCGGAAAGCGCAGCTTCAAAAAGCTAATACTTTTGTCTTTAGCGCCAACAAACATGGAAAATAGTCCCCCAAAAACGCATCAATTTAAAACTTATTTATGGCCAATAGCTTTCTACCTGGTTGGCGGCATGTTGATTGTTTTCTTCTCAAAAACACCTGGATTTAAATCGGGACCGTGTACCCCGGGCCTCGATGTTTTATCATGGTTGCTATTTGGCCTGGTTGCGTTTGGCCTGCTGGTCCGCAGTATTCTTATAGCTATCTGGAGAAAGAAACGGGATTGGATATCGCTGCTCATACATGCTGCCGCCCTAATCATTTGGTTAATCATTGCCAGCATTTAACTATAGCTACTTCGGCAACGGGCCTGCTTAATACACACGGTAAAAATTCCCGATTCCGCAATCAAAAATCCGTATTTTTGTCCTTATGGCTAACATCGCATCTTTTACAAACAACCCATACCAGGAAAATACCTATATTTTATACGATGAGACCGGCGAATGCGCCATTATTGACCCCGGCATGGAAAACGGCCGCGAGCAAAATATGATGGTAAATTTTATCAGGGATCATAAATTAAAGCCGGTTTTGCTGTTGAATACCCATTGCCATATAGATCATGTGCTGGGCAATAAGTTTATTTTCGATCAATACGGACTTAAACCGCAGTTTCATGAAGGCGAATTGGGCATGCTGGAAGCGGTAATATCGTACGCGCCGGGCATGGGCATCCGTTATGAGCCATCGCCGGTGCCTGAGGTGTTTTTACCTGAAACAGGCTCCGTAAAATTTGGCAGTACCGAATTAACGCTGATATTTGCGCCCGGTCATTCCCCGGCGCACTTGTGTTTTTACGATAAAGATGCCAATTTACTGGTGGGCGGCGATGTTTTATTCCGCAACAGCATTGGCCGAACCGATCTCCCCGGCGGTAATTTAACGCAGTTACTAAACAATATCGAACAAAAACTATTTACTTTACCGGATGATTGCACGGTTTACCCCGGTCACGGCCCACATACAACCATCGGCTACGAAAAACAAACTAACCCATTTTTAAATTAAGGGCGAAGGAGGTGAAAGCTGAAAGGCGAAAGGTAAAAGGTAAAAGGTAATTCACCAAGTTCGCACTCACTAATTCACTAACTCACCAATTCACTAATTCACCAATTAAAACTTGAACACCTCCATCTACATAGCCAAACGATATTTGTTCTCGAGCAAAAAAGTGCATGCTATTAATATCATTTCGGGTATTTCGATGGGGGGCGTATTGATAGGTAGTGCGGCGCTGATCATCATTTTGTCGGTTTTTAATGGTTTTGAGGTAACGATACTTAACCTATACAGCAATTTTAGTCCGCAGATAAAAATTGAGCCGCGCCTGGGTAAAACCTTCGACCCCAATACCCCTTATTTTCTATCGCTAAAAAACGACCCAAAGACCTTTGCATTTACCTATGCTTTGGAGGAAAAGGCACTGATTAAATATAACGATCACCCATTTATTGGCACCATCAAGGGCGTGAGTGATGGTTTTTTAAAAAATCCTATCCTCGATAGTTCGCTCCTCTCAGGTTCCTTTACACTGCACGCCCATAACCAGGATTACGCAGTGCTGGGGGGCGAAGTGCAAAATAGCCTGGGTATAAATGTGCACGACAAGTTGGCTACTTTACAAATATATGCCCCGCGCCGGCTGGCTGGCAATGCCGGCGATCCGCTGAGCGAATTTAATGTGAAGATTATACCGCCCTCCGGCGTTTATGCCGTGGGCGAGGAGTTTGATAAAATGGTGGTCGCCCCTATCGATTTTGTGCGGCAGTTGCTCGACCAGCCGGTAAATGTATCAGCACTGGAGATTAACTACCAAAAAGGCACCGATATTGATGCTGTGCAAGCGGCTATCAAAAATAAATTGGGCAATCAATACGTTGTAAGCAACCGACGCCAACAAAATGCCGAATTGTATAAAACATTAAACTACGAACGCTGGTTTATATTTATGATATTAGTTTTTGTAGTAATTATTGCTACATTTAATATTATTGGCTCATTAACCATGCTGGTGATTGATAAAAAGAAAGATATCGCCGTTTTAACCAGTTTAGGGGCCAATAAAAAATTGATACAGGGCATCTTCTTTTTTGAAGGGTTGATGATCTCCATGAGTGGATGTGTGGCCGGTTTAGTTTTAGGGCTGGGATTTTGTATATTGCAACAGCAATTTGGCCTGGTAAAAATGGGATCGAAGCTTTCGATGATTGATGCTTACCCAATTTCGCTCAGGCTTACAGATTTTGGGCTGGTGTTTTTAACGGTGAGTGTTATTGCTGTTATAGCCTCCGGAATAAGCGCACGCTTAAGTATTAAAGGATTAAATGATATTAAACAAGACCTGTAATATTAACATATGCGGTTAAATTTTACCTTATTTATTATTATTTTAATAAGCCTGTCGGCATGCAATGGCCGCGGGGGTAAGGATGGCGCACATACCGTTTATAAAGGCGTTTACAGTTTTGGGCCCGAACAAAAAACATTCAGGGACTGCGATAACGGGCAGGAGCTATGGGTTACCGATAGCTCCAAACAATTGGAACTGAAATATTCACAACTAAGTTTCGAAAAACCTTACGAGCCGGTTTATATTGAGGTAGAAGGCATAAAGATGCGATCGGGCAAGGAAGGCCTTGGCGCCGAATACGACAGCACACTGGTAGTGCAAAAATTAATAAAGATAACCAAGGAGATACCGCAGGATAAGTGTAACTGAGGAAGGTGAAAGGCTAAAGCTGAAAGGTAAAAGCAGAAAACAATACGGCGGGACAGCCGCTTTTTTTCACCTCCCAACAAAAAGACAAAAAATTTACAAACAATTTGCCTGTAAACTGTTAGTTTTAGGCGTTCCGCTTTAAGCAGCCCGCTTCACGCTTTCAGCTAAACAAAAAACATCATGGAATCAAAAAGACAGCAAAAATTTGCAGGCGTAATTCAGCAGGACCTTGCCGCCATATTTCAGCGCGAAGGGATGAATTACCTGCCCAATGCGCTTATTACCATAACCAAAGTACGCGTAACACCCGATTTGGCTATTGCCAGGGTATTCCTGAGCTTTTTTAATACGCCCAACGCGCAACTTGGGTTGCAAACCATAAAATCGCACGGTAACGAAATCCGCTATAAACTGGGCGCCCGTATTAAGGACCAGGTAAGGGTAATACCCCAACTGGAATTTTTTATTGACGATACCAGCGAATACGTAGAGCGTATGGACAAAATATTTGATAAAATAAGTAAAGAAGACCGCCAGCCCGAAACCGAATAAAATTGTATGAGTGCCTCTGTTCAATTAGCAGCTTTTGTAAAAGCCCATCCCGATACCGTTGGTAAAGTGGTTGATTTTAACCCCACTACCGATAAATTATACCAGTTTGACCTCACTATTGGCAATAAGGACCTCGATGTTGCAACCATTGCCGATAAAGCACGCTTTAGCCAGTGGGTAAACGAAAAGCTGGCTACCAACAACTGCAAATACGGTGTAGGCGGTTATATGGAAAACCGCAACATTTACGCGCACAGCAAGTTATTTAACGAAGGGCCTGTGCCGCGCCGTCACCATTTGGGGGTTGATATTTGGGGCCGGGCCGGGATACCTGTTTATAGTCCGTTAAAAGGGAAAGTGCATAGCTACCAGGATAACGACAACCAGGGCGATTATGGCCCAACCATTATTTTGGAACACGACCTGGACGGACTGAAACTATACAGCCTGTACGGGCACCTGAGCCGCAAAAGTTTGGATGGTTTAAGTGAAGGCCTGACATTTGAAGCCGGCGAGCAGATAGCCACCCTGGGCGATACCAACGAAAATGGCAACTGGCCGCCGCACCTGCATTTTCAGTTAATGTTTGATGTGGAAGGCAAAACGGGCGATTATCCCGGTGTTTGCAGCCTTGACGAAAAAGAAAAATACCGCAAAAATATTCCCGATCCGCAATTGCTGCTGCAGTTTCCTAAGGCGGTGAATGCTTAGAAGACCGGCAATGCTATCTAATTAAAATAAAGTTTAATGTCGAATAATGAATATTGAATGTCCAATGTCGATTTTCTTCATTATTCGATATTGGGTGTTCGATGTTAATTCCGTTAACTTGATAACATTGGCGGGGCGACTTTTCTTTTATCAAATCTTTGTTGACAGCACATCGTCGCAACGGCAATTAACATTTATGCTATAAAAATTGTCAATATTGCAATATTAACCGTCCGGATTTTATTTAGTTTAGTCCCGTTCATAAACCAACCGATCAAACTAAAATTCCCTACCCGATGAAAGCCAGAATTTTATTGCTGCTGTTTATCCTTTCGCCGCTATGCGCAGTATTTGCCCAAAGCGCTAAAACTTACCTCGTAAAATCGCCCGACGGCAAAATCAATATTGCCGTTAATGCCGGTGCATCCGTTAACTGGTCGGTGAAATATGGGGATAAAGACGTTATTGTACCTTCGGAAATTTCGGTAACGCTGGATAATGGCGAGGTGCTGGGTAAAAACACAGCGATAAAGAAAATTTCGCAGCATACGCTGGCGGATGATTTTGCTACACCTTTTTATAAAAAGGACCGGGTTAAAGATACGTTTAACCAACTCACCATCCTGTTTAAAGGTGACTACGGCCTGAATTTTCGTGCCTATAACGATGGCGTGGCGTACCAGTTTTTTATGGAGAAGAAGGGCGAGGTAACTGTAGTAAACGAGGAGGCCAATTTTAATTTTAAGGATGATGACAAGGTTTTTTTACCCTTTGCCAATGACTATCGCAATAAAGACAAGTTTAACAACTCGTTCGAGGCGCATTATGACAGGTTAAACATTTCGGCTGTAAAAAAGGATACGCTGGCCTTTTTGCCGGTATTGGTTGATTTGGGCGATGCCGTAAAAGCCGTTATACTGGAGGCCGACCTGCAAAACTACCCAGGGATGTACCTTACCCCTGGCGGGGGCAACAATCTGCATGGCGTTTTTGCGCCGGTGCCCACCGAAGAATTTGTGAGCCGTTTGAATTATGCGGTTAAAAGCCGTGCCAATTATATAGCCAAAATAAGCGGCATGTCGGCTTTGCCCTGGCGGGTTGTGACGATTAGCAATGAAGACCGGCAGTTGGCTGATAACGATATGGTACAGCGCCTGGCCGAGCCATCAAAAATTGATGAAGCTGACCTGTCGTGGATAAAACCGGGAAAGGTGGCCTGGGATTGGTGGAACGACTGGAATATAAGTCACGTTGATTTTAAGGCGGGCATAAACGTGCCTACCTATAAATATTATATCGATTTTGCGGCAGCCAACAAACTGGAATACATTATTATTGATGAGGGATGGTCGGATGATCACGACTTAAATATTTCGAAGCTGGATGTACAGGCCATTGTGGATTACGGCAAACAAAAAAATGTGGGTGTAATACTGTGGAGCACCTGGCACGCCATTATCCGCGATACCGAAGGCCTGTTTGCCAAATTTGCGCAGATGGGCGTAAAAGGTTTTAAGATAGATTTTATTGACCGCGACGACCAGAAGGCTGTATTCTCATTATATGAAATTGCAGCGCTGGCGGCAAAGCACCACCTGATGGTTGATTATCACGGTATGTATAAGCCGAGCGGTATGGAGCGCACCTGGCCAAACATCATTAACGCCGAAGGGGTAAAAGGCCTGGAAAATATGAAATGGGGTGTACCCAATCAGCCGGAATATGATGTTACTATTCCTTTTGTGCGCATGATGGCCGGCCCTATGGATTATACCCCCGGCGGTATGCGCAATGCTACCAAAGATGCGTGGAGGCCGGTAAACGCCAACCCGATGACACAGGGTACCCGCTGTCACCAGATGGCGATGTATACCATATTTGAGGCCCCGCTGCAAATGCTGGCCGATAACCCCACCATTTATATGAAGGAGCAGGAAAGCACCGATTTTATTGCCGCCGTGCCCACTACTTTTAACCAAACCGTTGCGCTCGACGGCAGCGTGGGCGACTTTGTAAGCATTGCCCGCCGCCATGGCAACACCTGGTTCGCCGGCGCCATGACCAACTGGGACGCGCGCGATATCACCATTGACCTTAGCTTTTTAGGGCCCGGTACCTACAAAGCCACCATTTTTGAGGACGGCCAAAACGCCAACAAAGATGCTACCGACTATACCCGCAAAGTGATAACCGTAACCGCCAAAGACAAACTACCCATTAAAATGGCCAGCGGCGGCGGCTGGACGGGAAGGTTTGATAAGGAGTAGCAGGCTTTAGACTCCTGTCGCTATAACGGCGGGGGGTTAAGGTATTAATGTCGAACATCGAACGTCCAATATCGAATGTTGAAGTTGGAAACTTTGGCGTTCGATATTAATTTTTTTCCTTTCGTGAGTTATAAAAAACACCTGCCTGTAATTTTTACCGATGCTATACGTATTGGGTTAAATTAAATCGAAAACTCCATGCAGAAATTCTTTCTCTTCCTGATCCTGTCATTGTTAACTGCCGGTGCCGAAGCCCAAACCCCATCCCGCGATTCGATAACCCGGATTGCCAAACAGGATGCCGAACTTTTCTGGCTCAATAAAAAAGACCTGAAAACCTTCAGGAAGGACCGGCATAATTATACGTCCGACTATTTTAAACCTGTTAAAACCGTGGTAAGCGATACGGCACTGCTGAAAGATTCGGTTTATGTAAAAGCTTACCGCCGCGTCGCTTTTGAAAAAACCCGTAAGCGGCGTACCATTGGCCACTATGTGCTGTGGGGTTATGCAGCTTTAGCGCTAACGCTGGGCGTGGCTTATGCGACTACGCCGGGGAAACATTGAAAGAATGCAAAACGGAGTTGACGGTTTAAAACAGTAATGGGTGCATTTAAAATACGCCCAGCTCATCTTTGGATTTATCGCGGTAACCCCATTCTTCGCCATCGGCCAGTTCCGGGTAATCACGGCGGTTATCTTTTAATACGATATAAACCATCGCTAAAACAATAAACGGCGATCCCAAATACCATGCAAGCACCACCGGATAGTTATACCCGGCTGCCGACAATGCCGAGTATATCATTAAATATACGGTGGCTGTAATCACTGCTGCTTTTGCTCTCATAGCCCTTCGAATTTAGATTAAACAATAACGGAGCAGGGAAAAAAATGTTTTTTTGGGCGGTTGAAAATAATCTTATGATTTAGATCACGTGTAAGGGATTGCAAATCCACTATATTTAGGTCGTGGATTATAAAGTCGACCAACGGGAAGAGAACCAAGTATTATGAATCAATTATTAAAGCCTAAACACTGGATTTTATTTTTAATTATGTTTTTACCTTCTGCCATTGCGGAAACTGCAGACTTAACCCGGTTTTGGTATTTGGTCTGCAGCATATGGTGTGGCGTGGTATACATAGGGTGGTTGCTTTCAATTGGGATTGCTGTTTATAACAGGAAGTCAACATCACGATTAGCCATTATATTGTTTAAGGCTGCGGCCATTTACTCATTAATTTTTCTGCTATTGGGTTTTTATAATACATCTGATACTTCGGAGTTTTTTCCTGCATGGCTAATTTCGCTTATTGTTTTAGACTTCATTATTATGGTGTATGTGATGTTTTTTGCAGCGAAAAATATGGTCCAATTTGAAATAGACCATGATTTAAAAACTAGCAGTGTTTTTATAACATTTTGGGCATTTTGGTTTTTCCCGATAGGTGTTTTTTTTGTGCAACCACGGATAAACAGAATCGTTGGCAGTGATCCCGCAGTAGGTTGACTAGTTTACGTGTGGGGTATTACAAATCCACTATATTTAGATCGTGGATTGTAAATCCCGATCAACAAAGGGCTGCAAAAAAGAAACGTATAAAACGGGAATTAGAAGACGAAAAATGGACACGCTAAATATAATTGGTGGGATAGCCCTAGCATTATTTGGAGGATGGATTACGATAGCTGAAATAAAAAATTTGGTAGATGAAAAACCAGATACCTTAGGAGGACATAGGGGTTTATTAATTACAGGCATCGGTTGTATTGTTTGCGGAATTATACTCATTGTTAAACATATTTAATTCCTGCGGTGTGTAGTTTGCACAGATAAAAAAGTAAAAGTCAAAAACAACCACACAGTCAACATTAATAACGACCGGTGTTGTTAATATTTTACATCAAAAAATGAAAGAGATAAGTTTTAATGGAACATTCCGCGACAAATGCACATATTATTTGATAGGTTTAGGTCTGGTTACTTTCATTTTAACTTTCGCCCTATTAAATATCCCCCGGGATGAAAGACTTATAGCCGCTACCTTATTAATTGGCCTTGAAACACATTTTGTTTTTTATCTAAATAGATTTGAGCCTAAGCTGATGAGGCTTCACAACGAAAACTTTGAAATAACATATAGCAATTATAAGTTTTTCGAGAAAGAAGCAGGGAATTATATGAAAGAAAATATTAAAGTAATAGTTGAGAATAGTGTCCTTATTTTATCCAACAATGATGGTATAATTGGAAAAGTAAGAAAAAAGGCAGTTAGCAACGAAGATTGGAAAACTGTGACCGAATATTTTATTCCTGTAAATTAATCCACAGTAAGTAGTTTGTCCGAATGTCTATTTTCCCCCGTCCGGCTAAATGCATCACTTGACTCATTATTTAGTTAACGTGTGTGGGTATTACAAATCCACTTTAATTTAGGTCGTGGATTGTAAATCCCGGCCAACGGGGGTAAGAAGAACTATTTGAATATGGTGGTGAATTTAAATCGTCTGGAAGGGCGAAAGATATAAAACCACAAAATATCGAAAAAGGGAGCCTTCGAATAGAACGAACAAATCTCACGCCGGGTAAAGTTAAACAATAATAAAATGAAGGAGATTACATTGAAATCCAGCGACATTAAAAACTATATTTTAGAAACATTTGGGACAAAAATAAAAATCGATGGTTTCGCATATAAAAAAACTGATAACGAGTTTGTTTTAATAGATGGGGATTACAAATTCATTATTAATATCGAATTGACGGCTTGGAGCACCAGTTATCAATTGAACGTAAAAGTCATTATTAGTCAAAAACAGATTGAAGACATACTTGAGTCAATACTTGGTAAACAGCGTCATCGTATAACACTGGGACAAAGTATGTTGGAAAGGCTTTATTATAGCCCGGATGGCAGAAAAAATGGCAAGGGAGATAGCTTGGCTATTTGGATAACTAAAGACACCGATGTTTTCCAGCTTGACCAAGTATTGGAAAGTTATTATCAAAATATTGCCAAACCCTATTTTAAATTGTTTAGCAAACTCGAGGCTTTTGATGATTACATGAATAAACCACCGTTTGAATATCCCCCTGCTTATGTTGGTGGCATGTACAATAACAGATGCATGAAAGGGTTAATAGTGGCAAAACTGGTGAATAACCCGGAGTATGGTAAACTAATAACTATCTACAATGACGAGATCAAGAAAACAATCAGCGACGTGCAATCCGATTCGGAAGAAAATTATATCAAGGTGAGAGAATATCTTGCGAAAAATTATTAATAATGTTAAACGGGGGTAGTGTTACAGAAATGTGGGTAAAAAAATAAATGATTGATAATCAATAGGAATAAATAATTAAAAGGCCGAAAAATTGTTTAATCCTGCAATACACCTCCCATCCCCTCCCCAAGCACGAGGTACTGTCTTAAAAAACACTTGCTTTTTAAGACAGTACCTCGCGCTTGAATGGGAATTATTAAACGCATTGTCGCGGGGGGGCGAAGTGGATACTGGCCTTGTGGCTAAGGCCCGTGCACTATGAGCTTAGCACCCGACCCGGTTTCTATCAATCGGGGCACGCCCTCCTTTTTCAGTTAGCAGCTTTTAGTGGGCAGTTTGCAATTGCGGACCGTGCAAGGTGGTTATGCAAAGTTTGCGATTGCCGCGCTATCGCTCGCAATGACGTGCGGGTTACAAAGATACTTGCGCCTGCAAAAGTAAGAATCGCAAATAAATCCAATGGTGGCGCTATTTTGTCAGTATAGGTACGGGTTTTTGGCAAAATGGCGATCGCAACTTATTAATAATGAGGTGTTCCAAAAATAGTGATGTGTGGAACCTGGAACACTGGAACATGCGGTTAGCGTAAAAAGACGTCAATTTTTGCGGTTTAGCGGGGAAATGTTATACGGCAGGCGAAGTTTGAAGGAAACCTTTTAGCGGGCAGGACAATCAAAATAATGCCCTATACGCTAAACTAACTGCCTTTTTATTAAATTAGCTACATCGATATGATGAAATACATTTACCCGTATGTTTTGTTATGCCTGGTTGTGCTGGCTTCGTGCTCGCCGAAGGGGCCTTATGCCTTAACCGACAAGGTGTACCGCGATAAAACAAAGGGTTATGTGGCCACCATACAAAAGCAATTACCCGATTCGCTGGCTGATAGTACCGGTGCGCAAATACCTTCGGCCTGGGTGGGTACGGTTAATTTTGGCATCCGCAAGCCTAATTATGTCATCATCCATTTTACGGCGCAGGATTCGGTACAGCAAACGCTTAAAACGTTTACGGTAACCAGTACCCAGGTAAGCGCGCATTATGTGATTGGTAAAGACGGCAAGCTTTTCCATATGGTGAATGATTACCTGCGCGCCAATCACGCCGGATTGGGCAAGTGGGGCAGTGTTACCGACATGAACAGCTGCTCTATCGGCATCGAGATTGATAATAACGGCAACGAACCTTTTACCGCGCCGCAGATAAAAACACTGCTTGCGCTGCTGGCGCAGCTGAAAAAGAATTATAATATACCACAGTCCAATTTTATAGGTCACCAGGATTTTGCCCCCAAACGCAAACCTGATCCCGGTCCGTTTTTTCCGTGGAAAACGCTGGCCGACCACGGCTTTGGCTACTGGAGCGATGATGTGATGGAACTGGCCCCGGATGGTTTCGACTATACGATTGCCCTGAAACTGATTGGCTATGATACATCCGACATTAATGCCGCCATTATTGCCTTTAAACGCCACTTTATACAAACCGACATCACCCCCAATTTAACCCAGCTGGATTTAAATGTGATGTATAATGTGTATCAGAAATATGCCGGGCTTTGAAGTCTTGAGTCGATAGTCTGGAGTCTTGAGTCAAAAAAGTCTTGAGTAAAAAGAGGACTTAGGATTCAACCAAAAAACGATCTCCCTGCGATTTTGGTTCAGAGATAACCAGGAAATGCAGGTCGGCCTGGCTGGTGTTAAAAATACAGTGATGCGTGTTTGGCGTAATATGGATAGACTCATTAGCCTGCACGGTTAGCACCTCTCCGTTCACCTCGAAAGTTGCGGCTCCTGATAAAATATAAAAAACCTGTTGCGCGAGTTTGTGGTAGTGGAGTTGTTCGCCGGTGCCGGGCGGCATGCGTTCCTGTATTACGCTTAAGGTGTCTGATTTTAGCAGGGGCCAGCCATCGCAGTTGTCGCCCCAGGTATAGTGTTCGGCATTTTGAGTAGATGTGATCATTGTATTTTTAAATTTTCGCGGAATGCTTGCAGCAGTTTGCCCGTTGCCCGGTTTTGGTAAGCGGTTATCAGCAGGCTTACCAGGTCATCGGGCGTAACGCGCTGCAAATTTATCAGCATGTAATCGTAATTGAGGTAATGGTCGGTGATAAAAAATGTTTCGGGGTCGGCATCCATCCATTTATCCCGTTCGGATGACTGCACCACCAGTGTCTCGCCGTCTTCCTTTACGCGGGCAAACAGTTTTTTGCCGGCATAAAAACCCGGCGTACCATAACACAATTTTTCGCTAACGCCCGGCATGGGCAACAGCGTGTTGCGTAAAAACTGGAGGTGGATAAAACTGCTGTCGTTCATGAAACTAATATCGGGAGAAGATTTCAGAAATTCGGGGATACCGTTTGCAAACACACAGAATTTCGCGGCAATTAATATCTTTGGTGTATGCCCATCAATCTCACAAAGTAAAAACCGTGAAAAAAGAGAACCTGGTCTTACTGGCCGATGCCTACAAATACGCACATCATAAATTATACTATCCCGGCACTACCCAAATATACAGCTACCTGGAAAGCAGGGGCGGGATGTTTAACGAAACCATTTTTTTTGGCTTGCAGTACATCCTGAAAGAATACCTGCAGGGCAAAGCCTTTACACAGCAGGATCTGGACGAAGCAGAAGGCTTTTTATTACAGGTTTTTGGCCGGGATGATGTGTTTGATAAGAGTAGGTTTCAGCATATCCTGGATAAATATGACGGCAGGCTGCCCGTTGTCATTAAAGCGGTTCCGGAAGGTACTGCTGTGCCCACCGGCAATGTGTTGCTAACCATTGAAAATACCGACCCCGATTGTTTTTGGCTCACCAACTTTTTAGAAACCTTGCTGATGCAGGTTTGGTATCCCTGTACTGTCGCTACCCTGAGCAACCAGATCAGGAAAGTGGTGACCCAATATTATGAAGAAACCGCACCGCCTGGAGCTGAAGCCGGGATTGACTTTGTATTGAACGATTTTGGTTTTCGTGGGGTGAGCAGCGTGGAGAGCGCTAAACTGGGTGGTGCTGCCCACTTACTTAACTTTAATGGCAGCGATAACCTGGCAGGTTCGGGCATGGCCATAAAATACTATAATGCACAAAAGGTTTATGGGTTGAGTATCCCCGCTACCGAGCACAGTATTTGCACCTTGCTGGGTAAGGAGGGGGAATTGGAAGTGTTCAGGCACGTGTTGCGAACTTTTCCCGAGGGTATTGTTGCCTGCGTTTCGGATAGTTATAATATCTTTAAAGCCTGCAGCGAATATTGGGGCGAAGCACTAAAAGCCGAAATACTCAATCGCAAAGGCACGTTGGTCATCCGGCCGGATAGCGGCGACCCCGTGATGACCCTGCTCCGGATCTTTGAAATCCTTTTTGACAAATTCGGCTTTACCGTCAATGAAAAAGGTTTTAAAGTACTGCCCCCGCAAATAAGGGTAATACAGGGCGATGGCGTAAATTATGAGTCGATAAAGGACATTTATAAAGCCTTAAAAGATCAGCGGATCAGCGCCGAAAACCTGGTACTGGGCATGGGCGGCGCCCTGCTGCAAAAGATTGATCGCGACACCGAAAAATTTGCTTTGAAATGCAGTCACGCCGTAATAAACGGTAAGGATGTAAACGTGGAAAAGACGCCCGCCGAAATGGACGCCGATGGCAATATAAGCACCAGCTTTAAAAAGAGTAAAGCCGGCAGGTTAAAACTGGTAAAAATTAATGGCATCTTTAAAACTGTTATTCAAAATGACGACGATGGCCTTACCGACCACCTGCAGATTGTGTTTGAAAATGGCGAACTGGTAAATGAAATAACTTTTGAGCAGGCAAGGGCCAATGTGAACAATGGCTGATATGAAGAAAATACTATTTTACACACAGCAATACCAGTACCTGGCCGAAAAGATATTGGCCTGCAGTTCCTTTGAGCGGGGCGACTTGGAGGTTAGCCGTTTTACTGACGGTGAGCTTTACCAACGGATTTTATCGAACGTGGAGAACCGCGATGTGATATTGCTTGGCGGTACCATCAACGATGAATCAACGCTGGAACTGTTTGACCTGGCATCGTCGCTGGTGAGTTATGGGGCCAATTCCTTATCGCTGGTTGTACCTTACTTTGGCTATTCAACCATGGAAAGGGCGGTATTGCCGGGCGAGATTGTAACTGCAAAATCGAGGGCACGGCTGCTTTCGGCCATCCCGCGCAGCAACAAGGGGAACAGGGTATATTTGTTTGACATCCATTCCGAAGGGATCCCCTACTACTTTGAACATGGTTTGTACCCGGTGCATATTTACTGCAAGGACATTGTTACCAAAGCAGCCCTTGAATATGGCGGCGATAACTTTGTAATGGCCAGTACCGATGCCGGTCGCGCCAAATGGGTGGAGTCGCTGGCTAACGACCTGGGTGTAAACGCAGCATTTATTTTAAAACGCCGCCTAAAAGGCGACCATACCGAGGTAAGCGCCATTAATGCCGATGTGGCCGGCAAAACGGTTATTATTTATGACGATATGATCCGCTCCGGCGGCAGCATTATTAACGCTGCCAAAACTTACAAGGATGCGGGCGCCAAAGACATTATTGTGATCACAACCCATGGCTTATTTGTAAACGACGGCCTGCAAAAGCTAAAAAACTGTGGCCTCATCAAAAAGCTTATCTGTACCGATTCGCACGCCAATTGCAGCAGTTTATTAAATGATGATTTTGTTGAGGTGCGAAGCCTGGCCGAATTGATATGTTCGACGATTTATTGATAACATAGCTGGTTAGTTTCACCTGCATTGTTGGCCCCTTGCTTTTTATATATCAAAACTTACCTATACATTAGCATTAAATAATAACCTATCCATGCAAAACAACCTCCAGCAACAATTTGGCAATATTGATATCTACCTGTTCGATCAGCTATTGAAGGGCACGTACGATAATTGCCATAAGGTGCTGGATGCCGGCTGCGGAGGCGGTCGCAATCTCATATATCTTTTACGCAGTGGTTTTGATGTGTCTGCCGTTGATGCTGCCCCGGATGCGATAGAGCATATTAAAGAGTTGGCCAACACTATGGCGCCAGGTTTGCCGCCATCAAATTTTTGCGTGGCCGCCGTGGAGGCATTACCGTTTGAAGATGCTCATTTTGACCTGGTGATCAGCAATGCTGTTTTACATTTCGCCAAAAGCGAGGATCATTTTGAACAGATGCTGATTTCGATGTGGCGGGTGCTGAAACCGGGCGGCTATTTTTTTGCACGCCTGGCATCGGATATTGGTTTGGAGGCTTTGGTAATTCCCGTGGGCCATGGCCGCTACCTGCTGCCTGATGGCTCCGAACGCTTTTTGGTTAACGAGCACATGCTACAGCACTATACCCGTGCGATTAATGCCCGCCTATACGAACCTATTAAAACCACCAATGTGCAAAATATGCGCTGTATGACTACCTGGTGTTTACAAAAGCTGTAAGGGAATTTATATGGAAGATCAATCAACCCGGGCCGCCGGAGTATTATTTACAAGATTGTTGCTCGGCGTTATTTTTTTGATGCAGGGATTTGGTAAAATTTTTACCTATACCGTGCCTAAAGTTTACCACCTGTTTTTTATCGACTTTGAAAAAACATTTTTACCCAAATGGCTGATACGGGCAACGGCGTATTATACCTCTTACGCCGAGTTGATCTGCGGTTTTTTATTGATCATCGGGCTTTTCAGGAAGTGCTCCTTATATCTTCTTGCAGTTGATTTACTGATCGTTTCTTTCGGACATGGATTGATGGAACCCATCTGGGACCTGCAGCATGTAATACCACGTGCTATATTACTAATCACACTTTTACTGGTTCCGCAGCAATGGGACAGGTGGCATCTCGATGCGTTGTTTGCAAAAAATCAGAAAGATTAATATTGACCGGTCTTATTCAATTTTAAAGCTTATCCATTAATAAAAAGCGCTTTTAGTATTTTTGATGATCAGCCTGATGTAAACATTTATGGAGCCATATTATGATACCTTTGGGCGTTAAATTTTTATGGGGCTAAATAAGGTCATCATTATCAACAAAGCTGGTTATGTGGCGTGGTATGGGGTGTTGCTATACCTCAGCTACCTCATGCTGCTCATCACCCTGCAATATATTCCTGCCAGGCTGGGCATAGCGTTTTTGCTCACTAAGGAAGATGTTACAGGCATGCTGCATTATCGCATTGCCTTTTTTACCCATGTTTATACGGGCATGTTTGTTTTGCTTACGGGGATGCTCCAGTTTCCAGCCATAATCCGCACAAAATATCCGAGGCTGCACAGGTGGAGCGGCTGGGTTTATGCCTTTTTAATTATCCTTGTAACGGGGCCTGCCGGCCTTATTATGGGAATCTACGGTAATGGCGGACTTATCAGCCAGTCGGCATTTTGCCTGTTGGCGGTATTATGGATATTTTTTACGCTGAAGGCTGTTTTGGCGGCAAGGGCGCACCAATTTGCAGTTCACAAAGCCTGGATGTACCGGAGCTACGCCTTAACGCTATCAGCCTTAAGCCTGCGGGCCTGGAAATGGCTGTTTGTGCTGCTGTTTCAGCCGCGGCCCATGGATGTGTACCACGTGGTATCGTGGCTGGGCTGGGGTGGCAATTTATTGATTGCAGAGTTTTTGATTTACTATACATTCAGGAAAAGTTTTAAGTCTCGAGTCGAAAGTCTTGAGTCTTGAGTAAAAAAAGTAAGTGCAGCTCCAGGCTTAAAACTTATTTAAAATCTAAGCCAGTTCATCACATTTAAACCCAGCTGTCTGCAACAGCGTTTCAATATAGCGCGGCGAAAGGCCATCGGCTTCAATTCGCAAAACATTATCGCAATCTTCCAGGTCGAAGTTCCAATGATTAATAGCAGGAACGGCGGTTAGCAAGGGTTTTACCCTGTTAACCTGCCTTGGTTTTTCAACGTTGGTGGCAAAAACAAGTATTTCCATATTTATAGTTTAAAGTAGTCCTGAGTCGGAAGTCTTAAGTCAAGGCGCAAAATCGACTTTCGGCTCCTGACTCAAGACCCTCGACTTAAACAAGCTTTTCCAGCAATTCATCCAGTTTGTTATGTGAGTCGTTTACACCGTATTCCATTCCCGAGTTTATGATGCCATCGCGGTCGGCAACGCAACGGAAAACCGATTGGATAATGAGCTTTGTCCGATTGCCGGGCAACTCATCAAAGGTGGCTGTTTCAAGCACTACATGTCCGCGCTCGGGCAAGCCCTCAAACTCAAAGGTGCGGATCAGTCTTTGCGGTTCCAGCACTTCGTGGATGGTGCCGTTAAAAGCAAAATCACCATGGGCATTGGAGTGGATAAAGCGATAGGAGCCGCCTGTACGGCTATCGAAATAATCGATTCTCATCGTCATATCGCAGGGCCCCAGCCATTGTGTAATTAATTCAGGATCCGAAAAAGCTTTGAATACCAGTTCCCTTGGCGCTTCAAATTCGCGGTGGATAAACAGCTCCTGTACGCCTGGTTCGGCGGTGATTTTTGTTTTATCTTTCATATTATTTTGGTTTATTATCGTTGGTTTTTGTTTGCATTTTGATGAGGAGTTCGTCCAGTTTATCAAATCGGCTTTCCCATGATTTGCGGAAATCAGCAAGCCAGTCCGATACCTCATCCAGCTTCCGGGGTTCCACAAAGCAAAAGCGTTCGCGGCCCTGCTGTTTTATGGTGATGATGCCACACTCCGCCAATATCTGGATATGTTTCGAGATGGCCTGCCGGCTCACGTCAAAACTATCGGCCACACCGTTGGGTGTTAAAGTTTGATACGCTATCAGGTTGATGATCTGTCTGCGGGTAGGGTCGGCAATGGCCTGGAATACATCTCTTCTCATAATAAAATAATAATTTGCAACCGATTGATTGCAAATATATACGCAACCGATCAATTGCGCAAATTTATTTTACTTTTTTTTGAGGATGATGAAATTGAATGATTTATTCTTCTTGTAGTTCTTCAATATGGGTTCTGTGTTAACCGTAAGTCGGCCAATGTGAGATAGTCATTTGCTGGGTTGCATGATAACACTCCTTTATTTCAACACGGAAGCTGGTTAGATGAAGTATCGGGTAAGCGCGCCGACTCCGCTAGCTGCGCAAATCCACTATTGCTTGATTTAAAGGTCCCGCCGTTAACCAACGCAGATAACCTGACAAGTTCATTCATCTACAATTGATTTTGCATGCAGATCAGCTATGGCGGCGTAAATGTTGAGTGAGTAAAATAGAAAAACTTACGAAGTCTTAGGAACTTCGTAAGTTTTTTTGCATCGTACGAGCTGGTTGAAGAATTTTTCTAAGCCGTCGCGGCCATATTTGCGAGGGCATTCAATTCTTCCTGCGTCCCCATAAACCAATCCAAATCAATACTGCCGCCGGTAATGGTGCCGTCCAGCTCACCAAATTGACTGTATTGCCACCAGTTTACGGCTGTATAACCAGGAGGCAGTCCCGGTGGGTTAGTCTGATATGCGGCCAGCCACAGGCCATTGTTTGGCCACGATGCACTGTCCAGGTACTCGATCAGGTAGTTTTTGTAGGTATAAATAATGGCATCCCTGCCTGTTTCCTGCTTGACGTAGTTAAGCCAATCGGTTACCTTTTGCGCACATTCCGCAGCGTTGTCTTTTACCCATTGGTCCTCGGCGTCGGTCGCCTGGTTTTCAAGGTCGAGCATGGGGGGCAAAACACCCGGCAAGGTAAAGTCAACCCCGCGCGAAAGAAAATTTTTGGCCTGCGCTATCGGGTCATCCTGGAAAATAAAAAAGTGATATGCCCCTCGCGCCACATTGCTAAGCGCCTTAACCTCGTGGTAATAGTTCTGGAAAGTCGGGTCCTGGAAAGTTTCACCTTCGCTGGCTTTCATCCAAACAAAAGCAATGTCAGATGGTAATGCACTGATGTTAATCGTGGAGTTTTGGTCCGAAATGTCGATTCCTCTTGGGTTCATGATTTAGGATTTTTTTGTTTAAATATAACATTTATTCAAATAAAAGTCGCGATTTTCTAACAGAGGGGTTTCAGTTAAGCCAACGCCGACAGCCGTTTCCTGATCGTCGCCTTATCCGCTTCGGATTTCGCCAGTCTGAGCGCCGAGTTTAAATGTGCGATAGCTTTTTCATCATCAATATCGGTATATAAGTATGCCAGCAACGAAAAATATAAATGACTATTCGCCAGGTTCAATTTTTCAGCTTCGATGATTGCAAGGGGCTTACCATCAGCTTTTGCAAGTGCGTAGGTGCGGTTGAGGGCCGCAATAGGTGAATATTCGATTAAGAGCAGCCGGTTATACAATTGCAATATGCTCTCCCATTTCTCTGCTGAATCCTCTTTAACCGTGTGCCAGTAAGCTATTCCGGCTTCTATATGGTATTTCGATACTTCATTACCCTCGGCAGCAAGGTTCATGTAGTATTTGCCTTGTTCAATCAGTTCCCTGTTCCACAAACCGGTATCCTGGTCTTCATACAATATCAATTCACCGTGCTCATCCGTCCGTGCCTCAAATCGCGAAGCGTGAAAACACATCAACGCCAGCAAAGCCTTAACTGCCGGCCGGGCGGTACTTTTGTTTTCAACCAGCAGAAAATTTAACCGCATCGCCTCCAGGCAAAGGTCTTTCCGTACGGTAATGTTTTGCGATAAGGAATAATAACCCTCGTTAAACAACAGGTATAAAGTGGTTAACACGGTTTGCAACCGGTCGCTAATCTCGGCAGCGTCGGGGAAGGCAATTTTTACCTTCTCGTTCCGGAGTTTTTCTTTGGCCCTGAAAAGGCGTTTGTTGATGGTTTCCTTATTACTCAAAAAGGCATCGGCAATTTCTTCAATACCGAAGCCGCAAAGTATGCGTAATGCCAGGCCAATCTGTGCCTCGGCCGAAATAGCCGGATTACAGATGGCGAACATCATCTGCAACTGGCTGTCGGTTATGTTTTTTTCGGACAGGTCGATGTCTATTTCAAACTGACCCACGCCTGCCTGCTGTATTGCCGGGCTTATTTTATCGGTAAATATTTTGTTGTGCTTGAGGTAATCTTTTGCCCGGTTTTTGGCTACGGTGTAAAGCCAGGCAACGGGGTTATCAGGGATGCCCTTCATTCCCCATGTTTCGGCAGCCAGTAAAAAAGTGTCGCTTACCAGGTCCTCGGCAATTTCGATGTGTTCAAAACCAAATAACTTACCCAGTACAGCGGTTATTTTGCTGTATTCCGTCCGGAATAAATGTGGAATGAGTTCGTTGCCTGTTTGCATAAGCAAATTTAGAGATTAAAGCTGCCATGTCATTGCAGACAACCAAAATTGTCATTGATTCTCAGCGCAAAAGCCAAGAAGCAATGACAACGGCTTTTTGTTTACATGTTTACCGGGATGATGTCCCTAACCTCAACATTACCACCCTGCGCCAACACCGGGCAGCCTTTAGCCAGCTCAATGGCCTCTTCTTTGGTTTCTGTTTTAACCACAATAAAACCAAGTAAAATTTCCTTGATTTCGGCGTAAGGGCCGTCGGTTACCAGGTCGGGCTTTACAGTAGCGCCATCAAAACCTAACCGAGCCCCGCGACTCGCCAGTTTGTCCTGGGCGGCAATGCTGCCTACCCAATCCATCCAGGGTTTGGTGGCGTTTTGCATTTGTTCGGGCGTAAACACTACATCGCTCGGTGGCGGTACATTTCTGAAAACTAAAACAAATTCTTTCATGATCTTTTAATTTAATTGTTATGCCCTAATGACGACCGGTGGTTTTTAAATTGGACAGGGTATATATCAATTTCATAAAAATTTTTCGCTATGCGTTATTTGCCATAACCGGCCTCACTTCAACGTACCCGCCGAGCAGTAATATAGGGCAGCCATAGGCCATTTCAAAAGCCTCGTCCATCGAACCGGCTTTTACGGTGATAAGTCCGCCCAGTATTTCTTTTACTTCGGCATAGGGGCCATCGCTCACCACGTTGCCCGGTTTTAATATCCGGCCTTCAAAGCTCAGGCGACTGCCGCCTACAAATTTTCCTTTGGCCGATATTCCGGCTAACCATACGTCCCATTTTTTGGCAAATTGCTGCATAACCTCGGGCGATGGCCGTGCATCACCGGTAGGCGCATTCCTGAAAAGCATTACAAATTCATTCATGATATTCCGTTTTTATGTTTAGGCCGTAATGACGATTGAATAACAGAAAACTGGACAATTGCCGGGTTTTTCACTACGAACTAATTTCCAGTCGCAAATTAACTATTTAACGAATAGTTCGTACATTTGATATATGACGAGGCTTACTGTAAATATCGACAATAGCAAATCTGAAAAAGTAATGCTGGCAGTTATCCGGGCGTTAGGCCTGAGCTACGAGGTTGAGCCTGCCGGATCCCAACTCAATGAGCCGTTGAACAAGGCTGAACAGGCAATGTATGACCGTTTGGAGGAATCGTTCCGGCAAATTAAACTTCACCAGGAAGGTAAGATCGAACTTAAAACCATTGAAGAAGTTTTAGCAGAATTATCTTAAAATGGATATTCGCGTTGTCCCCAGCACAAATACACCTTTTACCTTTCAGCTTTCGCCTTTCACCTCCTCCTAAAAAACCCTGCAAAGCAGTCCCTTCAAATACTCCCCTTCCGGAAACGATGACCTTACCGGGTGATCCTCGGGCTGGCAAAACTGGTGAATAAACTGCACCTGTTTACCAGCGTCAAGCGCGGCCCAGGCCAAAACCTGTTTAAAGGTGTCCATATTCATGGCTCCCGAACAGGAAAATGTTGCCAGTAAACCACCCGGGGTCAGCAATAGCATCCCCATACGGTTTAAATCTTTATAGGCCCGTGCAGCCTTATCCAATGCCGAGCGTGAGGGCGCATATTTGGGAGGATCGAGCACCACCATATCAAATGTTTCGCCTTCGTCCTTAAATTTCCGCAATTGTTTGTTTACATCCGAAACAATGGCCGTTGCCTGCAAGCCGTCTAACTGGTTAAGCGCAATATTTTCTTTCAGGGTATCGATGGCCAATACCGAACTATCAACCGAAGTGACCGACGCCGCGCCATTTTGTAAACTGTTTAAAGTAAACCCACCGGTATAGCTAAAACAATCAAGCACTTTTTTTCCTTTTGCGTGGGAGGCCACTATTTTGCGGTTATCACGCTGGTCGCAATAAAAGCCGGATTTTTGGCCTTCGGCGATGTTAATATTATAGGTGATGCCATTTTCCTTTACCTCAACACGTTCTGGCGGATGGGCAAGCGTTAGCGCGGTGTTCACGGTTTCCAAACCCTCGTGTCCGCGACTGGAGGCATCACTTTTATCAAATATACTTTCAGGATTTAATAGTTGCTGCAACTCATCTATAATAACAGGCATCATGTTTTCAATGCCCGAAGTGAGTATTTGCACAGCCAGGTGACCGGCATATTTATCTACAATCAATCCCGGTAAATAATCCGATTCGCTGAATATTAAACGGCAGGTATTGGTAACACCATCAACCAAAATGCTATTGCGGCTGGTTACTGCCAGGGCAACTTTTTCCCTGAACCAGCTTTCGTTTACCTCAACATTTTCATCCCATTCCAGCAAACGCAACGCCACCCGCGATTGATCGTTATAAAAACCATAAGCCATAAAGGCGCCTTTGGCATCCACCAGCTTTACAATGTCGCCATTGGTAGGTTTGCCCTTAACACCTTCAATGGCGCCCGAAAATACCCAGGGATGGCGGTGAAGAACAGCTTTTTCCTTGCCTTTTTTTAATATCACATCAATCATGGGTGCAAAGGTAGCAAACCGGATGAAAATCATTGACCTTGCTGATATAGCGGTCGTGATTCAAATTGTCGCATAATCACCAGGCGTTCCTATGGAACGCTGTGTCTCTGTTTATTTTTTCTACCAACCAAACATCCCGATGGGATGAAAAACTGATTATCGTCTCCTGTAACGCGATGCAATTAACTTAACGAAAGCCGGCCCCGTAGGGGTCAAACATTTGTAGAAAAAAAAGAAATAGAAAATACCGCTCCGTAGGTGCGGAACATAGCACGCCGATAAGAAACCCGGTGTGGTGTGCCTTGCTACGCTCTACGGTTTTAAAAATCAAACAACGTCAACTGATCCGTAGGCTTTTCATCTTTTGTTTTTACAGCCACCTCATGAAAATTAGACAGCGAAATCCCCAATAGCCGTATTTTTTTATCCTCGATGCCGCTGGCAATTAATAACCGTTTGGCGGTGGCACAAACGGTTTCCAAATCATTTAAACCGGTGGTGAATGATTGGTTCCGTGTGATCTGTTTAAAGTCGCTGTATTTTATTTTTAGGGTGATGGTGCGGCCTTTTAACTGGTAATGCTGCAGGCGATTACAAACCGTAAGGGCTATTTTATCCAATTCGGCCTCCATTTCTTCCTGGGTAGTCAAATCGTATTCAAAAGTATCCTCCGCAGCTAATGATTTGGTTTCCCGGTGCGGCTGTACCTCGCGGTTATCAATTCCCCGCACAATCTGGTAATAAAACCGGCCGACTTTGCCAAAATGTTTTATGAGCTCGTCTTCGGCAAGGTTTTTCAGATCAGCGCCCACATGCAAACCCATGCCTTTCATTTTTTGCGCGGTTACCTTGCCTACGCCAAAAAACTTCTCAACCGGCAACTTTTCCATAAAGGCAGCAATAGCCGAAGGCCCGATAAAAGTTAAGCCGTCGGGCTTATTAATGTCGGATGCCGTTTTAGCTACAAATTTATTGATAGAGATACCCGCCGAAGCGGTTAGTTGCAATTCGTCCTTGATGGCTTGTTTTATCTGCTTTGCAATATCAATGGCCGACCCGATATTTAGTTTATCGGTAGTTACATCCAGGTAGGCCTCGTCCAGCGAAAGCGGTTCAATCAGGTCGGTATAGCGACTGAATATTTCACGTATTTTTTGCGATGCTTCCTTGTACGCCGCAAACCGGGGCCTGATAAATATGGCATGCGGACAAAGCTGCAAGGCTTGTTTGGATGACATAGCCGATCGGATCCCGAATTTACGCGCCTCGTAGCTGGCAGTGGCCACCACTCCGCCACGCCCGGTTGGCAGGCCGCCCACCACCAGTGCCTTGCCCCTGTATTCCGGATTATCGCGCTGCTCAACCGACGCATAAAAAGCATCCATATCAACATGAATGATTTTACGGTGTTGCTGTGCGGCGCTGTTTTCCATTTTCGGGCATGAAGGAGACGCAAAACATTACGCCTCTGCACAAATATACAGGGAAAGAAAATACTTTGGAAAATGGCCTGGCTACGGGGCTATATCATAAGTTATGGTCACCGGCGGCAAAAGCGTGGCTACATCCAGCGGCAGCTGGTCCGATGTATGAATAGGGTTTTTATTGAGGTAATTATTGTAAACAGTTTTTAGGAGATCATCAGTGGCTTCTGCGGGTGCATTAAAGCTAAAGATAAACGGAACAACAAAATCGTGCGTCTTTTCGCCATCAGGCATCATCAGCATAATAAACTATTATTTTAGAAATAACACCCTTGGCATTGGCGGTAAACTTAAAAACAGCTGTACCCACTGCCTTTTTTTGGATGATGCCCGGCGATACCGTTAAACTATCCCTGAAAAACTGGGTCATGGCCTCTTTGCCTCCCTGGAATGGGAATACCAGTTGCTCCTGCGCCATGCAGTAGCCTGCCTGGAGAATAATTATGATGCAGATGATGATCTTTTTCATTTGATTTTTTGTTTGGATGAGCGCGTGAACAGTTGTTTTTAACTTACCTGTTGAATATCAGATCAGCTATAAACCACTTTCACGGGTTCGCGCTTGCTGCCTTCATACAATTCATATTCCAGCAGGCGACAATCCAGCTTGCCATTATAAAACTCTATACGCCTGGAGGCCTGCAGCCCAATTTTTTTGGCCAGGTCGGGGTTTCCTGTAAAAATATAACCCTTATAGCCTTTGCATTGGGTTTTCATAAAGTCGCCTATTCGTTTATAGGTAGCTTCCAGTTTGCTATGTACCCCAAGGCGCTCGCCATATTCGGGGTTAAACATAATGATGCCTTTTTCTTCGGGTACCTCAGTGTCCGCAAAATCACAAACGCTAAATTCAATCAAATGT
>Ga0206865_1038_pt1 | contig 43116 bp, 33 predicted proteins | sample Alteio_BWOrgCont_39_FD_152628 | JGI IMG/M metagenome (GOLD analysis project Ga0206865, IMG submission 152628) | Enriched cells from forest soil in Barre Woods Harvard Forest LTER site, Petersham, Massachusetts, United States -... | ecosystem: Environmental > Terrestrial > Soil > Temperate forest >...
GAATAGAAGCTGCAACGAAAAATGCACAATTAAATTAACTACAAATAGTGAATGGCAAAACTTACTGAATGGCAAAAATTTACTACAAACCTTCCGCCATTACAATTTAAATGGCATTACACCCGACTTACTAACGATTCAAGTTCAATTTCTTAAGATTATGTTATTCAAACCCCCTATCATTAATTTATTATTTATCGGTTTGCTACTGTGCAATTGCAGCGTTTTTGGCCAAAACCCAACGGCCGATACCCTTAAACTAACCGTTAAACAGGCCGAAGACCTGTTTTTGAAGAACAACGTTCAACTGATTGCCCAGCATTATAATATAGGCATAGCTGAGGCGCAGGTGATAACGGCTAAACTGTTTCCAAATCCCGATTTCAGCATTGCTACGGCCTTGTATAATACCGATACCCACAGATTTTTTGATTACAGCGCCGGCAATAGTGAATATTCCGGCAGTATCTCTCAATTGTTTACAACTGCGGGGAAGCGGAATAAAAATATACAGCTGGCTAAGATTGGCGTTGAACAGGCGAAATATCAATTTTTTGATTTATTGAGGACACTGAAGGCTTCATTGCGCAGTGATTTTTTTACAATCTACTTTCAGCAGGAATCCGCCAAAGTGTATGACACCGAGATTAATACCCTGCAAAAGATACTGAAAGCATATAAGGAGCAAAATGCAAAAGGCAACGTTTCCGAAAAGGATCTTTTGGGCATCCAATCACAATTATATTCATTGCAGGCCGAACTGGCCAACCTGACGGCAGGGATTGATGCCTCCATCAGCCAGCTCCAGTTACTGATCAGGGCAAAGCCCGGCACTTACATTGAAGCAGAATATAATTATCAGCTTGATGGTAAAGACATTTTGGCCACAGTGCCTTATAAGAAACTGCTTGACTCGGCATATAGCAACCGCTACGATTTGAGATTGGCTAAGTCGGCCCTGGCATACAACGATATGAATTTAAAATATCAAAAAGCGCTTGCCGTCCCTGATTTTAACCTGTCTTTGGGGTACGACAAGGCCGGCGGAACCGTGCCGAATTTCACTGATCTCGGCATTGAATTTAATTTGCCGTTTTTTGACCGCAACCAGGGCGGTATTAAACAAGCGAAATTAACAATAGAACAGGGCAAAGTGCAATTGCAGGGCCAGCAGGAACAGGTGGAAAATGATATAGCTGTTAATTATCTAACCGTATCGCGCTATGAAAAACTCAGCAACAGTTTCGACCCCAAATTCAGAGGCGATTTTACCCATCTGATACAGGAGGTAGTTAAAAACTATGAGGTGCGGAACATCGGGCTGGTAGAGTTCCTGTATTTGTACGACTCGTATAAAGTGAACGCCGTACAGTTAAATAACATCCAACTCAGTCGGGTAACTGCACTTGAGCAGCTCAATTATGTTACCGGAACGCCCTTTTTTAATCAATAATCACCCTAATTATTTATAGACAATATTCCCATGAACAAGATCATTAAAAACAGCATACGCACGCTAACTGCATCTTTTATGCTTTTTAACCTGTTTTCCTGCAATTCAAATAAGCAGGAAAGTGAAGTACGTGCGCCTTACGTCATCCCTGATTCAACACTTCAAACACTCTCGATAGATACCGTAAAAACGTCCAACATCAGCTACGCCATTAAGTTTAATGGCATAATAGATTACAATACTGATAAGGTTGCCAATATATTCCCGCTGGTGAGTGGGAATATACAGAATGTACATGTGATGCCCGGCGATTATGTACACGCAGGCCAGGTATTGGGATCTATCAAAAGCCCCGAGGTAGCCAATTATAACGCTGCCCTGATTTCTGCCGAATCAAATGTTCGGCTGAGTGCCAAACTGCTCGACCAGCAAAAGGATTTATTTAAAAGCGGCCTGGCGTCGCAGGTTGATATCACCACCGCCGAAGTGAGTTATGAACAGGCAGTTGCGGCTAAGGTTGCAGCAGAAAAAATATTAGCTATCAACGGTAATAGTAGAAACGGGGACTTTGAGGTTAAATCGCCCGTTAATGGTTTTATCGTTCAAAAAAATGTAACCAATGATATGGCTGTCCGCGCGGATAACGGCGGCAACATGTTCACCATTTCCGATTTGAAAGATGTATGGGTGCAGGCCAATGTTTACGAAGGCGATATTAACAGTGTGCATGAAGGCGATCCGGTTGAAGTGACCACCATAACCTACCCCGACAAGGTTTTCAAAGGCAAAATCGGCAAGCTGATGAATGTGCTCGATCCGGCAACCAAGGTAATGAAAGTGAGGGTGGTGCTTGATAACCCTGGCTTTGCATTAAAACCACAAATGTTTGCAACCATCGCAATTAGCAACACGGTGAATAAACAGGCCACAGCTATACCCAGCGGTGCGTTGATTTTTGACAATAGCCAATATTATGTGGTCATTATAAAAGGGAAAAACAACATAGAGATAAGGCCGGTAGAGGTAATAACCAACAACGGAAAAACAGCTTATATTAAAAGCGGGTTAACGCCAGGCGACAAGGTAGTAGGCTCGGAGGCCTTGCTCATTTCCTACTACCACGCGTTAAATAGTTAACCAAAATATTTATAAATAATCCATAGATTATGAACAACTTTCTGAGGGGGATTATTAGCCTCTCGTTAAAAAATAAATATCTCGTTTTATTTCTTTCGGGGGTGTTAATTATAGCTGGGATAATAATTTTCAGGGAAATGCCTATAGAGGCTTATCCCGATGTTACCAGTACCCAGATAGTAGTAATTAGCCAATGGCCGGGCCAAAGCGCCGAACAGGTGGAAAAGCTGGTTACTATCCCTGTAGAGATTGCCCTTAACCCGGTGCAGAAAAAAGTTAGCCTGCGCTCGATCACTGTTTTTGGATTGAGTTTGATAAAGGTAGAATTTGAAGACGGCGTAACTGACCCTGAAGGGCGGCAGCAGATAATGAATTTATTAGGTAATGCCAGTTTGCCAGCCGGTGTGAGCCCTTCGGTACAACCTCCCACCGGCCCCACTGGCGAAGTATTCAGGTACACCCTTAAAAGTTCTGTAAGGGACCCAACGGAACTAAAAACGATGCAGGACTGGGTGATAGAAAGGCGGTTAGAGGCCGTTCCGGGTGTTGCTGAAGTCGACGGTTTTGGCGGGAAATCAAAAATGTATGAAGTAACGGTTGATCCGGGAAAACTCGCGAGCTTAGGAATAACCCCGTTAGATGTATTTACAGCTTTACAAAAAACCAATGTTAATGTTGGCGGCGACGTCATCAATCAAAATAACCAGGCCTTTGCTGTAAGGGGGATCGGCTTATTGAAGGATACCTATGATATAGAAAATGTAATTGTTAGTAACACCAACGGCGTACCGCTGCTGGTGAAGGATGTTGCTACCGTATCCCTGACAAATGTGCCCAGGCTTGGCTGGATAGCGCGCGACAACGCGATAATTCGTAAAGATGGCAAAAGAACAACAGCAGACGAGGAAGACGTTGTGCAAGGCATCATCGTAATCCGTAAAGATGCAAACCCCAGTGTGGTGACGAACGCGGTTAAAAAGGAAATTGACAACATAAACAACAATGTACTGCCTGCTGACACAAAATTAGTGCCTTTTTACGACAGGACAAATCTGATAGACTACGCCACCCATACCGTGTTGCATAACCTGATTGAAGGTATATTGCTGGTAACCCTGCTGGTTTCGTTGTTCATGTTCAACTGGCGAACAACACTCATTGTTGCTATCATTATCCCCATGGCGCTGCTCTTTGCCTTTATTTGCCTGCATCTGATGGGGATGTCGGCCAATTTGCTTTCGCTTGGCGCCGTCGATTTCGGGATCATCATTGACGGGGCCGTGGTGATGGTGGAGGGTATGTTTGTGGTACTTGATCATAAAACGTCTGAGATTGGGATGGACCGTTTTAACAAAATGGTTAAAACAGACATCATTACAGATAATGGCGCCCAATTTGGTAAAACTATCTTTTTTGCCAAAGTGATCATTATTACCGGATTGCTGCCTGTGTTTGCTTTTCAGCGGGTTGAAGGAAAAATGTTTTCGCCCCTGGCGTACACCCTTGGCTTTGCGTTACTTGGCGCTTTAATTACCACCCTTACCCTGGTACCGGTGCTTATCAGCATGCTGCTTAATAAAAACGTACACGAAAAGCGCAATCCATTTGTACATTATTTAACTGCCTTCATGCTAGGGGGGTTCACAAAAGCCTTCAAATACAAAAAAGCTGTAGTTGGGCTATCCTTAGTCGCAATGGCCGTCGGCTTATATAGCTTTAAGTTTTTAGGCAGTGAGTTTTTGCCCAAACTGGATGAGGGCTCGATATGGTTAAGGGTGGAACTGCCCTACAGTATATCGCTCGACAGATCAGTAGCACTGGCGAAACAAATACGTAAAACATTGCTGACTTTTCCGCAAATCCAATCTGCGATATCGCAAGTTGGAAGGCCCGATGACGGAACAGACGTTCAGGGGTTCTACATTGATGAGTTTAATATAAAGCTGTATCCGGAGGATGATTGGAAACCAAAGATCACGAAGGACGAACTTATCAAACAAATACAGGCGAAATTTCCAAACCTTGATCTTAACTTTTCACAACCTATTGAGGATAACGTTGATGAAGCGATTTCCGGTGTTAAGGGATCTATTTGCGTAAAAATATATGGCGACTCATTAAATTACTCAGAGCCTAAAATAGCGGAGATTTATAAGATATTAAAAGGCGTTAGGGGTATGGACGATTTGGGCATTATAAAAAACATTGGCCAGCCCGAAGTGGATATTAGCCTGGACCAGCAAAAGATGGCCCAGTATGGCGTGGCCACTGCCGATGCAAATTCAGTAATTGCTATGGCTATAGGCGGCCAGGCAGCTTCTACTTTATACGAAGGCGTACGAACATTCGACATCAGGGTACGTTTCCCTGAGGCCTACCGTAAAACCCCCGACGATATAGGCAACCTGTTGGTGCCTACGGCAAGCGGGGCAAAAGTGCCGGTAAAGGAAATCGCCAGTATAACCAAAAAAACAAGCCTTTGTTATTTGCTCAGAGAAGGGAACGAGCGGTTTGCCACCCTTAAATTTGCCGTGCGTGACCGGGATATGGGCAGCACTGTTGCCGAGGCGCAGCACAAAGTAAACGCCAAAGTGAAATTGAAACGCGGATACCGCATGGTGTGGCAGGGCGATTTCGAGAATCAGCAACGCGCAGAAAAACGCCTTGCGTTGGTGGTGCCGATAAGTTTGGCGCTTATTTTCCTGCTGCTTTTTGTCATGTTCGGCAATTTTAAAGACGCCACACTGGTATTCCTGAATGTGCCATTTGCTATTGTTGGTGGTATAATTGCTTTGATGCTCACGGGCACCAATTTTAGTATTTCGGCTGGTATCGGTTTTGTCGCCCTGTTTGGCATTTGTATCCAGGATGGGGTATTGCTGATCACTGTCTTCAAGCAAAACCTTGAAAAAATGAAAGGTCAACATCAGTCCCTTTACACCTCCATGAAACTTGGCGTAAACGCGAGAATAAGACCTGTGATGATGACAGCACTGATGGCTGCCATAGGTTTGCTCCCGGCAGCAATTTCTCATGGCATTGGTTCCGAAAGTTCCAGACCACTGGCAAGGGTTGTAATAGGCGGTATTCTTTGTGCCATGGTATTTAGCCTCTGGGTTTTCCCGCTCATATTCGGATGGGCTTACCGAAAATCTGATGAAACTACCCGGTAAAATGAATAAAAGAATTGTTATTGGCGGATGTTAAAATCGGCACCGGTTTTCATAAGCCATAAATACCCCTGGTGTAATCAATGTTGTAAAAGGCTGTGCAAATTCGGGTTGCACAGCCCGATACAATTAAAAGGGATCAGGCTGTTAAAATACAGCAAGTATATGGCCTAACCGCCGTGTTAATTAGTTTTTGTAAATGGTTTCTAAAAAATATAAAATATGAAAAAATTTATACCCTTTGGCGCATTAATATTGATTGTAGCCCTTGCCCTCATTTTCCCGTCTGTTAAAACGGTAACTATTCCCGGCAACAAAATAGATTCCGGTGATACGGCCTGGATGCTTACAGCCACCGCGCTCGTATTGATTATGACCCCGGGCCTGGCGTTTTTTTACGGCGGGATGGTTACCAAAAAGAATGTGCTTTCAACCATGCTGCAGAGTTTTGTATGTATGGGGGTGATTACCATTATATGGGTAATATTTGGATTTAGCCTTGCCTTTGGCGATTCGTTAGGCGGTATAATTGGCGATCCGCGTACCTTTTTTATGATGAAGGGGATGCTTGGAAATGCTACATGGAAACTTGCACCAACCATACCGCTGGTATTATTTGCCATGTTCCAGTTAAAATTCGCGGTGATTACACCGGCTTTAATCACCGGTGCTTTTGCGGAACGTATTCGTTTTAACTCCTACATTATTTTTATCTGCCTGTTCTCTGTATTTATATACGCCCCGCTTGCCCACTCCACCTGGCACCCCGATGGTTTTTTAAATAAATTGGGCGTGTTGGATTTTGCAGGCGGTACAGTAGTGCACATGTCTGCAGGGTGGGCGGCCCTGGCATCGGCACTTTATTTAAAGAAGAGGACCGAAACGGTACACTCGCCGGCAAGGATAAGTTATGTATTATTAGGCACCGGATTATTATGGTTCGGTTGGTTTGGCTTTAATGCGGGTTCGGCACTTGGTTCCGGTACACTCGCGGCTACAGCTTTAGCGACTACTACAACTGCCTCGGCTGCCGCAGCTATGGCCTGGATCTTCTTTGACATTATGCGCGGAAAAAAACCATCTGTTATGGGAGCCTGCATAGGAGCCGTTGTTGGTTTGGTAGCCATTACACCTGCCGCCGGTTATGTAACCATTTCAAGTTCATTAATAATAGGTATAGTTGCCGCCGTTGTAAGTAACCTGGTGGTTATATGGCGCTCAAAAACCAATATCGATGATACATTGGATGTTTTCCCCTGCCACGGTGTTGGTGGCATGGTTGGCATGCTGCTTACCGGCGTGTTCGCTACAAAAAACGTTAACGCCACAGGCGCGCAAGGGCTGTTTTATGGTGAAACCCATTTGTTTTTTATTCATCTGATAGCATTGGTAGCCGTATCTGCATTTGCGTTTTTCGGATCGTTGCTTTTGCTGAAAATAACCGATTCCATAAGCGGGCTGCGCGTATCAGCAGCCGAAGAAATTGCCGGGTTGGATATTACACAACACGATGAAGGATTATAATAGCAGATACCTTAAGTTTAGTCCGGGATTTTAAAATCGGACTAACGGAATATTTTATTCAAGGATCTTAAATCTGGATTAACAGGTAGTGAAATGGTTTGGAAATCATCTCCTTATAGAATAACATTCTTAAAGCTTTTATCTAACCGTACAAGTTTTTGTATTCGCCAGTCCAGAAAGATTAGCGATTGTCCAAAAAATAAAGAAATTATTAGTGGTTTACAGCGCTTCAGATACGACTTCCGTAACCTCGGGTACCATTCTTTTCAATAGGTTTTCAATACCTGCTTTCAGTGTAACAGTTGATGACGGGCAGCCGCTGCATGATCCGCGAAGCTCAACAGTAACAATGCCTTCGTCGAATGATTTGTAGGTGATGGCGCCGCCATCCTGCTCAACTGCCGGGCGAACGTAGTCATTCAATATTTGCTGTATTTTAACTTCGGTATCAGTACCTTCAAAATTAGCTTCCGGGGTTTCTTCTTCCTGTATCACCAGTTCCGATTCAACCGCACCTTTTACAAATTCTTTTAAAATCGGCAACAGGTCATCCCAGCTATCACTTTCAAATTTAGTAACCGTAACAAAGTTACTGGCGAAAAACACACCGTTAACAAACGAAAATTTAAATAACTCCTTAGCGAAAGGCGATTTTTCGGCCGCTTCTTTGGTCGCAAAGTCAACACTGCCATTTATCAGCAACTTGTTCACAATGAACTTCATGGTTGCCGGGTTAGGAGTCGATTCGGTATATACGTTGATATTCATTTCTTTTTTTAATTGCTTAACAAAGTTAAACAGCTTTTTGGTTTAAATACGCTTATTATTGTGTTATGACCTGTTGATGATAAAGAATAAATTTGAAAATTTGGCGATTTGAGAATTTGAAAATGATGTCTCCCGTGACGGATTTTCAAATTCCCAAATTAACTCATCTTCAAATTAGCTAAATTCCAGTATAATTCCCCGGTGTTATTCTTTTAATTTCTTCTTTAATACTATTATCAACATTTAAAGCATCAACAAATACAGCAATGGTTTCGGCGTTAACCTGTGTATTTGTCCGTGTAAGTTCCTTTAGCGCTTCGTAAGGGTTCGGATATCCTTCACGGCGCAAGATGGTTTGTATCGCCTCCGCCACTACTGCCCAGTTAGCTTCCAGGTGTGCGTTTATAGCATCGGTATTGAGTAATAATTTATTTAAACCTTTTACAGTTGATTTAATAGCGATTAATGTATGCGCCACCGGCACACCAATATTCCTCAACACGGTGGAGTCCGTTAAATCGCGCTGTAGCCTTGATATTGGCAATTTAGCGGCAAAATGTTCAAACAATGCGTTTGCAATACCCAGGTTGCCTTCCGAATTTTCAAAATCAATTGGGTTTACCTTATGCGGCATAGCCGATGATCCGATTTCGCCCGCTTTTATCGCCTGTTTAAAATAATTCATGCTGATATACGTCCAAACATCACGGTCAAGATCAATTAAAATGTTGTTGATTCTTTTTAAGGCATCGCATTGCGCAGCAAAATTATCATAGTGTTCAATCTGGGTAGTAAACTGCGAGCGGCTTAATCCCAAAATATCGTTTACAAAATGATTGCCGAATGCTTTCCAGTCAATTGCTGGGTAGCCAATATGATGGGCGTTAAAATTACCGGTCGCGCCGCCAAACTTGGCCGAATAAGGCACCTGCTTTAAAAGGTTCAACTGATTTTCCAGGCGTTCAACAAAAACCATTACCTCTTTACCCAACCGGCTTGGTGATGCAGGCTGACCGTGCGTATGCGCCAGCATGGGGATTTGATCCCAATCAGCCGCGTATTTTTTTAGTATGCTAACCAGCTCATTAATAGCAGGATAGTACGACTCATTTAAAGCAACTTTAAATGAATAGGGGATAGCCGTGTTATTAATATCCTGCGAGGTAAGCCCAAAATGGATGAACTCTTTATAATCCTCAAGGCCAAGTTTATCAAATTCCTTTTTGATAAAATACTCCACAGCCTTAACATCGTGGTTAGTTATTTTTTCAATTTCCTTAATGCTTTGGGCATCTGCTTCGCTGAAATTTTTATAAATGTCGCGTAACTTTTCTGCTACATTTTTATCAAAGTTTTGTAACTGGGGCAGGGGGTGTTCGCATAAAGCAATGAAGTATTCAATTTCAATAAACACCCGGTATTTGATCAGCGCAAACTCCGAAAAGTATTCGGCCAGTTGGGCGGTTGTGTTACGGTAGCGGCCATCAATAGGTGAAATTGCAGAAAGTGGAGTAAGCGTCATGCGGTAGAATTTTTTGCAAAGGTAATGTTTTAAATAGCAGTTTTAAATAGTAGCCGTAATGCTAAGTAGCAGTAGCAGGTTTTAGTGGCAGGAGAGTGACAGGTTTAGTGGTATTTAGCCGACCCAAAACTGTGCCTAATTACTGCAACTATTACCGGCAATAAGGTGAAGTTGTAGTGGCAGGTTTAAGTAGCACTGAACTTATTGGCGTAATTCGCCCTTAATGTTGTCTCTATTGCCACCCGTTAATGCAACTGGCTTCAAATAGTTTTGTTTAATGAATAAACTGCTACTAAAACCTGCCACTGCCACTAAAAAGACAATTGTCACAAGAGGGTAATAAACTTTGGAAACTTTGTAATCTAAAAATGTTTCCATAGTTTTGACTTCGAAAGTCAATGAGTCAAACAGATAGAATAATAGAAGGTAGCGAAGAACTGTTTTTAACGGCAGGGATAAAGAGTGTTACGATGGATGATATAGCCACGCACCTGGGCATGTCTAAAAAAACCATCTACCAGTTTTTTAAGGATAAAAACGAACTGGTAATAGCACTGGTAAAGAAAAAGCTGAAAGAGGACGAGGAGCAGATGAACGACATTATCAGCCGCTCGGGAAATGTGATTGAGGAGATGATCAACATGATGAAATGTTCCGAAGATATATTCTCACGCATCAACCCGATAGTGATACACGATATGCAAAAATATCATCCCGATGCCTGGAAGCAATTCCAAAACTTTAAATCGGGGGTAATTGTACAAACATTGGAACAGCTTTTATCAAAAGGCATACAACAAGGCTACATAAGGCCTGATATTGATGTAAAGGTATTGGCCAAAATGCGTGTTAACCAGGTTGAGCTGGGTTTTAACGCGCACGAGTTCCCTGTGGCGGAGTTTAACACCTGGAAGGTACAGCAACAATTAATGGAACATTTTAATTACGGCGTTTGCACACTAAAGGGATATAAATTGTTAAACCAGTATAAAAATATAATTGACGAATAATAAACTGCTGACATAGGGCTGTCACCAATGCTGATTTATTTTGCAGTGGATGTCCAAATAAGCAAAGGCTAATAGTTATACAAACAAACACAACATATAAAATGAAACATATAATATTAATAATGTCTTTAATAAGTGCGTCTGTCATACAGGGGTTTGCACAACAGGCAAAGCCCGATAGCCAAACTTATAATTTTAGCGTGGCCGATTGTGTCAGTTATGCTTATCAACACCAGGATTCGGTTGTAAATGCCGGGTTAGATGTTACCAGCGCCGGTTACCACGTAAAGGAAATAATTGGCCAGGGCTACCCCCAGATAAGCGGCGCAGCGTCTTTTCAGGACTATCTAAAAATTCCGACGACTTTAATACCCGGAGAATTTTTTGGAGCGCCAGGCACGTTCATCCCGTTGAAATTTGGGGTAACCTACCAGTCAAATCTATCATTAACTGCAAACCAGATCATTTTTGACCCAAGCTACCTGGTAGGGTTGGCCGGACGAAGGACGTACAAAGAGCTTTACGACAGGAGTTATACCCGTTCGAAAATTGCTGTAAATGTTAATGTAACCAAGGCTTATTACCAGGTATTGGTGAGTATTGAAGAACTGCGTCTTTTACAAGACGATATTGATCAGCTTAAAAAACAAGTAAATGAAACAACCGCGCAAAACAAACAGGGTGTGGCTGAATTAATTGATGTTCAACGTATAACGGTTCAATATAATTCATTGGTAACCAAAAAAGAAAATACCATTCGCTTATTAAGCCTGAATTATGAATTATTAAAATTTCAGATGGGCATGCCAATAGAAAGCAATCTTATACTAAAGGATAAACTCGGTGATATTCAATTGAATCTTACCGGAAGCGACGCGGTAACCGACACTACAGCATATCGTAACCGGATAGAATACGGTTTGCTTGAAACACAGGAAAAATTGAACGAGTATGATGTAAAACTAAAAAAGGGACAATTTTTGCCAAAGTTAACCGCCAATGCAAGTTATGCAGCCTCATATCAAAACAACAGTTTTGGCCAGCTTTATAAAACGAACTTCCCTTCAAGTTATGTGGGGCTTACGTTAAATGTGCCTGTTTTTACCGGGTTTCAACATAAATACCAGTTAAAACAGTCGCAAATTACAGTAGAAAAAGCTCAAAACAACCTGGTTGCCACCAAGAATGCCTTAAATCTGGAACTTAGCAAGGCCCGCATAACCTATATCAATGGTTTACAAACGCTAAATGACCAGCGGAAAAACATGGCGCTTGCGGCAGAGGTACTAAGGGTGGCAAAAATTAAATATGAGCAGGGAGTAGGGTCGAGCCTTGAAGTAATACAGGCACAAACCGCGCTCCAGGATGCGGACAACACCTATATACAAGGATTATATGATGCCTTAGTTAGCAAAGTTGATTTGGATAAAGCATACGGACGAATAAAATAAATTGAACCTTAATACTAACACATATTATAAAAACGACATGAAAAAATTAATATACATACCAGCAATACTTTTAATTGCTGCATGCAACAAACCCAAAGAAAACGCCACAGGGGCGGCAAGGCAAAAGGACTCGGTTGAGTTGGTTAACCTTAAAAAACAAGCAGCAGACATCAACGCCAAAATAGCTAAGCTCCAAACAGAACTTGGTAAAAAGGACTCTGTTAAAACAACAGATGTAGGCGCTATAACCGTTAAAACGGGTAATTTTACTAACTACGTTCAAATCCAGGGAAAGATTGATGCCCAGGATAACGTAATGGCTTATTCGCAAACACCAGGATCTATCACAAACATTTATGTAAAACCAGGTGCACACGTTAATAAAGGTCAAATTTTGGTGCAATTGGATAATAGTGTTTTAAGCCAGCAACTTGCACAGGCCGAAACCAAACTTAATTTGGATAAAACGCTTTACGAAAGACAAAAGAATCTTTGGGACCAGAAAATAGGCACCGAAGTTCAGTTTCTGCAAGCACAACAGGCCCTGCAAAGTTCAACCAAGCAAATGTCTCTGTTACGCCAGCAGGCTGATCAATTTCGCATCATATCGCCCATTAGCGGAACAGTTGACCAAATGGACCTGAAACTTGGACAGGTTATTCAACCCGGCACCAATGGTATCAGGATTGTGAATGCCGATAATTTGAAAGTGAAGGCGGATGTACCGGAGTCGTATTCAACAAGTGTAAACCAGGGCGACAAGGTTTTAGTTCTTTTCCCAGATGCAAATGACTCACTGGCAACTACCATAACTTTCGCCGCTAAAGTTATTGATCCGGGTTCGCGCAGCTTTGGCGTGGAGATAAAATTGCCTCAAAATAAAGAGTTTCGCCCGAATATGACAGCGGTTTTAAAGATAGCCGATTATTCAAAATCTCATGCCATCGCTATTCCGGTAAACGCTGTACAGCATTCCGATACGAGTACCTTTGTTTTTATCAATAACAACAATATTGCTAAAAAACAAATGGTAAAGGTTGGCGCAACTTATGGCGGAAAATCTGAAATAATTCAAGGCTTAAAAGGTGGCGAACAGATAATAACAGAAGGCGCCAGCGATATTGAAGACGGCGATAAGGTAAGAATACTGAATTCAGCTAATTAATCATATACAAATAAATTGATATGAAAGACCAGGAAAAAGAATTTGGGCCCTCCAGTTGGGCCATTGATAATAAAACAGCTGTGTATGCATTCATATTTATGATTGCCTTGCTGGGCTTGCTGAGCTATATGCGCTTGCCGAAAGAAAACTTTCCGGACATTGCGCAGTCGAAAGTTTTTATCACGACGGCTTACAACGGCCAGTCGCCACAGAACATCGAGGTATTGGTTACCAAACAACTCGAAAAACAGTTAAAGTCGTTAAAGGGCCTTAAAAAGGTTACTTCCAACACGCAGCAAAACGTGTCGATCATCACAGCGGAATTTAACGCCAATGTGGATATCCGAAATGCTAAGCAGGATGTTAAGGATGCCGTTGATAAAGCCAAACAGGATCTTCCAAAAAATGATAACAATTTGCAGGAGTCGGTTATCTCCGATATTGATGTTGCCGACTTGCCGATTTTGTACATCAACATATCCGGCAATTACAGCCTCAAAAAGTTAAAGGAATATGCCGATAACCTGAAGGATGATATTGAGGCCATGAAGGAGATTTCCAAAGTGGACGAAGTAGGCGCCTTAACGCCTAATATCCAGATCAATGTGGATATAGACAAGATGACTGCAGCCCAGGTGAGTTATGGCGACATTATCCAGGCAATCGGTAATGAAAACGTAATTTCCAGTGCCGGTACCGTAAAAAGCGACGGCATGCAGCGCACCATCGATGTAAAAGAAGACTTTAAAAGTGCTGACGAGGTGGCCGCGTTAGTGATCAGGAATCCGCAAGGAAAAGCTGTTTATTTGAGGGATATTGCCGATATTAAAGACGGTTTCCAGGACCAGATAAGCTATGCACGTTTAAAAACGCCAAACAACCCCAACTTTAAGAATGTAATTACATTGAATGTGGCGAAAAGGTCGGGCGAAAACCTGATCGAGGCATCGGATAAAATTTATAGCCTGATAAAACAGAAACAAGGAACAGTATTTCCAAAGGGACTTGATATTACCGTAACCGGCGACCAGTCGGACAAAACCCGCTCCACGCTGGACGATTTGATCAATACCATCATTATCGGTTTTATTTTGGTGACAGTTATCCTGATGTTTTTTATGGGTACCACCAATGCTATTTTCGTGGCACTCTCCGTACCGCTATCTTGTTTTATCGCATTTCTGTTGATGCCGGCCATCGGCTTTACGCTGAACATGATCGTGCTTTTCTCGTTCCTGCTGGCCCTGGGTATAGTAGTGGACGATGCTATTGTGGTAATCGAAAACACGCATCGTATTTTTGCCAATGGCGCAATTCCGATCAAAAAAGCTGCGAAAATGGCTGCTGGTGAGGTGTTTTTACCTGTGTTTTCAGGTACCATGACTACCCTTGCACCTTTTATACCGCTGGCGTTCTGGAATAGCCTTATCGGGCACTTCATGTTCTTCCTGCCGATAACACTCATCATAACCCTGCTGGCTTCGTTAGTAGTGGCTTATATTATGAACCCGGTGTTTGCGGTTGATTTTATGAAGCCGCATCACGAAGGTGAACATGATAACCCGAAGTTTGACCGAAAGGTGGTTCGCGCCCTTATCGTTTTAGCAGTTGTTGCAGTTTTAGGATACTTAATAAATGTGGGTGTTGGCAATTTCGTAGTCTTTGCAGCAATCCTCTATTTATTAAACCACTTCATCCTGTTACGGGTTATCGATAAGTTCCAAAAGAACCTGTGGCCACGCTTTCAGCACTGGTATGCACGCCGGTTGGAGTGGGCTGTACAACGCCCGTGGTGGATCTTAGCCAGCGTAATTGTGTTGTTTATTTTTACGATGGGTTTTACCGCTGCCAGAAGTCCCAAAGTAGTATTTTTCCCTTCCGCCGATCCTAATTTCGTGTATGTGTACGTAACGATGCCTATTGGTACCGACCAGGCATATACTAACCAGGTGGTGGGAGACCTTGAAAAAAAGGTTGCAAAAATAGTAGAACCAGATAAGGATGTAGTTTCCTCGATCATTTCAAACGTATCGGTAGGAGTTACAGATCCAACGGACGAAGACCAGGGAACCTATTATAACAAGGGAAAAATTACCGTTGCATTTGTTGAATTTGGAAAAAGGAATGGCAAGGACACAAAAGCCATAATGACCAAGATCCGTAACTCAGTACAAGGGGTACCGGGAGCGCAAATTGCCGTGGCGCAGGAAAATGGAGGCCCTCCGGTACAAAAAGATATTGATATTGAGATAGCCGGTGATAATACTGATACATTGGTTAGAACTGCAGACCGCCTCAAAAAATACATTGCCCAACAAAATATAGGCGGTATAGAAGGACTTCAACCGGATGTACAGGCTGATAAACCTGAAATTGTGTTTGATATCGATCGTGAGCGTGCTAACCGCGAGGGGATTACCACTCAACAAGTTAACTCCGCATTGTTTACTTCTGTTTACGGATACAAAGCATCCGACTTTAGAAATACTACTGAGGACAATTACGAAATTGATGTACGGGCTAAAGAAGATCAGCGTAATAATATCGACGAGCTCCGCAACTTAAAGATCACCTACCGCGACCTGGCGACTGGTGGTTCAATCAGGCAGGTACCTATATCAGCTTTTACAGATATTCGGTATACCAATACTTATGTAAACATTAAGCACAAGCAATCGCGCAGGGTTATTTCATTGGTTTCCAATGTAATTAAACCAGCCTTTAATCCTAACGAAGTTGTGGCCAATATATCACAGGCTATCAACACCTTTAAGGCTCCGGATGGCGTTTCAATACGTATGGGCGGTGGCCAGGAAGACCAGGCAGAAGCGTCTACGTTCCTTGGAACAGCTTTGGCTATATCGTTCGGCTTAATATTAATCATCCTGATGATGCAGTTCAACTCTATCGGTAAAACATTGATCATCTTAACAGAAATATTTTTCAGTATCATCGGTGTATTCCTCGGATTGAGCCTCTTCAATATGACGTTCTGTATCGTTATGACCGGCATTGGCATCATCGCGCTTGCAGGTGTCGTCGTCCGGAATGGTATCTTGCTGGTTGAGTTTACGGACATGCTGATAGAACAGGGGCAGAACCTTCATGATGCGGTTGTTGAGGCAGCACGCACCAGGATGACGCCGGTGTTGTTAACAGCAACCGCTGCAATATTGGGCTTAATACCATTGGCATTAGGGTTTAATATTGATTTTGCCGGCTTATTTACATCGTTTAAACCGCATATTTATTTTGGTGGTGATAACAATGCCTTCTGGGGGCCATTATCATGGACGATGATATTTGGTTTAGGATTTGCGACTATCATTACCCTGATACTGGTGCCTTGTATGTACATTATACGCGTGAGAATGAAAGAGCGCCTGTTCGGCAAAAAAAAACCAATACCCGCTGAAGAATTGGAACTAGCTGAAGTGTAACAATAGATAGAAACCATAATATCAAACCGCCTTGCATCCGCAAGGCGGTTTTTTTTGTGAAAATATTTTAAGTGTATCAAAAACAATATATACCTCTGCGATTGTTTATTTGTAAAATTTGATAGATTTGTTAGAAAAGTCAGGAGGGTTTAAGTCCCCGTTAAAGGCTTACAATACATGATCTCGACAAACGATTTACAGGACATAAAGAAGGAAAAAATATTGGAGGCTGCTTACCAGCGGTTTTTACACTATGGTTACTCCAAAACAACCATGAACGAGATCGCCGGCGATCTTTCCATGTCCAAAGCCCTTCTTTACTACTATTTTCCTGATAAAAGCCAATTGTACACGGATGTTATGCGTCGGGTGGCCGATGAATACCTGGGCCTATTGTCGAATAAAGGAGATTCATTTAAAGATTTATGCGAAGCTTTTCAATTTGAAATTAATACCCAGCATACTTTTATGCTGAATAATTATAATTTTTTCGACTATTTCAGACTAAATGAACAAAATCTGCCCGATTTGATCTGGCAGATAGTTGAACAGGTTCATCAAACTGAAAAAGATTTATTGGTGAATGCCATCAACGCCGAAGTTGAAAAAGGAATTATTAAGCCGATTGAAAATCCCGCTGAAATTGTTGAATTGCTTTTAGATGCCCTGCATGGCGTAAGAGTGAGTGCACAGTCGTATAAAAAAACCATGTTCCCCAATCGCGAGCACCTCGACGAGATCCGCAAAAAGCGCCTTGTATTGGCCAATATATTTATTAAAGGTTTGATGTATTAACCGGAGGTGAAAAATTCCCAAACTGTCACCATGCAGTAAAATGTGTGTGATGTGCCTGATACTAAAAGGCTTATTGGGTATCTTTGACTATATAAATTGATCGGTCAAATAATTAGCATACAACATATTAATTATCAAAGAAACTTCTGTGATTAAGAGGTGATTGTTTTAGAGTGATTGAAGCGGGTTGGGATTATTTTCCTGGTCCGCTTTTTTCGTTGGGAAGAGGTTCCTTCGAAATGGCGAACCTTATTTTGAAAATCAGGGGCGCTCTTCCAGTTTTACCATTGTCCAGCTCTTTTCGTTTTCCCAAGAACCCCCATTATATTTTAGGGTGATAGCAAAATCTGTTTTGGCGCTGCGGCCGTTGTTGCTGTCTGTTTCAAAATAGGATTTTACGGTGTAAACAGAATCACCGGTTTTTGCGCATTCAAAATCTCTGTCCGGGAACTGTGCCGTTGCGGATTTTATGGTTGGTTTAATAAAGCCAACTGCAATTTGATATGCATCTCCGCTACCGGGTAGCGATGAAAAACCCCCATTATCTGCGCGAATAGCAAAACGGAGAATTACCGCAAGAAAAATCACAATAAAGATAAACAATACGACCAAGCCCTGCTTTGTCGATTTCTTTTTAAGCTCTTTTTCCGATAGATAATGATTTTTCATTGATATGGAACCCTCTATCCATTATACGAAAAAGTGGGAAAAAGGTTTTCGCTTAATAAAAATCATAGCAGCGCCTTGCACCCTCAAATTTGTGGTAGACATCTGTTCTTGAAGGGATTGTCGTTTCGTATCCTATGCTGCCTTCGGTGGTTCCGCTGGTGTTGCTGTAGTTTAAATTGGAGACAGGAACATCATGGCTTACACCAAAACGCACTTTTTCGCCGCCATCTTTGTTGATATACAAATCAAAAATAAGTGATAATACAATTGCACTTGGGCCACCATTAACACCGCCTCCCCGATACCAAAGCCCTGCGTTAATATTGCTACGCTTATATTGAAAACCAATGCTGTATGATTGCGACACCGATTGTTTGTAAAATACTACCGAAGGGATGATAAACTGTTTGTCATACTCGTCATTATTATCATCCGGGCTAAGATCAAAGCGGTAACTGCCATGAAAGGTGAGGCGCATTGGAAGTTTTGCGGGTGTCCCGGAAAACGAAACGTTGGGTGTATTGATATGCTGGAAAGCGCTGCCAATGTCAAATTCGCCGGCAACGAGGTTAATACCGGCGCCCGAATCAAAATAGAACTTATTATTAAACAATGGTGCATTTGCCGCCGAAATCGATCCGGTTATGTAACCAAACCGCGGGTCTATCTGATCGCCAAAAACCAGTTTACCCCAGTCTATTGCCCGGTTACTTATGCCGGCTTGTAGGCCAAAAGAAAGCACAAAATCCTGCGACCCCACGCTATAGGAATAGGTTCCCGCGATATTATTGGTGGTTAAAAAAGCCGTACCCTCGCTGCTGCGCGTAAGCAATAAACCAACGCCGCCTCCAAACTTGGGGATATTGTAGTCGATTGATGCAGAAATATAATTAAAACTGCCGGGGACGGATGTAAACTGATTGCGGTAAATCAAATTCATCCTTAAATCGCCGGGAAACTGGCCTGTAAGCGCAGGGTTCAGATAGATTGGTGAATTAAAAAACTGCGAGTACATATGATCCTGTCCAAAGCTATTTGAGCTTCTCAGTATCAAAAAAAAGTACAATAAATACAGTTTATAAAAACGCCTCATCAACTATCGTATTAAATGTATGGTGCCAACTCTTTTTGGCAGCGAACGATTAATCACATTTCCTTTCCATTCGGTACCATTAATAAAAGTCGCCGAAACCTGCCATATGTAAACGCCCTGTGGCAAGGGCGTGCCATTAAATGTCCCGTCCCAACCGTCAACCGGGGCCCCCTTGTCATCAAGCTTTGTAGTTTCCCATATTAATTGCGAATAGTTATTGAATATCTGCATTTTCCATTCCTTTATACCCGAGCCTTTTGCCATAAATGTTTTCAGTTCGGTGGTTGAACCATTGGGTTCAAAGGCGTTTGGTAAAAATAACTGGCCTGGGACACCGGTTACCCGCACATAATGACTGGTGGTGCTATCGCAGCCGTTCGCGGTGGCGGTAGTGAGGGTTACTTTGTATAAGCCGGTATCGATATAAGTATGCCCGGGGTTTTGGCTGGTTGATGTTTGCCCATCGCCAAATGACCAAAGCCAGCTGGCAGGCCCGTCGGTGGTTTCATCAATAAAAGAAAAAGTATAATTGGGTATGCTGGTTACGCTATCAGGTTTCTCGGTAAAATCGGTAGCGGGCGGCGAAGTTACATTAATATAAGCCGGTTGCGTTGTCACGCTGGAACAGTTGGTAACCGGGTTAATAGCCGTTAGTGTAACGGTAAAGGGCGAGTTTCTAAACGTGTACACATGCGGCGGCGGCGTAAATGAAACGGAATGCGTTGAGCCGTCGCCAAAATCCCAGTCATAAACCAGCGACTTTGCCTGGAAACTCGGGTCATCGGGGGTTTGGTTGGTGAAATTTACCGTAATGCTTTTACAGCCCGACGTTACATCGGCCGTGAACTGTGGCTGCGGCAACGGATAAACATCCACCTCTATCGCCGGTGTCGACTCCACGGGTGCCGAACAGCTATTAACTGCTGTTATCGTTACAAAATAAGTGCCCGCCGTACCGAATGTGTATGGGAGTGGCGTTGTACCGGCCTGCCGGCGATCCACAATGTTATGGTTTACATCGTAAATGGTGTAATAATAGGTGTCTGCCCCAAACGAGTTATTTATAAAAGTTGCATTAAATGGTACGCAGCCCCTGGTTACGCCATTTTCAACAAACATTTGTGCTATTATATTGGTGACCGAAATGGTGATAGGTATCACATTGCTTTGCCCGGTGTTGCCGCAGAAACCAGTAGCCACCATGTATAAACTATAGCTCTTTGTTCCGCTTACCGATATGGGGTTAAATTTAATTTCGCTTTTATCATTCACCGTTAGGCTCTGCACCAGCGTTGCACCATCATACAAATAATATGTATAACTGGTGTTGTTCCCCGGCGATAAGTTGTCCACAGCCAGCGTAAATGGCGAACAGCCAATAACCTGTTTTGGCGTAATATAAGCAATAGGGGTTTGCGGCCTTATGATAACTTTAAGTGTAAATGGTGGCCGCTGTAAACAATTATTGATGACATAAAGCGATATAGTATAAACAGTATCCTTACCATCAGTTCGCGCGCTAAACAGGTGGGCCGGGTTAACATCGGTTGATTGGGCAGTACCATCGCCAAAATCCCATAAAAAGCTGGTGCCTGCTAACACAGTGGAGGTATTGGTGAAATTAACGGTATAATCGCCGCAGCCGTCGGTTTTATCAGCTTTAAAACTTGGCGTAACATCATTGGCATCATGTATTATCGCCACATCGCTGCTGTTTCCGCAGGGTGGCAGGCCATAAATTGTCCATGTAAAACTATAGTCAGCGCCTGGTTGCAGGCCTGTGATTTGCGTTTGGGGACTGCCGAGGTTTACGATATTGACAGCAGGTCCCGCTGTTTGTGCCCATTGACCCGTAAACGGCGATGGATCATTGCCGTTCAGCGTGGCACTAGTAGCGCCGCACAGGTTCTGATTGCCTCCTGCAATAGCCTGTTTGGCCGGCTGGTTAACAACTACAGTTGATGCGCTTGAATATTGATTACTGCAAAGGCCATTTTGTACCAGGGCCCTGTATTGAGTGGTCGTAATCAAATTATTATATGCAATTACCCCCGTCGTATTAAAAATTGTGGCCCAGGTAACCCCGTTATCGGTTGACGATTCCCACCTTACAACGCTTCCGTTTTGGCCCAACAATATAATGTTCCCCGTATTAGTGCCGGCACACACTGTTGTACCTCCGGCTGTAGTACCGCCAACTGATGGGGCGTCATCAATAACCGTTATTGAATTGGAATTTGCAGGGCATGGTGCAGCCGGGGTTATGGTCCAGGTGAACGTATAGGTGTTACCCGGAATCAACCCTCTGGCAGTTGCATTGGGTAACGCCGAATTGTTGAAAGTAACCGTGCCGCTGGGCGAAACAGTCCACTTGCCAACAGCCGGCGCTGGATTGTTGCCGTTTAATACGTAACTGGTTGAATTACATATCTCATCATTAGCACCGGGGTTTGATGTTATGGGTGTTGGCTGTATGGTGATGGTTACCGTTGTTGGCGGCCCGGGGCAGGTACCATTAACAGGCGTAACAATATAGGTGACGCTGCCGACCGTTGAACTGCTGTTATTGGTTATAATATCGTTTATAGCGGGTACACTTACGGCTGTCGCCTGCTGGCTGTTGCCTGTTATACTGCCCGTTGTGGTGCTTGTCCAGGTATAGGTAGTGCCGGCAATGGTCGGGGTTAAGCCAATACCCGCCGACGTGCCGCTGCAAATTATTGCACTTGCCGGCGTTGCAACAACTGCCGAAAGTGGCTTAACTGTCACCACTAATACCGATGGATTGCCCGTACAGCCATTTACTTTTGGGGTAATGGTATACGAAACTACGGCGTCGCCAGGTCCATTTTTCACAAGTACATCATTTATTTTAGCGCCGGCACCGTTGTTAAATCCGGTAGCCGTTCCCGAGGTGAGGGCAGCGGTCCACGTAAAGGTGCTCCCGGTAACACTCGCAGCATTCTGGTAAGCAACGCTATTGCCTGTACATACCTGTTGTGCAAGCGTACTGGTAATATTATTAACCGGGTAAATATTGATGATAACAGGTTGCTGAACATCAGCACATTGACCAACCAGCGCCGTTTTTACATCGAGTATAACAGTGGCGCTCCCTGCATTTATTTCGGCAGCAGTGGGCATGTAGTTAGTAGTTAATGATCCTGGAGCTGAAAAAGTTCCCGAGCCTATCCATTTAAATGAAGTTGAACTGCCCGTTATGGTACCCTTTAACGTTACCGGGTTGCCCGGGCAAATCGGAGTGGCCGATGGTGTAACTGTTACAGTAGGAGCATTCTGAAAAGTAATTTTTTGCGATTTGGTTACCGTGCCGCAATTGTTTTGTACAGTAACGCTGATGGTGTAAGTGGCAAAATCGGTAAAAGTTATTTGCGGGTACTGGCTGTTTGCAGCTGTGCCGCCTGCAAAACTAAAAGCGCCCCCGGTTACTGTCCAGGTATAGGTGTTAGCTACCGCCTGGCCTACACCGCTGATGGTTGTTTGCGAAGGACCAGCAGCCGGGCTAAATGACAGCGTTTGGTTTGTGCCACATAAACTCACATCAGGCGATAAACTTAACACTATTTTTGAATCAATAACTACTGTTTGTACTGGCGCAGTAATAGTGCCGCAGGTAGCGGTAATAATACTCAGGCTGATTTGATAAACACCGGCGGTATTAAATACAAACTGTGGTTGTGCGCTGGTTTGATTAGTACCACCTGCGTAAGTAACAGATGCAGGCCCTGTTACCGTCCAAAAGTATTGATTTTTTGTATTGCAGATTGCATCAATTACCGATTGATTATTGGCGATAATTGTTGCGGGGGCGCAGCCTGTTGTGGTTGGAAGCGTAAATTTTGGTTGCGGTGGGTTTTGAACGCAGACCTGCATAGTGTAATCGGCTGCCGTGCACAAAGCATTCCCGTTTTGTAAATGAAGGGTTACGGTATGCAACCCTGTGGAATTGAAAGCAGTAACAAATTTTTGAGAGATGGAATAATTTGAAGCGACAACCGTGCCATCAACACTCCAGGTATAAAGTACTGTTGCCGATTTACAATTCCCCGAAACACTGTTAGGGTCCTGCCCGGGATCCGATGTATTGGTATAGGTGCTGGTGCTGCCCATGCAAACAGCATCGGGACCGGTAAATTTATTAATAGGCGCTGTAACAACCTGCGCATAACTGGTTACTTGTGTGCCTACCTTATTGCAATATTTACTCGTCGGCTGCAAATCCACCTCGAAAGAATTGTTTTGGCCATTTGGATTATTACCGCATGAAGACTGTGTATAGTTATGGCTTATTTTACCACCACTGGCTAAAATATCGCATAAGGTTAGCGCACTTGTGGCGCCATCGCCCCATTTTATGTTGTAAGTTAATCCCGGAAAATTGTTTTGAATACCGCTGGAGGAGCTGATATCAACATTATAAGTTAAAATACCTCCAGCACTAAGGCAAATAGTATTACTGCCCGTAACCCCGAAACTCGTATTTACCGAATTGTTAACCAGCAAATACGACCGTGTGCCAACTATACCAGCATTTGTCGCTTTAACTAATATAGTATAGTGTGCGGCTTTGGCAACGAAGTTGGCGCCCGCAGCGGTAGGTGTAATTGTGCCTTCAGTTGCCTGGGTAAGTTCGTTGAAAAAAGTTGCCGTTACGGTTGATCCTATGGTAGACTGATCCACAAAATTATATGAAGCATTTTTCACGCCATTACATGCGCCAAAAACTTCGGAATTAACGTTATTAAGCTCTTGCGAGGCCACCGCAGCCTGAACCCCCCCCGTTGCGTTTACAGTAAACGGAGCAGAAACGGTACTAATAAGACCGGTGGGGCTTGATGCAACTACTTTCAATTCGTAGCCAGACCCGGCGGGAGTGCCTGCCGGTATAACACCATTTACAAACGTGGCATAGAAGTCGGAAAATGTGCCTATGAGTTTTTGCGCTCCAAAACTCCCGCTGGCGTTCGAAAGGTATAAATTATAAACTGTCCTGGTATCTACGCAGGAACCGGTAACAGAAAACTGGGCAGTAATGCTTGAGCCAGGCGCATAAGGCCCCGGATCAACAGTCCCGATTGTAATGGTTTGGGCAAATGAACTGCCGTAAACAAAAGCAATCAAAACAGCGAGAAGAAATAAACTTTTGGTAAATGTTTTACTCATTAAGCATATTCAATTGCGCAAGGTCAATTTCCGTTCAGTTAAATACGTATTCTAAAATAACGTAAATGTAACGTAATTAACAATTAATTTATAACAATATAGGTGTTACTGTTATGTATAGAATACGGCAAAACGTGCATAGGGTTGCTTTTAAATAAAGTTTAACAACTAGCAGACGGCGGTTTAACAATGCGAGGGTTTTAATCATTGCGAAACCAGGAATTGCGCGCTAAATATTTACCCAAAAAACAAGTAGGAAATAAATATTGCTGCTACAATTCCCGCGAAATCGGCAAACAAGCCTGCGGGGATGGCATACCTTGTTCGCTTAATACCCACCGCCCCAAAGTACAAAGCCACTATGTAAAATGTAGTATCAGAGGAGCCATTGAACACACAGGCCAAATGCCCCGCGAAGCTATCTGCTTTAAAGTGTGTCATGATATCTATCATCATGCTTTTTGACCCTGATCCGCTGAGCGGTTTTAAATACGCAACAGGCATCGCATCAATAAAACGGGTATCCAGATGCAATTGCACGCATGCCCACCTCAACCCATCATTCATATAATCAAGCGCTCCGCTGGCCCGAAATACCGCAATACCCACCAGCATAGCGACCAGGTAGGGTATTATTTTTACCGAAGTCTCGAATCCCCGTTTTGCGCCCTCAATAAACGTTTCAAAAACGTTTATCTTTTTATAAATCGCGCCGGCAATAAATACAACCGGCACCAGGAATAAGAGGAAATTGCTTACAATATTTGATATCAGTCGGATCTCATCCTTTGTTAAATGCGTTGTAAAATACCATATCATCAGGCTTATCAGCAGCGTAACGGTGCCCAGCCACGCGAGGATCACACGGTCAAACAAGTTTATTTTTTGTTTTATGGCTACAAGTATCATCCCGGCCACAGCCGAAACATAAGTTGCTACAATACAGGGTATCAGCACATCCGTTGGGTCATGCGCGTGCTGAATAAAACGCTGGGCGATGATGGTTACCGGTAATATCTGCAGTCCCGATGTAAGGATCACGAGGTACATGATCTGTGCGTTGGAAGCAGTCTCCTTATCTTCATTCAATTCCTGCATACTATCCATCGCTTTTAAACCAAGTGGGGTAGCGGCATTATCGAGGCCGAGCAAGTTGGCCGAAAAACTCATTAACACCTGGCCGGTAGCAGGATGGTTTTTAGGTATCCCCGGAAAAAGGCGGCTAAAAAACGGGCCAACGATCCGCGATAAAAAATTAATCGCGCCGGCTTTTTCGCCGATGTTCATAATGCCGAGCCAAAGGGCCATATTACCTGCCAAAGGCAGTGCAATATCCATTACCGATGACTCGGACGACTGGAACATGCCGTGCACCAGGTGCATAAATATTTCAGTATCCCCAAAAAATACAAGCCGGATAAGCGCGATGACAAACGCTATTAAAAAAAATGCTGCCCAAATGTAGTTAAGCGCCATAGTTGATGTTGAAGCTTTGAAGATAAAGTTTTTTGATTATTAACGGAGAATAAGGATATTTAAAAATCATTTTATCGATATGAAAGACACGATAACCCGGTTAAATAATAATATTGAGCATTTACTGAACTCGGATCTTACTGCTATTAACTGGACCCACAAACCATCACCGGAAAAATGGTCGAAGAAAGAAATAATTGGCCATTTGATTGATAGTGCGCAAATAAACCTGCAACGGTTTGTACGTTGCACTTACGAAGAAAACTTTAAACTGACCTACGAACAGGTGGAATGGGTGGAGGCCGAACGCTACCAGGAAGCAGATGTAAATGAACTACTAGCCCTGTGGCGTTTGCTGAACCGTCAAATTATCCGCGTATTGGAAAATTACCCGCCCGACAGGCTGCAGGCCCATTGCGATAATAGCAAAAAAGAGGTAACGCTGTGTACGGTCGAATTCCTGGCGGCTGACTATGTTTACCACCTGGAACACCATTTAAAGCAGATTTATGCAAACTAAAATTTGAGATATGAATCCCTTAACCGAAACCTGGCAAATTCATAACCGCATTAATTTTTATCTCCTCGATAACATTGATGAGGCAAATTTAAAAGATCAGTCAGCATCCAAAGGACGGTCGGTTGGCCAACAGTTTGCGCACATGCACAGTGTAAGGATGATGTGGTTAAAAGTCGCGGCGCCCGATTTATTGGAAGGCCTGCCCAAAATTGAAAAAGAAAATATCACTAAAGCGGTATTGATTGATTGCCTGACGCTTAGCGGAATGGCCATAGAGCGCTTGTTTGAAAAGACTTTGCCCGATGGTAAAATAAAAGGATTTAAACCCCATGCCACCGGGTTTTTAGGCTACCTTATTTCGCACGAATCGCACCACCGCGGGCAAATTATGCTGGCCTTAAAGCAGAGCGGGCACCCGGTTGACCAAAAAACACAATATGGATTATGGGAGTGGGGGACAAGGTAACAAATCAACAAGCGCCGCAGTTGCCTAACGGAAGCGGTTACTCCGGTACACCACTGGCGAAAAAACTGGGTATAAAAGGTGGGTTCCATATAGAATTGGTTAACCCGCCCCCGTATTATTTCGACCTTTTTACCGATTTGCCTGCGGATATTAATCTAACAGACGATGCCTCCACAAAAAAAGATTTTATACACTTTTTCACTAAATCCGAAGAGGATTACCTGCGCAATCTGCCGATACTGAAAGAACAATTAAAGCCAAATGGTATGATTTGGGTATCATGGCCAAAAAAAGCTTCAAAAGTCGTCACTGATATTACTGAAAACAAAATCAGGGATTATGCAATCGAAATTGGCCTGGTTGATATAAAAGTTTGCGCCGTCGACGAAATTTGGTCTGGCCTAAAACTGGTTATTCCCGTGAAGAACAGGTGACAAGGCATCTTACTGCGAACGCCCCATCTGCACATCTGAAATCCGCACATCATTCCACCCCTCACAATATTGCATCCAGTTTACATAATTTTAACCCGGTGTAAATCGGGAGTCCCCAAAAATACATAACTTCGTCTTTTTGTTATTGATATCATGCCCAAAATAGAACTTTCGCGTGTTAGCGGCGATTACGGGTTTATAGCCTCGGACGAAAACGGTCATACTTTAAAAATGGACAGCAGCCCCGAAAGCGGCGGTCAAAACTTTGGCGCCAGGCCAATGCAGGTATTATTAATGGGGCTTGCAGGCTGCTCGGCTATTGATGTGTTGGCCATTTTAAAAAAGCAGCGCCAGGACGTTAAAGACTATAAAATGGTCATCAACGGCGAACGCGAACAGGGTAAAGAGCCATCGTTATGGAAAGATATTGAAGTAGAATTTCATTTGTATGGTGATATTGACAGGGATAAAGCAACCAAAGCTGTTGAATTGTCCATTGGTAAATACTGCTCGGTTTCTGCTACGCTCGAAAAAGCCGGTGCTGCCATAAAGACAAAGGTATTTATACATCCGGCCCAATAAGCCTGTTTTTTATTAGATGATGTTGCACGACCACTTCTAAACGGTCGATAAGCGCCACCGTTTATCAAAATCAATATTTAACTGCAGCAATAAATCAAAAAATGATTGCTTATGGCCGTTAAAATGCTATTTTTATGGCTTTGATAAACTGTTGTCAGGAGCCTGTGCTCGGTATTGATTATCAACCATTCAATATCGATAAGAACTATCTCCCTGGTCTCTAAAATATTACCTTAATGAATTTAAACTTTAAAAAAGCCGCCCTGTTTGTGGCTGTGGTTTTCTCTGCCGCAGTTTCGTTTGCCCAAACCGCTGATTCCAGCAATGTTAAATCCGATTATGTACGCCCATTTTCAGGCGGGAGCGCGTATCGCACCTGGTCTATTGGTGTTAATGCGGGTTTAATGAGTACATTCTCGGTGTTGAGCAGCAACAGCAAACTCGATTTTACGGTGCCCAATATCCAATACGGCTACGGTGGCTATATCAAAAAACAAATACTTCCCGGTTTTGGTATCCAGGCTGATGTGTTGATGGGAAAAATGAACGGCGACAACGCACAGCCCGATGCATTGGGCAAATCACCCTTTAAAAGTTTTACTACCACGCTAAATTACGCAGGTAGCCTTAGCGCCAATTTTACCCTGGCTAATGTGAACTGGCAATTTATAAAAGGTTCGATGCAGCCTTACATTACCAGCGGTATCGGGACCATGAATTACAAACCGGTGCTCACTACCGCCGCAGGCACAACAATGTATTTTAAATCTGGTGGCTCGGCCATTAATGAACTTTATATACCAGTGAGCGTGGGGATTAAGTTTAATATATCAACCGGCGTAAACCTTGAATTAGCTTACCAACTTAATTTTGTGTACTCCGATAACCTCGACGGCTATCACTACGGCAATAACAACGATAAATTTTCCTATGGCCATATCGGCCTTGAATTTGCTATCGGCAAACGGGCTAGACCGCAACTAGCTTCGCACAATCCCGTAGCTTCGATGCGGATGGAATATTTAGGCGAAATTAAAAATGCCAAAGATGCCATGCAGGTACAAATTGACTCTGAAAAAGTAAAAAATCAGGCACTGCAGCAACAAGTAGCCGTTGCAAATGCTACTATCGCAAAAGTAACAACCGATAGCGACGGCGACGGCGTGCCCGATCTTTACGATAAATGCCCGAACACGCCTGCGGGAATAAAGGTGGATGGTTCAGGCTGCCCGCTTCCAGAGGTTAAACCGGTAGAACAGCAAATTATTGTAACCGAGGCTGATAAAAAGGTTGTTAACGAGGCCGTGCAAAACCTGGAGTTTGAAACAGGCCGTGCCAGCATCAGCCCACGCTCCTACGAAAGTTTACAAAGGTTGGCAAAACTATTGGCCGATAAAAAATTGCATTTAAAGCTGGCCGGTTATACAGACGCTACAGGCTCCGCAGCGCTCAACCTGCAATTATCCAGGGATAGGGCCGAAGCCGTAAAAATGTTTGTGGTAAGCCGCGGCGCCGATCCGGCAATGATACAGGCAGAAGGCTACGGAAAAGCCAACCCGATAGCCAGCAATAAAACCAAAGAAGGGCGAAAACTTAACCGCCGCGTTGAGTTTACATTATATTAATAAAACCGATAAAGGTCCCTGCCGAAGCGACAGGGACCTTTATTATTTACGCTTAAATCCGCATAAACATAAAAACTGTATAGTTTTAAGCCCATAAATTCCTTTTCGCCCTCATGTGCGCAACATCATTTTAGCTGTAATTACCGACCGGGCAATCTATCTTTAAAAGACCTGCTATATCTTGCTGTTCAATAGTTTATCGAAAATAATTATTTAATATATTTATTTTTTTAACTAATATTTAATTGTATCGCCATGATATTCTCTTCGCGTGGCATTAATGTTGTTTAATGCGGTTGTGTTTTAAATAAAACATATTCTATAAAAACCACAACATTATGAAATTACAATTAAAGAAAGCCTCCCTGCTTATGACAGGACTTTTAGCAGGAGGCAGCTTAATGGCCCAATCGCCCGACACCACACACGTGTCAACCGAATACGTTAAACCCTTTTCAGGAAATGGCGCATACTCTACCTGGTCAATCGGTATAAATGGCGGAATACTTACACCCTATACCATCTTCGGTTCAAACCGTAAACAGGATTTTACATCACCAAATGCCGAATTTGGCTACGGTGCGTATATCAAGGACCAGATCACCCCTGCGGTTGGCATCCAGGCAAATTTTATGGCTGGCAAATTAACCGGTGATCACGGACAACCGGATTTATCAACCCCAAACAGTCCGTTCCAAAGTTTTAGCACCAGGCTTCATTATTCGGCCAGTTTAAGTGCAAATGTGACGGTAGGCAATATCAGCTGGCACGATAACAAAAGCGCCATTCAGCCATATTTCACTGCGGGCGCAGGTACCATGAATTACACGCCGGTAGTAACTTATGCTGACGGATCAGTTGCCAACTTTAAACTTACAGGTGATGGTTCAATCAACGAGATGTTTTTACCTGTCGGCATAGGTGTTAAGTTTAACATCGCCAGGGGCATTAATCTTGATCTGGGTTATCAGGTTAATTTTGTTTACGCTGATAACGTTGACGGATTTAATTTAGGTGGAGGTAACGATCGTTTTTCTTATGCACACGCAGGCCTTGAATTTGCACTTGGCGGCCACGGAAAACCACAGTTAGCAACACATAACCCGGTATCATCTATGCGTACTGAGTACATGATGGAAAACCATGCTACCAGGAGCGAACTGGAGGCACAAATTGCTGCACAGAAAGCACAAAATGATCAGTTAAAGGCACAATTAGATGCTGCTAATGCCAATTTTGCCAAATTATCGCAGGATAGTGATGGCGATGGCGTTTCTGACGTGTTCGACAAATGCCCCGGCACTCCAACCGGAACTAAAGTTGATGGATCAGGTTGCCCGCTTCCAGTTGTTAAGCCTGACACAAAAGTTTATATCACCGAACAAGACAGGCGTGTTGTAAATGAGGCTGTAAGAAATCTTGAGTTTGATTTCAACAAAGCAACCATCCGCGAGCATTCATTTGCCAGTCTGGATCAGTTGGCTCAATTACTCATCAATAAAAAATTAAATTTAAAGTTAGCCGGTTATACCGACAATGTTGGTTCTGCTGCTTACAATCTGAGGTTGTCCGAAGATAGGGCGGGAGCGGTTAAAACTTATCTGATTGGTAAAGGTGTAGCTGAATCACAGATACAATCTGAAGGCCATGGTAAAGCTAACCCGATTGCGACAAATAAAACCGCAGCCGGTCGTCAGCAAAACCGTAGGGTTGAGTTTACATTATTTTAGTCTGAACATCCGGTAATCCGGGAGATTCAGAAAGCAAGCCGGCGCTCCGTTTAATCAGGGGCGCCGGCTTTATTATTCCACTTCAAAAAAATCGGCCAGGGCGCCAAAATAGCTGTTGTCCCATCCTTCAGCGAACCCATTGTATTCGGCATCCGGTATATTGGTATGCTTCAGTTCAACCGAGGTGCCGTTTTTATCGGGATGAAGTTTAATGGTAACGATAGATTCCTCAGGCTGTCCGTCGAAATACCATTGCTGAACAATTTTTTTATTCTCCTCGAACTCAAGATTTTTACCGACAATGCTTTCTTCCCACATCGAAAATTCCGATCCCGGCTCTGTCGACATTTGCGCTGTTTCGCCTGTCCACAGTTCAATAGTAAGCGGGTTGGTTAAAGCCGTATAAATCTCTTCGGGCGTGGCCGGTAATTTGTAATATTTCTTAAAATCTTTCATGTATATTTTATTGTCTGAACCTTGATTCGTGGGATGGAAGGATTAATAGATTGAAAAGTAGCCCCCGTTAATCCTGAAATCCTGCAATCATGTGAATCATGGTTCAGACAATCAACGAAATCCGGTCATCAAATAAATCAACGGTCCTAGCCCAAAGGTAACACCGTTTTTCCATAAACTTCGTTAAGTACGTTGGCAATACCTGCATAAATAGCCAGCAAGCCGCATACTATTCCTTCGTACCCGGCAAATTTGCCTATTCCATCGTTTCCGGTGGCGTGCTCAGCAGCAAGTAAACCGAATAAAATAACCAGTGTGCCAAAAACAAGCTGTAATGCACGGTTTAATTTAAGCGTGCCGAAAAACAAGCCTAAAGTAAATAGCCCCCATATCCCTAAATAAGCTGCCATAGCACTATCAGATGCCTTTGGAGCCCATCCGAATTTAGGGATTACGATTAAGCCCACCAGCGACAGCCAGAAAAAGCCATACGAAGTAAAGGCAGTTAAGCCGAAGGTATTGTTCTTTTTTGATTCGATAACACCGGCAATTACCTGTGCCAAACCGCCATAAAATAGGCCCATAGCCAGTATCATGGAGTTCAGCTCAAAAAAGCCGGCATTGTGCAGGTTAAGTAATACGGTGGTCATGCCAAAGGCACAAAGACCAAGGGGCGCGGGGTTGGCTATGCCATCCTTTGCCGGAACAGGTGTAGTTGGGATCATGGTTTAAAAGGTTTTAAATTGGTTTTTCATTGCAATTTAATTGTTCCCGGCACATTTAACAATTTTATTTACAAACTCCTGCTTACCTTTAGCGTTGTCACTTCAATTATGCAGAAACTAGTATTGCTTCGCCACGGCGAAAGCGTTTGGAATAAAGAAAACCGGTTTACCGGCTGGACGGATGTCGACCTTTCCGAAGAAGGCATGCAGCAGGCCAAAAAGGCGGGGCAACTGTTAAAAAACAGCGACTACAATTTTGATATCGGTTACACCTCGGTATTAAAAAGAGCTATCAAAACCTTAGATATTGTGCTGGAAGAACTGGATCATTTATGGATCCCGGTACAAAAATCCTGGCGCTTAAATGAGCGTTTTTACGGCGCGTTACAAGGACTTAATAAAGATGAAATTATCGCGCAATATGGCGCCGAACAGGTGCATAAATGGCGCCGCGACCCACACGAACTGCCGCCCGCTATCACCAAAGATGATGACCGCTATCCGGGAAAAGACCTGCGCTATAAAGACCTTACCGAAAGGGAATTACCCCTAACCGAAAACCTCAGTGAAACCATGGACCGGGTTATGCCATTTTGGAATGAATTTATAATCCCGTCCATCCGCAAAAATCAAAAAGTAATCATTTGCGCACATGGTAACAGCTTACGGGCATTGGTACAATACATCGACCATTTAAGCGACATTGAATGCACCAACCTGGATATACCCACCGGCGTTCCGTTGATTTACGAACTAGACGAAGGCCTGGAACGGATTAGGCATTATTATTTGGAGTGATTTGACAATGTTCAACTGCAAATTCGAAATCAGAACACGCAGCAGAAATAAAAATCCCGTCATTGCGAACATAGTGAAGCAATCTCTAAGGTATATATGGCGCCAATGAATTATAACAATTCAATGTTAGAGAACTGCTTCACCTTATTTGGCAGCGTGGTTTTTGATATCTCCTAAGAATGTTTATTTTTACTCATCGTTGTATTGAAACGGGTTGCACTATAAACGCGGACATTATTCGTGTTACAAACAACTGAGTTTTAATGCCAGATTCATCAACTAAAGCAGCAGCACGAACCTGTCATAAAACCAATGGAATATTATTTTAACCCGAATGGATTTATTTACCGCCGTCACTTTTGGCTCTTTTTAATCATATTGACGTGGTGGCTTTTTGAAACCTTATCATACAAACATTATTTCTTGTTTGCATTCCTTTTATTGTTCATAGCAGTTGTTATCGTTCCCAAATATGTGGTAAAACTCAGAATTTGGATTTCAAAAAAACCATTGCTGACTGTCAATGAATTTTATCTCCTCGACCATCAACAAAATAAAAAGTATTATTGGAATGATATAGAAGAGATAGTTGCAGATCGCGATCAATTATTGATCGAATTTAAAGAGATTACTAAAAATCTGAATGCTAATGAGAAACAGCCCAAACAGCATTTTTTTAAAAGGATATGGGATGGATTATTAAGTCGGCACGCCGATTTTAGTTTTTATATATCGGACCTGGCGATAGACGATAGGCAAGTGTTTCTGGATACACTTGACGATTATAGTATAAAGGCAATGGACCTCGAAATACCTGAGCAATAGTTTAAATAAATTCAACAAATTTGAAATAAGAAATTCTTCATGAACTATTACGCAAGGTTAGGCAAACAATTTTTCATTAGCCTGTGCTGGGTACTGATTGCTATAATCTATTTTTCCCGTTTCTATAAAACGGACGAAAAGGCGATACTCATCATTTATGCCTTTCTTTTTGTCATTTACTTTTCGCGGGCAATTCGGTTACTTTATTTTGCGGTTTTAAAGAGACCTATATTCAGCGCAAACGAATCTTATATTTTCGATCATTACGAATACATAAAATATTATTGGGATGATATCGAGGAAGTTGTTTTTGATGAAAATGATAGGGTGGAAATAAAGCTTTACGAACCTGGTAAATATTTAAGAAAGATTATCAGCCCGTTATGGCGGCTAAGAGCGTTTATTATTTACAAATTGTCCCGAAAAGCATCGATTTACAACATCGACCTAAACCTCCTAATTATAAACAAAGGCGAAAACCAATTATTTAGGGAAACGCTTAATAATCTCAGCGTCTAAGCCTTCACGCCATCGCCTTATTCAGCGCGATAATAGCCGTATCAAAATCCTCCCTGGCAATTAAAAATTGAATATTTACCTTTCGTAAAGCAAAACCTGCGCTTTTAATATTCACGCCATGTTCGGCTAGCGCTAATGATGCTTTGGCCAGCAGGCCCACCTGATCCATATTGGAGCCGATGAGGCATACCATAGCAGCCGTATCAACGGTTATTTTTTCAAAGTTATCTTCCAGCTCAGCAACAAGCTTTTTGTTCATGTCCTTTTCCCAAATCACAATGGAGATGCTATTGGCGCTGGTAGCCTTAAAGCTGTAGCTCACATTGTATTTAAAGAATAACTGCATGATCTGCAAATCGCTGCCGGGGGCCCCCACCATCGATGGATCGTAAATATCGATGATCACTACTTTATCGGTACCGGTAATCACTTCAACACGTTTATGTTCGCAAATGTATTCCCTGGTGATTAGGGTACCAGGGTGTTCCGGCTCAAAGGTGTTTTTTATGCGGAGGTTTATGTTGTTAATTTCCAGCGGTTTGGATGCCTTTGGGTGAATGGCTTCCATACCCACATCTGCCAGTTGATCGGCGACATCGTAATTGGTATTGCCAACCGGGTAGCAGTTATCAACCCCAACCAAAACTGGGTCTGCGGTGCATAAGTGGTATTCTTTATGTATAATGGCTTCCTGGGGCTTTACAGCCACGGCAATCTTGCTGAAAGTAACTTCAGAGTAGCCACGGTCAAATTCTCGCATAATACCCTCGGTGCCCTTGGCGTAGCCGGTAACAATACAGATCGTCTTTTCAAAATCGATGCCGTGCAGATCGTTTTTTATGCGCTGATCAATGGTGTAGGAGTGATGGTCATGAAAGCCGCTTAAATCTACCAGCGTTGCATTGATACCTATATTCTGCAGGATATTGGTAAAATTAAACGCCGAATGACTTTCACCGATAGAGGCTAATATCTCGCGCGCCGCTTGTAAAATACCCTCGTTGCTCACATAGCCGGATGCCAGTATGTTAGCCAGGTTTTCGAGGTAGATTTGCGCATCGTGAATGCGGGTCTCAATAAATTTATCCGCTTCGGCAATATCAAGGCCTAAACTCTCGTAGCTTTTGTTTATCTGTTTCAGTTTAACAACCAGGCTATTAAGCGGTTTGTGGAAATCCTTAAAATTGGCAAGGCGGTGATATACGCCCGGCTCCCCGGTCTTTTTGTTTTCGAGCAACAGGTTGGTAACCCCTGAAAATGCTGATACTACAAATATGCGGTTGTATAAGGCGGAGCCGCTGCGCTCAAATAAAATGATGTTTTTGATGACATCGTTTAAGGCGGTCATAGAAGTCCCACCGATTTTTTCGACTGTTAACATTATAAAAAATAAACGCTTATTGCGTTCGTGCTAAAATTATGTCTTTAATTCGTTGTTGTTTAATATATTGAATAACAACTAATTAAATGCTTTGTATTTATATATCTATTTAGGTAATTGGCTATCACATGAATTAAATCCTAATCACTAATCTCCAACCTCTAATCTCTAACCCTAACTACTCTGATACAAATCGCCCGCCTTTTCGGCCGACAATTTGATACCCTTTATCATGGCCGAACTAAAACCATTGTGTTCCATTTCATTAAGGCCGGCAATTGTACAGCCGCTTGGTGACGTCACCTTATCAATCTCCTGCTCGGGATGCGATGATAGCTGTAATAGCAGATCCGCAGCCCCCTTGGCAGTCTGTGCCGCCATCTTCAGCGCGTCGTGTGCATGGAAACCAATTTCGGTACCGCCCTGTGAAGCCGCGCGGATAGAACGTAAAAAGAAGGCTATACCACAAGCACAAAGGGCAGTTGCCGAAGTCATCAGTTCCTCGTTTATCTGTATGGTTACGCCAACGGTTTCGAATAGCGATTTTACGAAGTTTATGTTTTTTGTGGTGCCGTTATCCGTTGCAATACAGGTCATGGATTGCCCGATGGCAATAGCTGTGTTAGGCATGGCGCGGATAACCTGTACATTTAAATCAAGTTGCTTACGGATATCGCCGCAACTAACGCCCGAAACTACCGAAATCAGCAGTTGTTTTTCGGGTTTTATAGAAGGGCGTATTTCGTCGAGCAATTTGTTAAGCTGCTGTGGCAGCACCGCCAGTACCACAAAATCTGCTTTACGGACCGCTTTAAGGTTATTATCGGTGGTATAATACCCTATCTCTGAATAAGCAGACAGCGCACCCACGTTGCGCCGGGTAAGCGAAATTTGCTGTGGCTTACATATCCCGGATTTTACCAGCCCTTTAGCCAGCGATAAGCCGATGTTTCCGCTGCCTAATATTGCTATATGCTGTTGAGAATTCATTTATTATCAGTTAATTGTGTTCCAAATGGTTGATTTCTTTTTATATTACCCAGGTCGTCCGAATGGCCAATGATAACTGCTTTAACGCCGCATGCTATGGCTGTAAAAGCATTATCCAACTTAGGCAGCATTCCGCTGTGTATTATTTTCTCTTCTTTTAACGTTGCATAATGATGCGGGTTGATCTGTTCGATCAGCGAACTTTCATCATTTATATCTTTCAATACCCCTTTTTTCTCAAAACAATATATCAAGGTGGTATTGTAGGATTTGGCCAGCGCTACTGCCAGGGCCGATGCAATGGTGTCGGCATTGGTGTTTAGCAATTGTCCATCGCCATCATGCGTCAGGGCACAAAAAACGGGGGTGAACCCTGCATCCAAAAGACTGACGATATTTTGAGGTTTGATGGAGTTTTCGTCCAGATCGCCAACAAAACCATAGTCAACCGTTTTAACAGGGCGTTTTTTTGCGCGGATAAGATCGCCGTCGGCCCCTGTGAGACCTATTGCGTTATTGCCCAAGCGTTGCAACTGGGCAACAATATTTTTATTGATCAAACCACCATAAACCATGGTAACCACCCGCAAGGTTTCAATATCAGTGATCCTTCGGCCATCAATCATTTTTGGCTCGATGCCCAGTGTCTCCGAAAGTTGGGTAGCTACCTTGCCTCCGCCGTGTACTAAAATTTTATTGCCGGGAAGCGCGGTAAAGTCCTTTAAAAATCGGTGCAGGTTTTCGGAATTATCGATAACATTTCCACCAATTTTTATAATATACAGGTCGGCATTCCCTTTATTGCTACGCTCCGCAGCCAAAACTGTATCATTTTTGTTCATATCAACCCCAATGCAAGGCAAATAAATTAAAAAACAAGGTATTATTTGCTAATTGCGGCTAAAAATAATAAAAATTCGACGGTTTTCAGTGAAAAAAGGTTAAGAATTGAACAATATGTTATCAAAATGTTTATTCCATGTTAAACTAATCCGGCACGACTGTTGCTTATCTCAAACCGTACCGACGTAGGCTATCGCCATCTACATCATTTTACCTTATCATGATGCTTTAGCATAGGATACGTTTATGAAAGATTGTGTATAATTGAATTTTTATAAGGATATATGTTTACCATATCGCAGGAACAAAATAAAGGTACCCGGCCCAGGGTGGTTATCATTGGCGGAGGCTTTGGCGGTTTATCATTAGCCACTGCGTTAAAAAACGCGCCGGTTGATGTTTTGCTGCTCGATAAGCATAATTACCATACGTTTCAACCATTGCTTTACCAGGTTGCTATCGGTTCGCTCGCGGCTGATTCTATTGCTTTTCCTATCAGGAGGATATTTACGAAGTTTAAAAACTTCAGCTTCAATATGGCTGAAGTGCAGCAGATAAACGCGGAAAGCAACACCATTACAACCAGTATAGGCACGATTCATTACGATTACCTGGTTGTTGCAACAGGTTCAAATACCAACTTTTTCGGGAATAAGGAGATTGAGCATTTTGCCATGCCGATGAAAAACATCCCGGAGGCCTTAAACCTGCGCAGCCTGATCCTCCAGAATCTGGAAACCGCATTGGTTACCGCAGATGTACGCGAAAAATGTGCATTGATGACTTATGTAGTGGTAGGCGGCGGCCCCACGGGCGTTGAGCTGTCAGGCGCCCTGGCCGAAATGCGGCACCTGATACTGGATAAAGACTACCACGGACTAAGCAAATACGATATGCGGGTTTACCTGGTTGAAGGTAAAGACAGGGTTTTAGGTGCTATGTCGCCCGAGGCATCGGCTAAGGCAAAGGGATATTTGCTAAAGGGCGAGGTAATTATATATAATAGTGCGCATGTGCAAAGTTACGATGGTTTTTATGTGCAGATTGACAACGGCAAAACCATAAAGGCCCGCAATGTACTTTGGGCCGCAGGTGTAAAAGGCGAAATGCCCGAAGGCATCCCGGCCGAAGCAATAACACGCGGTAACCGTATTTATGTAGACGAGGTAAACCGCGTAAAGGGATACAACAATATATTTGCCATCGGCGATGTAGCAGCCATGATAACGCCCGAAACACCAAACGGGCATCCGGGTGTAGCGCCGGCCGCTATACAACAGGGGGCACATTTGGCTAAAAACTTGGTCAGTCTGGCTAAAGGTGAGCCTACTGTGCCATTTAAATACCACGATAAAGGCTCGCTGGCTACTGTTGGTCGTAACAAGGCCGTTGCCGACCTTGGAAAGCTGCATTTAAGCGGTTTTGTTGCCTGGTTGTTGTGGGGTTTTGTGCATATTATGTCGCTGGCCGGGTTCGCCAATAAGGGAATTGTATTTTTTAGCTGGGCGATAAATTATTTCAATAAAAATAGCGACAACCGCCTTGTGGTGAGATATTTTAATACCGAAACCCGGTTAACGGAGGTAGAATCCCGGTAGAGACGCGATGCATCGCGTCTTTCCATTTTGTTGCATTGTCAGAGACGCGAAGCATCGCGTCTCTACCGTTTTAGGGCTTTCATGTAATTTGCCGTTTCTTGTTCTACCGTATTTTGGGCATGCGACAGGTCGTTGATGATGCTTTCCTGTTCTTTCTCGCTGCGGTTTTGGCTTAATTTGGCTTTAGCCTGCAGGTCATCAACCACTATTTCAAATGCAACAATGCCTTTCATCATTTTTTGTTTGTAATCATCCGTAAGCGCATCCCATTGCTTCAGATAATCTTTTTCGAAATTGCTGATGGTGTCCTTTAACAACCCGGCTTTATCTTCGTCATCAAGCAACGTACAAGTACCATAAGCATGAACTGCCAGGTAATTCCAGGTCGGTACGTTTTCCTCTTTTTCGTAGTTTTTGGGTGATATATAAGCGTGGGGCTCAGTAAATATCACCAACGCCTTTTGGTCGATACAATCCTTAGCCTGCGGATTGGCTTTGGCAAAGTGGGCCTTTAAAATGATTTTATCGTCGTTTTGAACAACCAAAAAGGGTAGGTGGGTGGCAACCGGCAAACCATCTTTCACCGTCACAATGGTTGCAAAACTGTAACGTTGCATAAAAGCAATAACTTCCTGCTTGTTGTCGAATTTATTGAAAGATGGGATGTACATGATAAAATAATTAATTGATTTGAGGATTTGATAATTTGAAGATGGTCATAATTTTCAAGTCGTCAAATCACCCAATCTTCAAATTTAAAGCCCTTCCAGCATCCGCTTCAGCACCGCTTGCGCCGCCCAAACGCGATTTGCCGCTTCGTGAACCACAATAGAACTTTCGCCATCCAATATTTCCGACGATAGCTCCAGGTCGCGCCTTACCGGCAAACAATGCATTATTTTGGCCTTATTGGTGTTTTTCAGCTTTTCGTTGGTCAGCATCCAACCTTCGTTACCGGGCTGCAGTTGTCCGTATGGTTCATAAGCCGACCAGTTTTTAACATAGATGAAGTCGGCATCGGTCAGGGCTTCTTCCTGGTTGTGGGTGATGGTTGCGCCATTGGTAAAATCAGTACATAGCTCAAAACCGGCGGGATGCGTAATGGTAAAATCAACATCGGCCCGGCACATCCATTCGGCAAATGAATTAGGTACCGCTTGGGGCAGAGGTTTAATATGTGGCGCCCAGGTTAATACAACTTTCGGCCTCGGGCGGGTTTTTAATTCTTCAATGGTGATCAAATCGGCCAGGCTTTGCAAAGGATGACGGGTCGCCGATTCCAGGCTAACTACCGGCACACCGCAAAACTGCACAAACTTGTTGAAGATCATTTCACTATAATCCTCGTCACGGTCCTTTAAACCGGGGAACGAGCGAACGCCAATAATATCAGCATATTGCCCCATCACAGCAGCTGCTTCGCGGATGTGCTCAACGGTGGTGCCGTTCATGATCACGTTATCGCGCAACTCCAATGCCCATCCTTCCTTGTCCATATTCAACACCATCACGTTCATACCCAGGTTAAGCGCCGCCTTTTGGGTACTCATACGGGTACGCAGACTTGGGTTTAAAAAAACAAGGGCCATGGTTTTGTTTTCGCCAAGGCTTTTAAAAGCATAGGGGAACTCTTTTAGCTTTAACGCCTCGTTAACCAGCGCGTTTACGTCGGTTACATCGTGTACAGAGGAGAATAGTTTCATAATGCGGGGCCAATCATAAAAGGCGATCTAAAGAATCGCTATAAAAAGATATATTACTTACTCAATACTGTGGCAAATGCTTCCAAAAATCTGTCGGCGTGTGCTTTAATTAAGTTTAAGGCCGGCAGCAACCTGATTACATTTGGCTTTGCCTCACCGGTAAAAATATGATGTGTAAACAGTAATTCTTTGCGTACATGTGCAAATTCAGCAGGCAACTCAATCCCAATCATCAACCCACGTCCGCGCACTTCTTTTACCTGGTGAAATTTCTTTAGTTCAGTCATCAGGTATCCGCCAATATCCGCAGCATTTTGCATCAGGTTTTCCTGTTCCATTACTTCTAAAACAGCCAGACCCGCAGCGCAGGCCAAATGGTTGCCACCAAAAGTAGTACCCAGCATGCCATAAGCAGGTTGTATTTTGGGCGATATAATGATCCCCCCAATTGGGAAACCGTTACCCATGCCCTTGGCCATGGTATAAATATCGGCATTAATGCCCGCAAAATCATGCGAAAAGAATTTACCCGAACGGCCATAACCACATTGTACCGAATCGGCAATCAACACCGCATTATTGGTATCGCACAAACTTCTTATCTTTTGTAAAAAGCCTGCCGGTGCAACCTGTATTCCGCCAACGCCCTGTATGCCTTCGATAATCACCGACGAAACTTCATAAGTATCGAATACTTCCTGTAACGTAACTTCATCGCACCAGGGCACAAAAATCACATTGTCTGTCTCGTTAATCGGGGCGACTATTTTGGGATTATCTGTAACCGCAACCGCCAACGAGGTACGACCGTGAAATGACCCGCTAAAGGCGATCACTTTACTTTTTCCATTATAAAAGGAAGCTAATTTTAATGCATTTTCATTTGCTTCCGCGCCTGAGTTGCATAAAAACAGCTGATAATCCTCTTTACCGGAAACATGGCCCAGCTTTTCAGCCAGTTGTTTTTGCAAAGGAATTTCGATGGAGTTAGAGTAAAAACCAATCTGGTGCAACTGATCCTCCAATCGTTTTACATAATGCGGATTGGTGTGACCGATGGAAATAACCGCGTGACCGCCGTACAAATCAAGATACTCGGTACCTTTATTGTCATAAACAAGACTGCCAACACCCTTTACGATGTTTATTGGATTGATTGGATATACGTCGAATAGTTTCATTTGCCCCAAACCCCTAAAGGGGCTTTAAAAAGTTAAAAAATAAAATAAAATTGCCACCATGCTTCCCCCTTTAGGGGTCAGGGGGCTTAAAATGCAGTTGCCTTTAATCTCAGCCCTGCCTTTTCATCCAGCCCAAACATTAAATTCATATTTTGAACAGCCTGGCCCGATGCTCCTTTTAATAAATTATCTATAATGCTGATAATAAAAATCTTATTGCCGTGCTTTTTAACCTGTATAAAACATTTGTTCGTGTTTACTATCTGCTTCAAATCAATATCGTGGCGGGTTACATGCGTAAACGGATGTGCTTCATAATAGTGCTGATAAAGCTTTAGCGCTTCTGCTTCGGTAAGGCTGCATTCGGTATACATTGATGCAATTATACCGCGTGTAAAATCTCCCCGATATGGAATAAAGTTAACGCCTCGTCCCTCCGTTGGTGGATTAAAATTTGGCTGTAGCTGATGCAGCGACTGCACAATTTCGTTTAGATGCTGGTGCTCAAACGCCTTATATACCGAAAGATTATCATTACGCCAGGTAAAATGGGTTGTCGGCGATAAGCTTTGGCCAGCACCGGTTGATCCCGTTGTTGCGGTGATATGCGTTTCGCTGTTTAATAAATTTTGATATGCCAGCGGTAATAAACCCAACTGCAGGCAAGTGGCAAAACAACCTGGATTCGCAATATTGTTGGCCTGCCTGATGGACTCCCTGTTTAATTCCGGTAGTCCGTAAGTAAAACCTTTGGTTTTATGTTTGGCATTTTGTGTCAGGCGAAAATCCTGGCTCAAATCGATGATCTTAATGTGATCAGGAATTGGATTAGCATCAAGGAACTTTTTAGCGTCACCATGCCCGACGCATAAAAAAAGCACAT
>Ga0206865_1039_pt1 | contig 42915 bp, 33 predicted proteins | sample Alteio_BWOrgCont_39_FD_152628 | JGI IMG/M metagenome (GOLD analysis project Ga0206865, IMG submission 152628) | Enriched cells from forest soil in Barre Woods Harvard Forest LTER site, Petersham, Massachusetts, United States -... | ecosystem: Environmental > Terrestrial > Soil > Temperate forest >...
AGTCGCGCATGATCTGCATAAATTCAATTTTATTTTCAGGCGTTGGCGGCTGCCCTTCGTGGATGCCCCAGCCCAACTCATCGAGCCCCGAAAGTTTTTCAAATGGGATGCCAAGGTCGATGAATTGCTGTACGCTTTGCTGTGTACGTTTTAGTGCCGAAACATAAATTTTATCGAAAGGAACTGTTTTATAAGCATCAAAAAACATCTGTGCCTGGTGCCGGCCCTCATCGTTAAGATTGGTGTCCATCCCCCGCCCCTGTATAATACCGCGTTTGTTTAAATCCGTTTGTCCGTGGCGGACGATGTATAATGTTTTCATTATTATGTTCATCGGTTCAATAGTTCACTTGTTCATTAGTATCTGAGAGCGAATTTTATGAACTAAAATCTTTTGATGTTATAAATGCCTTAGTCTTTTAAATATCGTTTTCTAACTGGCTGTCATTCTAATCGTGTAACTGTGCAACCAATGAGCTAATAAACCAGTGAACTAGTGCACATCTCTACCAATTAACTATTGAACTAATGAACCAGTCAACTAATTAATTACAGGCAATCTATAAAATTGAGGTTTCGCTTCTTCCGGGAATTCAAAGTTGGTATAATCCGTTACCACGTTATATAATGTATCCCTTTCAATCGGCTGCCGGCCTACATGTTTAATCAATTCAACCAATTGTTTGGTGCTCATGCCGGGGTGCTGTTCTTCGGCACCGGCCATCGAGTAAATTTTAGTGGTGTCATCCAGCGTGCCATCAATATCATCAACCCCAAAATTGAGGGATAATTGCGCAGTGGTGCGGCTGATCATGGCCCAATAGGCCTTTATATGATCGAAGTTATCCAGATAAATACGCGATATCGCATAGTTCCGTAAATCCTCAATTACTGAAGTTTCCGGCACGTGCGACATCTGGTTATCCTGGTTCCGGAATTTCAGCGGAATAAAAGTTTGGAACCCGCGGGTTTTGTCCTGTAGCTGGCGCAAACGATCCATGTGGTCAATCCGGTGCCAGTATTTTTCGATATGGCCGTATAACATGGTAGCATTTGATCGCGCGCCCAGTTTGTGCCATTCTTCGTGTATGGCCAGCCACTGGTCGGCGGTACATTTATCTTTGGCTATTTGCTCCCTTATCTCCGGATGAAATATTTCGGCGCCGCCGCCGGGTATCGATCCCAGGCCAGCATCAAACATCATTTTCATCCCGGTAGCATAATCAATTTTTGCTTTTTTAAAGATGTAATGGTATTCAACTGGTGTAAGCGCTTTAATATGTAATTCGGGGCGATGTTCCCTAATCTTGCTAAACAATTCGCTGTAAAAAGGTACATCGTATTGTGGCAATACGCCGCCAACAATATGCACCTCGGTAACAGGCTCGTTATCATACTTATACACCATCGCCAGCATTTCGTCCATGGTGTACTCCCACCCTTCCGAGCGTTGTTTTATCAGCCTTGAGTACGAACAAAACTTGCAATCGTAAACGCAAAGATTGGTAGGTTCGATATGAAAATTACGGTTAAAATAGGTTTTATCGCCATGACGTTTTTCGCGGATATAATTGGCCAAAATCCCTAAATAGCCCAATTCGCCCTTTTCAAACAGTAAAACACCCTCGTCAAAAGTGATACGTTCACTATCCAGTACTTTTTGGGCAATGTGCTTTAAATCAGCCGGAAGATCCGGGTTTTGCAGCAATAACAGCAGGTTATTTTCAGCTTCCATTCAAAAAACTTTGCGCAAAAATAGCAAATGTTTAGGTAATGGGGATGTAAGATTTGAGGATGATCGCGTGCGGCAATGTTTATGCGACGGCATTCCCCTGTGAAAATACAAATGTTTGAGAACAAAATTTATCGATGGGTTGATGTTTTTAATAAGTTTGCACAAACAACATCCCCATGCATATCGAAACTATCGCCATACACGCCGGCAACCATGTTGATGAATCGTCACGAGCCGTAATCCAGCCCATCGTATTATCCACCACGTTTGAACGCGCTACTGACGGCTCTTTTCCTGCCGGATATATTTACAGCCGTTCATCAAACCCTAACCGTACTTTGTTGGAGAATGTATTGGCTAAACTGGAAGGCGGCGCCGATGCAGCGTCTTTTTCATCCGGCAATGCAGCCGGCATGTCGGTTTTTCAGGCGCTGCTACCCGGAACGCACATTATAGCACCCGATGATATGTATCACGGGTTGCGCAATCAGCTTAAAAACTTATTTGCCGGCATTTTAACCTTTGATTTTATTGATGTTAATGATAGCGATGTATTGCAAAACCACATTAAACCCGAAACCGGTTTAATATGGATGGAAACGCCATCGAACCCGCTGCTTAAAGTGACAGATATAAAAAAGGTGGTTGCTATTGCGAAAGCACATGGTATTAAAACTGCTGTTGATAATACTTTTGCCACACCGATATGTCAGCAACCGCTTGCACTGGGTGCAGATTTGGTAATGCATTCGGCAACCAAATATTTTGGCGGCCACAGCGACCTGATGGGCGGTGCGCTAATCACCAAAGAAAAAAGCGACTGGTGGTTAAAAATAAGGCAGGTACAGGAATATGGCGGCGCCATCCCCTCGCCTATGGACTGCTATATGCTGGCGCGAAGTATAAAAACCTTGCCGTACCGTGTACGGGGGCATGTGCACAACGCAGAATTACTGGCAAATTACCTGGAGAAACACCCGAAAGTTGAAGCTGTAATGTATCCCGGGCTGCCATCGCATCCGCAGCATGCTATCGCCGAAGAACAAATGACCGGTTTTGGCGGTATGCTTTCCTTTACCCTAAAAGATGGCCCCGAAGATGCCAAAAGGGTTATCAATAGTCTTAAAATATTTACCCGCGCCACCAGCCTCGGCGGTGTTGAAAGTTTAATAGAACACCGCGCAACGGTTGAAGGCCCGGATACCAAAACGCCGTTTAACCTGCTAAGGGTCTCCGTCGGCCTGGAGCATATCGACGACTTAGTTGCCGATATGGAGCAAGCGCTAGGTTAGTTAATTGGAGATTAGAGATTAGAGACTAGTTAGCCAAAGTCATTTTTTTCTTTCGGACTTCCCGACTTTCGGACTAAATCCTAATCTCTAATCTCCAATTAACTAATCTCTAACCCGCAAAATACTTCATCGCATCTTTACCCAAACCTCTCCTTAAAATACCTATCTGGCCAATGGTGTATGCCTGGTGGTGACTGATGAACGCCCAAAGTCCCGCTAAACTTTTATCAAATGGTGCAATTGGATGCGGTACCGGTATTTCGCTGCTGAGCGCCTCGTCTGGCAGGTTTTCCAAACCGGCACGTATAATTGGGCCCATTTCGTTCCATTTTGCTTTAATTTCTTCCAGCGTAGGCAGGTCACTAGGTGGTGCGCTTAAATCATCGGGGCCTGCACCTTGTTTGGTGTGAAAACGATCGCGCCAGGCGAAATCGATTTTGTTTCCGCCGATGTTGCCTAAATTAAGCTGCGCCCAGGCCAGGTGGCCGGCTAACCACTTCACGCTGTTCATCGGGTCTGCAACACACTTGTTGGACTCTTCATCGCTGATATCTGCTATAACATTGTTAAACAATACATTATGCAGATCATACTGGTCTAGTAATACTTTTTTTCCTGACATGGTTTTTTAAATTGATTAACCAAATGTAGGGTTAAATAATACTAGCGGTTGGGTGTAAATACGACAATGTATAGGGCGATATGCGACAGGTTAACGATCTCAAATAAAAGGTTATGTGTTTCGCCTTTGACCTTTCGCCTTTGACCTTTTACCTCCCTAAAAGTACTTCATCGCCTCTTTATCCAAGGCTCGTCTTAAAATCCCTATCTGACCAATAGTATATGCCTGGTGATGGTTGATGAATGACCACAAACCCTCCGATGTCCTGAATGCCGGAAGCGGAAATTCAATAGGACTGTTAAGCGCTTCTTCCGGTACCATTTCCAGTCCTGCACGGATTTTTGGCGAGATGTCGTTCCAGGCCGCTTTTATCTCTTCTAATGAAGGCGTTGGGATTTCCGGGCCGGGAGGATGCTGAATTTGCGTATTGTAATGGTCTATCCAAACGATCTCCATGGGCACATTGGCCATCTTCGCAAGGCCGCCCTGCCCCCATACCAGGTGACCCGCAAGCCATTTGATGTTGTTGATGGAAGGAACTAACCTGATATTTGATTCCGCCTCGCTGATATCTGCCAATACATTGTTAAATAACAGGGTATGCAGATCGAATTGATTTAATAATTGGTGTTTTGCCGACATGTTTTCCAAAATTGATTTAGTCAAATTTATCGGATAAAATTGGTAAAGGCATGGTGTAAATACGCCAATATTAAGGGGCGTTTACGCCAGCGATTGCTAAAAACGGAGAGCTAAAAGTGTAAAATATTTGGTTATTGCACGTTCTTTTTGCATCTATCTTTAAAAAAAGGAAATAAAATTTGGAGAACAGTAAACTTACACCCTATATTTGGAACAAAATTTGGTAGCAATACCAATGATCATTACCTCTCAAACAGGTTTTGATTTATAAAGAAGCGGCGAGAGATCAGGCTCAATGACCCGCTGGCAACCCTCAAAAAACGGAGAAGGTGCCAATTCCTGGCCCGGTAAATATCCCGGGGAATATAAATTAATAACCATGAAAAATTTAATTTACAACATTCTTCGACACACTTTTAAGGTACAACAACAACTGCAACCTGCGTATGGCTACAGCTATGCTAATGGCCGCATGTATATGTGTTGCTGTTGCTAAACCTTAACACGTTTTACTTTTTCCATTTCCAGGAACTGTACGTGTTGCCGCAATCGCGATTTAAATCCCGTTGCAAGCCAATTGTCAAACAAAAAAATCATTAAAAAATCCTATAAAAACTTAACATTATGTCTGCTGAAAACTTAAAATTCGAAACCCTGCAATTACATGCCGGTCAGGAAGTTGACGCCACAGGCGCACGTGCTGTTCCTCTTTATCAAACCACTTCGTATGTATTTAAAAATGCCGAACATGGCGCCAACCTGTTCGCACTGAAGGAATTCGGGAATATTTATACCCGCATCATGAACCCAACCACCGATGTTTTTGAAAAGCGCATAGCTGCTTTAGAAGGTGGTGTGGCAGCCCTGGCAACAGCATCCGGGCAGGCAGCACAATTTCTGGCGTTGAATAATATCCTGACCGTGGGCGATAATTTTGTAACCTCTCCTTTTCTTTATGGAGGTACCTACAACCAGTTTAAAGTAGCCTTCAAACGCCTGGGTATCGAGGTGCGTTTTGCAAAAGACGATAGCGCTGAAAGTTTTGAAAAATTAATTGACGATAAAACCAAAGCTCTTTACCTGGAGACCATCGGAAATCCGGGCTTTAATATTGCCGATTTTGATAAAGTTTCGGCAGTGGCAAAAAAACACGACCTGCCGTTAATAGTTGATAATACTTTTGGTGCAGGTGGTTACCTCTTCCGCCCGATTGAGCATGGGGCAGCTGTAGTTGTTGAGTCGACAACTAAATGGATAGGTGGTCATGGTACTACAATCGGTGGTGTTATTGTTGATAGCGGTAATTATAACTGGGGCAATGGAAAATTCGCCCAATTTACCGAGCCGTCCGAAGGTTATCACGGTTTAGTGTTTGCCGACGTGTTTGGCGTAGGCGGCCCTTTTGGTAATATACAGTTCATTATCAGGGCTCGCGTCGAGGGTCTGCGCGATTTTGGCCCCTCACAGGCGCCATTTAACTCCTGGCTGAATATCCAGGGGCTGGAAACATTATCACTGCGTGTGCAGCGCCACGTTGACAATGCCCTCGAACTTGCTAAATGGCTGGAACAGCACCCGGCTGTTGATAAGGTGAATTATCCCGGTCTGCCATCTTCGCCACACCATGCCCTGGCCAAAAAATATTTGAAAAACGGTTTTGGCGCGGTGCTCAGCATCGAAGTAAAAGGTGATAAAGACAGCGCGACCAGTGTAATTGATAATTTAAAGCTGGTGAGTCACCTTGCAAACCTTGGTGATGCCAAAACATTGATCATCCAGCCATCGGCAACCACACATCAGCAACTATCAGACGAAGAACAATTATCAGCAGGTGTGTTGCCAAACCAGTTGCGTATATCGGTTGGTATTGAACACATTGATGATATTAAAGCAGATTTTGAACAGGCATTTGCCAAAATAAAGGTTTTAGAAACAGAACAAGTTTAATTTTTTATTGATACAACAGCGTTATGGGCGTTTGCAGCTGCGAAAGTGGCTGCAAACAAAATGACGGCAAATGGAACATGAATACAGAAATATTTACATACAAAAAGCCTTTTAAACTCGAATCGGGCAAGCAATTAAGCGAACTGCAGATTGGGTTTAATACCTACGGTCAGCTAAACAAGGAGCGTGACAATGTGGTGTGGGTATGCCACGCCCTAACAGCAAACTCCGATGTGTTTGACTGGTGGAAAGGCTTTTTTGGAGAGAATAACTACTTTAACCCCAAGGAACATTTTGTGGTTTGCGCTAATATACTGGGTTCGCCTTATGGCACCAGCAATCCTTTAAGTGTTAACCCGGTAACCGGTCAGCCTTATTACCTGGCGTTTCCGCAGTTTACCGTACGGGATATTGTTAAAGCACATCAATTATTAGCGGCGGATCTTGGTATTAAAACAGTTGAGGTACTTATCGGCGGGTCTTTAGGCGGTCAGCAGGCCGTTGAGTGGGCCATTATGGAGCCAGCCTTTATTAAAAACCTGGTATTGATAGCTACCAACGCAAAACATTCGCCATGGGGAATTGCTTTTAACGAATCACAACGCCTAGCCATCAGCGCCGATCGTTCTTTTTACGCCAACAAACCCGATGGCGGCACCAAAGGATTAAAAGCAGCACGCAGTATTGCACTGCTCTCCTATCGTAATTACAAAACTTATTCCATTACCCAGCAGGAAGATAAAGACAACCTGGTTGATGGTTATAAAGCATCATCGTACCAAAACTACCAGGGCGAAAAGCTGGTGAACCGTTTTAACGCCTATAGCTATTGGTATTTATCAAAAACCATGGATTCGCATAATGTGGGCCGCGGCCGTCATGGCATTGAAAAAGCGCTGAGCCTGATCAATGCCCGCACACTGGTTATCGGCATAAAATCCGACGTGTTGTTCCCGATTGATGAGCAGCAATATCTTTTCAGGCATATCCCCAAATCGGTATTTGCCGAACTGGATTCGCTTTACGGCCACGATGGCTTTTTAATTGAAACTGAAGCATTAACAAAAATCATAACCGCCTTTTTAAAAACTGACGTTAAAGGCAAAGTAATTGAACTGCAACGAACTGCATAATGAGTAAAAAACTAAATATAGGTCTTTTCGGCTTTGGCGTTGTTGGCCAGGGCTTGTATGATATTATCCGTACCAAACATCTTAATCTCGAAATAGTTAAGATTGCCATTAAAGATGCCGGCAAACAGCGTTCGCTCCCCTCCCATTTGTTTACTACCGAAAGGGACGAATTGCTTAACAACCCCGAAATAAATACCATTGTTGAGTTGATAAACGATACCGAAGCGGCTTTTGAGATTGTATCGCGGGCCTTAAGCTCGGGTAAAAATGTGGTATCGGCCAGTAAAAAGATGATTGCGCTGCATTTGGATGAGCTGATAGAACTGCAAAATAAATATGGCACGTCGCTATTGTATGAGGGTGCGGTTTGCGGCAGTATCCCCATTATCCGCAATTTGGAAGAATATTATGATAATGAATTACTGCATTCCATCAGCGGTATTTTTAACGGGTCATCAAATTACATTCTTTCAAAAGGATTTATCGAAAACCTGGACTACGACAGCGCATTAAAACAGGCCCAGGACCTCGGCTTTGCCGAAACCGACCCCACAAGCGATGTGGGTGGTTTTGATGCTAAATATAAACTGGTTATTGCCGCAGCCCACGCTTACGGGGTTATTGTAAAGCCGGATGAAGTATTTAACCTGGGGATCCAAAACCTATCGGCATACGATTTGCAATACGCCCGCGAAAAGAACCTGAAAATAAAACTGGTGCCCGTAGCCAAGGAATTGGACGACCAGCATGTGGCCTTATTTGTACTCCCCAAGTTTGTAAACGATAAAGAGTTTTTGTACAATGTTGAATACGAATACAACGGCGTAATTGTACAAGCCGCTTTTGCCGATCAGCAATTCTTTTTTGGGAAAGGAGCTGGCGGTCACCCTACCGGTTCAGCGGTATTGTCGGACATTGCGGCACTCCGTTACGATTACCAGTACGAATACAAAAAAGCCAAGGAGCGCAAGGGATTAAACTTCACCAATAACATCGAACTGAATATTTACCTGAGGTACGAGGATGAAAGCCTGCTGGAGGCTTTGAACTTTAAACATATTCACGAGCGCTACTACTCGGGTAATTATAAATTTGTGATTGGGAAAATCAACCTCCAAAACCTGATTGATAATGAGCAGGCTATTGCTGATAGTAAAGCCTTTGTTGCCTTCGCCGATCAGCTTTCGGGCGTAAATTTAGCAACAGAAGTTGTTCAGGCAGCCGAAGCATTCTGATATTTTTGTGTTTATTAGTTTTTGAAATGGCTCCGTCAAGGGGCCTTTTTAGTTTATGGGTGATAAAGGTGCCCATTAGTTGTCTTATATAACAAACATTATTTGTTTAGAAGCTTATAATTTGGTTAATTAAAGAAATTTTTCAACCACCCTTTTCATGAGAAGATTCCCGGTTTTTATCCTGTTTTTCTTTACCGTTTCGGCTGTATTTTTCTCGTGTAAAAACAAATCAAGCGATGCGGAGCAACCGCCGCAAATAACGTATGCAAATCCGGCAAGACAAACGCTGAAAGTCAGCATAAAAAAACTCGATAGGAGCAAAATTAAAACCATTAAGGTTCATCCGCAGGTTAAAAAATTCGACCTGGATAAGTTGCCGGTAAGTTCTTATGATAGCACCGGGTTTAAACCGCTTAAATACCCTATTGAAAAAACCAAAATTAACCTTGACGGGCTGCGCGAAAATGACCTGGATATCGATAAACTGCCTTCGAGGCCTTTAAAATTTTCCACCCAACAATTGCCGCCGCCAAAACTGATCAAATCGGGATTGCCGCATTTGAAAAATGCAACTCAATTTTTATACCAGTTAGGCATCCAGGAGGGCCTTGAAGGGAGCTATGTAACCGGAGTAATGACCGACCGGGATGGCTTTATATGGATCGCCAGCAGCAAAGGTGTGTACCGGTATGACGGAAGTAACCTCCTGTTTTACCTGCCTGTAAACAACTATCATTTTATTGTATCGATGAAACAGGACACCGCCGGGCGCATTTGGATGCTATCAGTTTACAAGGGCGGCCTGGCCATACTCGACACTAAAGAAGGCACGCTGAAAACGCCGGCAATTTCCGCCGGGCTGGCCGATCAAGACCTTGTGGGGATGATATTCGACAGGCAGCAAAGAGTCTGGATATCAACATACAGCCCAAACGGGGTAGCTATTATCGACCCCCAAAGGCAAACCGTTAAATGGCTGGATAAAACACATCATTTATCAGATCGGTATAGCACCGGTGTGGCGCAGGACGATAAACATCATATATGGATCAGCACATATAAGGGACTGAACATCATTGACCCGGATCGTAAAAAGATAAAATATTTTAACAGATCAGCAGGCCTCAAATCTGATACCGTGGACTACCTGGCGTTTGATCGCACGACGGGGAATTTATGGCTAAGCCTTAAGGATGGTTTATTAAATGTGATCGATTTTAAAAAGGGCTCGGTCGAAACAATCAAGGACTTTCGGCGTCCCGGCGAATCTATGCAGAACTTTTTCCAGGATAAAGCCGGAACGATCTGGATCGGAACAAGCAAGCAGGGCCTGGTGACCATTGACCGTAAGAACAGCACGGCCAAAAAAATAAACAATGAAAACGGCCTGGCCGATAATAGTGTTGGCAGTATGGACCAGGACTCCACCGGCCAGCTATGGATGACAGTCTTTACCGGGTTAAATATGATCAGCAATAACCCGGCTATCATTGAAAAAATTGGCAACACCCGGATAGATGTGATAACTGAGGACGCACAAGGGTTGGTTTGGGAATTAGGATTTAACCATGGATTAGATATTATAGACCGTAAAAATAAAACATCCAGGCATTTAGGTATCCGGGAGGGCCTTTTGGGTGATACCGCTAACCAGGTAGCGGAATCAGGCGCAAAAATGTATATCGCTACCGCTACGGGCATAGAAATTATTGACAGGCAAAGAAAAACGATCACAAAGATCGGTAAAGCAGAAGGATATAGTGGCAAGCCAAACTGTATTACGGTTGACAAAAAGGGGCGGGTTTGGATTGGCGAACGTTATGGCCTGGATATTTTTGATCCGGCTGCGAACAGGGTTATGCTGCTGGGTAAAACCAACGGCTTTGACGATGGTGAAGTTGATGTCATGCAAACGGATGAAAAGGGGCGGGTATGGATGAGTACGGCTGTAGGCCGGGCAGATATCATCGATATTGACGCACTAACCATAAGCAAAACAAATTCGGGCTTTGTGTCTGCGGTGGGCGGCGGCACTTTCCTCCAGGACAAAAATGGTAATATGTGGATGGGTAGTGACCATGGGTTATACATATTTAGTGCGGGGGGAACGCTTACCCGCTTTTCCGTCCAACAGGGGCTTATTGATGACCGCGTAGCTTCCCTGGCGCAACGCGGTAACCAGATTTATGTGACTACCCTTGGCGGTCTGTCGATCATTACGCCGCCGGACGGCCTTGCTGTCGATAAAAAATGGCGTGTAAAGTCTTTTGGCAGAAATTACGGGCTTACTAAAACGAACCCCAATTACGCGCTCACAGACGCGCTGAGCAGTGACGGGAAATTATTGTGGGGGGACTATGGCATAACCGTATTCGATCCGGACAAAGCGCATTTCAGCCAGCCCCCTGTTTATATTTCAGGACTCAATATTATGGACCAGCCAGGTATTTTCAACGGCCGGGCTTATACCGTTTCAAACGGGCATTCGTGGGATGGACTCAGCGGCCCCTTTAACCTGCCGGTAAACCTGCAACTGCCGCATGACCAAAACTATGTGCAGTTTAATTTTACAACGCTGAATTTCAGGATGCGCGATACCGCCTGGTACAGCTACCGGTTGAACGGGAGGGACACCGGCTGGAGTAAAAGAACACCGCTCGATCACAGTAATATTTACTTTAACCTGGCACCAGGCGCATATACCCTTGAAGTGGTAAGCCGGACTTCGGAAAGTGAATGGAGCAAACCCGCAACTTTCAGTTTTAATATCAATCCCGCCTGGTGGGAAACCTGGTGGGCCTATGTACTTTACGTGGCGTTATTCGCCGGCATTGTTTGGGGTTTTGCAACCTACCGGTCCCGCCAGTTGGTTAAAGAAAAACGCGTATTGGAACACAAAGTACAGGTACGTACCGAAGAAGTAATACAGCAAAAGGAAGAGATAGAAGCACAGCGCGATAACCTGGAAATATCCTTTAAAGAGTTGAAAAACGCACAAACGCAGTTGATCCAATCCGAAAAAATGGCCTCGCTGGGTGAATTGACTGCCGGTATTGCCCACGAAATTCAAAACCCGCTGAATTTTGTGAACAATTTTGCGGAAGTGAACCAGGAGATGATTGATGAACTGGAAGAGGAACTGAATGCGGGAAATATCGAAGAAGCGCTGGCTATTGCCGCCGATATTAAACTAAACGAGCAGAAAATAAACCACCACGGCAGGCGCGCCGATGGCATTGTAAAAGGCATGCTGCAGCACAGCCGCACGGCTGGCGGCGAAAAGCAGCCCACCAATATCAACGCTGTGGCCGAAGAATATATGCGCCTCTCTTACCACGGTTTACGGGCAAAGGATAAAGGCTTCAATGCGGAAATGGTGATGCACTTTGACCCTGACCTTCCAAAAATAATGGCTGTAGGACAGGACATTGGGAGAGTGTTGCTCAACCTGTTCAATAACGCTTTTTATGCCGTAAACCTGAAGAAGAAAACGGCGGCTTCCGGATATAACCCGGAAGTCTCGGTAACCACAACGATGGAAGGCAACCATGTTATCATCGAAATAAAAGATAACGGTGCAGGCATTCCTGACGATATAAAAGAGAAGATCATGCAGCCATTTTTTACCACAAAACCTACCGGCGAAGGCACTGGTTTAGGTCTTTCTTTAACTTATGATATGGTGGTGAAGGGGCATGGGGGGAGCATACAAGTTAATAGTATTGAGGGCGAAGGTTCGGCGTTTATTATTCACCTGCCATTAATTTGACGGCCAACCCGCCACAAGGTTACCCAAAGCACCTATTTCAAACTCCTGTAAAATTCGCTGGTGCCTACTGCCCAAAATTTGCTTATCCCGCAATAAAATGCTTACTTAAACCTTTAATTGAGCCGCAGGAATAATACCATGAACAAGTTTCTACACACAGTAGCTTTTCTTCTGATTTTTATCGGTACGAGCCGTGCTCAGTTGCCCGATATTAGGTTTGACCATATTGGTGTAAAGGAAGGTTTGCCCGAAAACCAGGTTAAGGCATTGAAACAGGATAGCTATGGCTACCTGTGGATGGGCACCCAAAATGGTGTTGTGCGCTACGACGGCTATAATTATAAAGTTTATCAGCTTGGCTCGGCGAGGCTCAATAAGCTGGGGATCACCAGCATTAACTCTATTTTTGAAGATGCTGAAAAACGATTGTGGATTTCCACTTTTCAAAACGGTATTTTCATGTATGATCGTTATGCCGATACATTCACGCAATATCCTTTTCCAGGGAAGGATGTACAATTTTTAAATTTTTTTGGGGAAGATCACCATCAAAATTTGTGGTGTCGTACGCAAAGTAATAACATAAACACAATCATCAGGTTTGAACCGACGACCGGCAAATGGGAGTTATTCGGAATAGATATCAAAGGCGCAAATCACATTGACGCTAAATTGTGTTACCCTCCATGCATCACTGCCAACGGTACCGTATGGTTGCCTACAGGCAACGGGCTTTATAAATATAACGGTGCGGGTAAAGGGCTTACCGGTTTTTTCACTACAGCCGACACTGCGAACACTATTGGCTTTAGCCCCGTTTACGAAGCGCCTTCGCAACCGGGAATATTATGGATGAACGCATTTCACGGAAACAACGAACGTTTAAAAATAGCACGCCTTACTTGTAGTGATAACACCATCAAATATTATTTACCAGGTAAGGCGCCGGGCGCCACTGCAAGCGCCAATATTTATGCCATTTTTGAAGACAAAAAACAAAGGCTTTGGTTCTGTTCCGATTCGGGTTTGTCGAAGTTGGACAGGCCAACCGACCGCTTTACCAACTACCGAAAAAGCGATACCGGTAAAAATACTTTTTCCAATCTTTTGGAAACACAAAAAGGAAATTTCTGGCTTACATCAACGCAGGGTTTGGCTTATTTTAACACATCTTCGGGCCGGTTCCAACTGTATACCGGTGCCGATGCCCCGCCGCAAATCAATGATAAAATATTGGATAATACCGGGCAGCTTTGGGTTGGCAGCAGTGCCGGAGCGTTTAAAACAAATTACCTGAGAAGCGCCTTTCGTGTTTTTAAAAGCATTCCGGGCAAAACCGATAGTTATCCGGGCAACTTACACATCCTTGAAGAAGCCGACAGCAGCAGCTATTACACGGCCTCGGGCGGCTCAATTTATAAATGGACGCCTGCCACCGGCCAATTTAAATTGCTCATTAAAACAACCCATACCGACTTCAACGACGTTTGCCCAGGTGATAACAACAGGATTTATGTTGCAACTGATAGTGGGCTTAAGGTTTTTAACCTGATCACAAAAAAAGAAATTCCGTTAGGCAGCGTGCTGGACGATGCAAAGGCTGTTGAAAAAGTTTCGATACGCAGTTTCTGCCTCGACTCCAGCGGACTCATCTGGATGACGCCATTTGGACATGGTGTGTATTCATTCAACCCCGCGACAAAAAAGATCACCCAATATCCTTTTAAAAAAGGCAACAATTTAGGCAACGACGACAATGACGGTCGGCTTGATGATGCGGTGGTTATAACGATGTATGTAGACAAGCAAAATACCCTTTGGGTTGGCACCAATAACGGCGGACTCAACCGGTTTGACAGGGCAACAGGTAAGTTTTATTCCTATCACACCAAAAAAAATCAGGATATGTTTTGCGTAACAAGCATGTATCAGGACAATACAGGGAGGTTGTGGGTGGGAACTTATTTAAACGGGTTATTTGAATTTGACCCTAAAAGCGGAAATATAATCCGTAACCTTAACGAACGCTCGGGCTTGCTACACAACGAGGTGTTTAGTATTAGCGGAGACGCTGCCGGCCACCTGATATTAATTAATCAGCGTGGTATTACGCGATATGCGCCGGCCACCGGGCAAATCCTAAACTTTAAGATCGGGACATTATTCCCGGGAAACGATATGGGCGCCGACGGCATAGCTGTGCAGCGTGCGCACAATGGAGCAATTGCATTTGCTTTAAATGACGGTTTGGTGCAGTTTGATCCGGCGGCGCTTGCGCCAAATCCCACGCCGCCCATTGTACATATCGAAAACATAAGCGTCAGCGATCCGCTGCGCAACGATCCAGCAAAAAATATAATACCGTTCGGCCTAAAAACGCTGGAACTCCCCTATAACAACAACCGCATTAAGTTTGATTATATCGCACTACATTTTGACGACCCATCGCAAAATAAATATGCTTACCGACTGGATGGTTATGATAAATATTGGAGCTACGTTGGAACATTGCGCAATGCTACCTATACTAATCTTTCGCCCGGTACTTATACTTTTCATGTAAAGGCAGCCAACAGCGATGGTGTATGGAACGATGCAGGTGACAGTATCGTTATTATTATTAATACCCCGCTGTGGGCGCGCTGGTGGGCCTGGCTTATCTACCTGATTTTGTTTGCTGTCGCTATATACGGCTTTGTAAACTATCGTTCACGGGCCTTAAAACGTGAGAACCAAGTTTTGGAGGAAAAAATAAACGAGCGTACCCACCAGTTAAGCGATGCCAATAAGGAACTAAGCGAGCAGCGCGAGGAGATAATCACCCAACGCGACCAGCTTGCCGAAACAGTAACCGAACTGAAAACCACTCAATCGCAATTGGTACAGCGCGAAAAAATGGCCTCGCTGGGCGAACTAACAGCTGGGATTGCACATGAAATACAAAATCCGCTCAACTTTGTGAACAATTTTTCGGATGTGAATGCAGAACTGATTGACGAGATGCAACTTGAAATTGCAAAAGGCGACCTGGAAGAAATAAAGGCAATTGCTTTAGATATCAGGGAAAACGAGAAGAAGATCAACCTGCACGGCAAACGTGCCGATGCCATAGTAAAAGGAATGTTACAGCACAGTCAATCAGGCAGCGGGGCAAAACAACTCACAAATATCAATGCCCTGGCAGATGAATATTTGCGACTCTCCTATCATGGCGTGCGTTCGAAGGACAAGTCATTTAATGCTGAAATGGTAACGTATTTTGATGAAAAACTCCCTCAAATTAATCTAATGCCGCAGGATATTGGCCGTGTGTTGCTAAACCTGTTCAACAATGCTTTTTACGCGGTTAACCAAAAATCGAAAACCGCGGGAGCGGGTTACAAGCCGGAAGTTTCGGTAAGTACCTCAACTGAAAACGAGCAGGTTGTTATTAAAGTGAAAGATAACGGCATTGGCATACCCGATGCAATAAAAGAGAAGATCATGCAACCATTTTTCACCACTAAACCAACCGGCGAGGGTACTGGCTTAGGACTATCTTTAAGCTACGATATGGTAGTAAAAGGACACGGCGGCTCCATAAGCGTCAATAGTGTTGAGGGTGAGGGTACTGAATTTATTATTGCTTTACCGATAGTTTAGGCGCGATATTAAGCCGTTTACTATATTTGCACCCAAACCTGGTTAATTATTACGGATGTCAAAACTCTCCAGACTTGTTTACAACAAACCTTTTGTATTAACCCTTTATTTTGGATTGAGTTTATTTGCTGTTGTTAAAAGCGTCATCGTAAATCATATCCACGATAACTATTTTATCTATAAATCCGGTTTTATCAACCTGATACATCAGCAAACTCCGTTTGGCCCGGTGCGTGGCCCGGGACACGACTTTTTTCACTACGGCCCTGTATTTGGCCTTATTATGGCTCCATTTGCTTTATTGCCTAATGGCATGGGGGTAATACTATGGGTGTTATTTAATGCCTGGGCATTGTACATCGCCATAAAACTATTGCCTTTAAAAGAAAGCTATTACCTGCCTGTTTTGCTGATCTGTGCGCATGAACTCATGACTTCATCGTCAAATGTAGAGATCAATCCGTTTATTGGCGCTTTAATTATCTTAAGTTTTGTGTTTATCAGGGATAAAAAGGATTTCTGGGCCGCGCTTATGATCTGCCTGGGTACGTTTATTAAGCTCTACGGTATTGTAGGCCTTGCGTTCTTTTTTTTATCAAAAGACAAACCGAAATTTATTTTGAGCATGGCGTTTTGGTCGGTGGTGTTGTTTGTGTTGCCGATGGCGATCTCTTCACCATCGTATATAATTAGAACCTATCACGATTGGTATGGCGACCTGGTACAAAAGAACTTAAATAACGTAGGGCACAGTCTGCAGGATATATCCCTGATGGGCTTGATACGTAATATTGGACATGTAGCACAATTGTCGAATATAACGGTCATCATCCCGGGGATGTTGCTTTTTGCGTTGTGGTATACCAGGTACAAGCTGTACCCCGCGATCCCCTACCAATTACTATTGCTGGCATCTACGTTAATTTTTGTGATCATTTTCAGCAGTTCATCCGAATCGCCTACCTATATTATTGCTGTTGCAGGGGTTGGGATATGGTATATGAATTTAAACCGGCCCGTTACCGGTTTGGAGATATTTTTCCTGGTATTTGCCCTTATCCTTACGGTATTTTCACCGTCCGACCTTTTTCCAAAATCAATCAGGGTAAATTATGTGCAGCCTTATAAACTAAAGGCGTTACCCGTTGTGTTTATCTGGTTCAAAATAATTTACGAAACGGTTACAAGGAACTTTACCACAGAGAATAATACATATATTGGAGTTAATGAAAGCTAAAGATTACGCCGGTTTATTCGTGCAAAAATTAAATAACCTTTTTAAAAATAAACCATTTGTACTTTTTATATGGTTTGGTTTGAGCCTGTTCCCTGTAATAAGCGAAGTATTACAGCCCCATGCAGCTTACAGCCATTACAATAACTATATTATTTACAAGCATACCTTTTTAAACTTAGTACAACAACACAGCCTTTTTGGCCCGCAACCGGTATATTATTTTGATTTGAACCATTACGGGCCGGTATTTGCCCTTATCATAGCTCCGTTTACCTTGCTTCCAGACAATATTGCGGTGATATTATGGACCATATTTAACTCATGGATTTTATACCTGGCAATCATGAAATTGCCTTTTACAGAATCTAAGCGGCTTACCATTTTATTAATAAGTGCCCCGCTAATTATGGCATCGGCACAAAATGTGCAGGTCAACCCGCTGATTGCTGCTTTGGTTATATTCAGTTTTATTTTTATCCGAAACAAGCAGGACTTTTGGGCAGCGCTAATGATCATTATAGGTACTGCAATAAAACTTTATGGCATTGTAGGGCTTGCTTTCTTTTTCTTTTCGGATAACAAGATTAAACTGATTTTAAGCATGATCTTCTGGTCAGCTATATTATTTGTGCTGCCGATGCTGTTTTCATCACCCGCGTATATTCTTAAAACCTATCATGACTGGTACCCTGATTTAGTGGCAAAAAATGCGGAAAACATCGCGTCAAACCGCACCTACATATGTGTGATGGGGATGATCAGCAAAATATTTAAAATCTCCAACGTATCCAATGTCCTGGTGCTGGGTCCGGCACTTCTTTTATTTGCGTTAACTTATTTACGCATAAAAGTGTGGAAAAACCTGCAGTATCAATTGCTGATATTGGCATCCGTATTAATTTTCACCGTGGTATTTAGTAGTGGATCCGAACCGCCAACTTATGTAATCGACTGTGTTGGGGTAGGTATTTGGTTTGTGAATTTAGATAGGCCGTTAACCCGGGTCGAGATATTCCTGATCATTTTTGCCATTTATGTCACCAACGCCCCCTCGGATGTTTTCCCAAGATACCTGCGCATGAAATATGTAATGCCTTATGAATTGATAGCATTGCCCTCATTTATCCTCTGGCTCAAAATAATTTATGAGTTATTTACCCGGAAATTTGCCAAGACAGTAGATGCAGAAATGCAACCGGCAATCATCAGGTAAGCTGATGATTGCCGGATAGTATAAATATAATTTGCTGTAAATAAATGCGTTACAAGGGCAATTATATCTCCCGGCCCGGATCCCAGTTCTCCAGGTAATCCGCAACACGACGCACAAATGATCCGCCCAGAGCGCCGTCAACTACACGGTGATCGTATGATAACGACAGGAACATCATGTGGCGTATTCCAATCATGTCGCCTTGTAAAGTTTCAATTACGGCCGGTTTTTTCCGGATAGCACCCACTGCCAGTATGGCCACCTGTGGCTGGTTGATAATTGGCGTACCCATAACATTACCGAATGACCCAACATTGGTTATGGTAAAGGTGCCCCCCTGCACATCATCGGGTTTAAGCTTACCGGTGCGCGCGCGGTTTGCCAGGTCGTTTACCGCTTTGGTGAGGCCTATCAGGTTTAATTCATCTGCCCTTTTAATTACCGGCACTATCAGGTTACCACTTGGTAAAGCGGTAGCCATGCTTATATTAATATCTTTCTTCTTGATAATTTGGGTGCCATTAACCTGTATGTTAATCATCGGCATATCCTTAATCGACCGCACAACAGCTTCAATAAACAGCGGAGTAAAAGTTATTTTTTCGCCTTCGCGTTTTTCAAAACTATTTTTAATCTTTTCCCTCCACAAAACCAGGTTGGTAACATCGGCCTCAACAAATGAAGTAACGTGCGGCGAAGTGTGCTTGCTCATCACCATGTGATCGGCAATTAACCTGCGCATCCGGTCCATTTCAATAATCTCGTCCCCACCTGACATTGACGCAGTGCTTTTTACGCCGCTGCTGGTATTCGGTTGGCTAACAGGTTCGGCCTTGGGCTCTTCAAATACCGGTGCTGGTTGCGGTGTTTCAACAACAGGCTCCACTTTAGGTACTTCCACGACAGATTCTGGCGTTTCCGCAATGGCCAATGGTTCTTCTTCAACCGTGACCGCTATTGGAGCCGTACCTGAAGTTGCTTCAGGCTGAAGTTCAGGGGCAGTTTGTTCGGCTGCCGGCGCCTGTGGGCTTTCAGCTTCAACCTTTGATTTATTTTGAATATAGTTTAACAGGTCGTCTTTGGTTAAGCGGCCTTCGGCGCCTGTGCCCGGTATTTGCTCAAGTTCAGCATTACTGATATTCTCCTGCTGGGCAATATTCTTTACCAGCGGCGAGTAAAAACGCCCGCCTTTTGATGTATCTTCCGATGTTTCCTTCGTCCCTAAATTTTCGGTAAAGGGTACGGGAGCCGAATGTTCGAATACCGGTTGTTTATTTTCAGCCTGAACCTCAGGTTGCGAAACATGCGACGCCGGAGGTGCTTCAACAACTGGCGCGGGTTTCGGCGCATCCACAACTGGCGGCGGCGCAGGTACGTGTTCTGCAACAGGTGCCGGTTTCGGCGCCTCAAAAACCGGCGCTGGCTTTGGCGCTTCATATACTGGTGCGGGTTTTGGCTGTTCAACTACCGGAGTGGCTGGGGGCGCTTGTTCAACCACTGGTGGAGTTGCAGGCGCCTGCTGTTGTGCCGGTGCTGGTGGCGCAACAGTTTCCGGTTCGGCGGTTTCAATTATCGCAATTACCGCTCCCACCTGTACAACGTCGTTGTCTTTGTAAAAACGCTCCAATAATTTACCCGACACAGGCGATGGTACATCCGAGTCAACTTTATCCGTGGCAATTTCCATAACTGTTTCGTCAGCCTCAACATGATCGCCCGGATTTTTGGTCCATCTTATCACGGTTGCCTCTGCAACGCTTTCACCCATTTTAGGTAATAACAGTTTATACTTAGCCATAGATAATACTTATAGTCGATGGCCAAAATTACCGGATTTTCTGGTTACTTTCCACTTTCGTGGAGTAAAGTATTCAACATATTTAAAGCTGCAATTGCGCTTCTTTCAATGTTTTGGCGGCGTTTATTACCAAATGTTAATTTCTTTGATAAGGTTTTGTTAACATTTGCCACTGCAATCCAAACAGTCCCTACCGGTTTTTCCGGAGTGCCTCCGTCAGGACCGGCAATGCCAGTTACCGCTACTGCATAGTCCGATTTGAAGTTTGACAAGGCGCCTTCTGCCATCTCAGTAACACTCTCCTTACTTACCGCGCCGTATTGTGCTAAAGTCTCCGGTTTCACCCCTAAAATACTTTCCTTTAGTTCGTTCGAATAGGTTACTGCGCCGCCAAAAAATACCTTACTTGAGCCGGGGTGTTGTGTAAAAAGACTCGCTATGTATCCACCTGTGCAGCTTTCGGCCAATGATAAAGTGAGGCCTTTTCCTTCCATGAAATCCAGGATAGCTTTTTCAATCGATATATCTTCTTCTGCTGCCACCACATTGGCAACCCGGTCCACTATCTTTTGCGCGTACTCAGCTATTTTTTTCTTTAAAAAAAGTTCATCTTCTCCATATCCGCTTAAACGAAGTCGTACCTGGCCCAATTTTGGTAAATAGGCCAATTTAATATACGCGGGCAATGAATCTTCAATGTCGGCTATTCTCTCAGCAAGAAACGATTCTCCCTCACCCACGGTTAAAATGGTTTTATGGATGATGAATGGCAGTTTTAATGACGATTTCAACTTCGGAAGAACGCCGTCTTCCATCATATACATCATCTCATGCGGCACGCCAGGCATCGATACATATATTCTACCCTTCTCGTTAAACCACATTCCGGGAGCGGTGCCGTTATGGTTTAAAATCACCTCGCAGTTCTCCGGAATTTGTGCCTGCAGCCGGTTTACTTCCAGCAATGGCCGGTTGTAGCGGGCAAATATATTAATCACGTTGTCCAGCGCATCCTTGTTTTCCACCATGCCAACATTAAAATATTCGGCTATAGTTTTTTTGGTGATATCATCCTTAGTTGGGCCTAGGCCGCCGGTTATCAATATAATATCAGCCCGTTCGGCGGCTTCTTTTAATGCCGTTAAAATGTGCTGGCGGTCGTCCGATACAGAAGATATTTGTTTTACGCGGATGCCGATATTATTTAGCTGCTGAGCCATCCAGGCCGAATTGGTATCAACAATTTGCCCAATGAGTATTTCGTCGCCAATGGTTATTATTTCTGCGAGCATTATTCTGAAAAATTTTGATTGCTGGTATAATCGCTTCTTTTGCTCAGTTTAAGATCCTGTAAAATAGCAGCTTTTACCTTTAATGTAATATTGTATGACTTGTAGAGGCCAAACGGAACCCACTGCACATTCAAGTCCCAGCAATGCAGGTCGCGGTATATACCGAATGAAGATATTGCCAGACGCTTTGCCCTTAAATCGTAGTTAGTACTATACTGTACTTTCCATTTTTGGGTAATGCTAACGTCGCCACTCACCATTAATGTATTGGTAGTGTTGGTGTTGATAATATTGTTATTGTAGCTAAAACTGTAATTGAACGAAGCGTTCCATGGCACATTAAAGTCTACATAGGCGCTGGGATCGCTGTTAATAAGCGCCAGCCTTTGGGCCTGTTGCGGGTTAATATTAGTTAAATTACTGCCTGGCTGAGCGGGGGGATGCGGGTTGAATGATGTTGAATTTAAGCTGCCGCTCATGGAAAAGCTAAACGACGTTAACGTGGGAAACCGTCCATCCTGCCACGTAAAACGGTTTATAGGTATCGTAAATTTCTGTATTGAACCATTAGATATAGAGTCGAGCACTTTGGTGACATAAGGATTAAATGATCCGAAAAAACTAAGGTTTACCTTTTGATTTAAGATAGCCGTATGCGCAGAAAAAGATATTGGCGAAAGGTTAAGCGAATCGGCTGCAAAATTATAAAAACTGGAGATAGTTAAGCCCTGCAAAATGGCCACTTTTCTTGGTTTACCACTGGTATCCGTAGTTTTGGGTTTAAACTTCGCCTCGATGGTATTATCAAGGCTAAAACCAATTCCCGCCTGCTTTCCGGCGGAGGGGAATCCATCCTCAAAAATAGAATAGGTTTGGCTGCTATAAGGGTATGGGATGGTGGCGTTGCTTACCGCTACTTTATAATAACCGTAACTCAGCGCCGAAAAATCGGGATTGTAATTAAAACTAAGAGATGGCGTCATCACGTGCCTTATGGCTATCAAATCGCCTTTTTTAAATGCGAATGTACTATATATTTTAGTAGAAAGGCTGGTGCTTAAATTATACATTCCTGCCCTTTTGAAGCCATTAATGGTATCGGTTACCATGGAGTCGAGGCCGGAAATACTTCCCCTGGCAAAGGTTTTCCTGATCGATTGCAGGTACCAATGTTCGGTATAGTTTACGTTGGTGCTGAATTGAAAGTATTTCAATACATTTAAGCTTAAGCCAACAGGTATATTATGCGTAACGTGCGTTTGCATAGCCTTTAACAGGGTATTGCCCTTAAATAACTCCGCTTCCGGTATCTCGTTAATATCATTTGTGGCCTGCAGGGCATAGCTCACTGTTATTTTTTGATACCATTTTGGATCACCTATCCGGTCCTTTGAGTCAAATGGACTGATTGAAGCCATGGAAAAACTTAAGGTTGGCAATTCCAGGGTGATGGTTTTATTAGTTAAGTCCTGGCTGTGCGAAAGGCCCACGCTGAGGTTAAAGGGTGTACCTGCCCAGGTGCGGCTATAGTTTATCGATGACCGAAGACTGTTTTGCGTAAGCGCCTGCAAGTTATAGTTGCTGTACGATGGGTTATTTTGATAAAATGTTGATGTACCTGCGTTTACCGATGCACTAAAAGTACTTCCCGGACTCGAATTAGGATCCTGGCTGTGCGACCAGGTAATATTAAAGTCCTTGGTTGGCGGGTCGCCTTCCAGCCCGTAATTGTGTGAGCCATAGCTTAAGGACAGATCGCCCGAATACTTATAACGTTTTAAATAGTGCATCGCCTCATTTAACTCATATGACCCTTTTGAGTAAACCGTACCGGTTGTTGTTAAATCCATGTAATCATTAACCGCGAAATAATAGCCAAAGTTCCGCAGGTAAAAGCCCAGTTTTTGGTCTTCGCCAAATGTTGGGATAATAATACCCGATGATTTGGTATCCGGCTTTGGGAAAAACCCAAAAGGAATAGCTAATGGCAGCGGGATGCCCTCAATCTCCAGGTAAGCCGGCCCGGCTATAATGCGGTTTTTCTCGCCAATCCCCTTTGTGATAACTATACCAAAGTGGGTATCCGGGTACGGCAGATCGCAGGTACTAAAAATTACATTGCGATAGGCTACTTCATTATTCTCTATTTTTTTAGCGAGGCCGCCCGAAAGGAAATTTCCATCCTGGTCCGACACCGGATTGTATATCTTACCCTTTTTTGTTTTGTAATTAAAAAGTAAAGAATCCGATAATAGCGGTTTATCTTTTCCCTGCTTCGAAATGGGTTTTCCAAGGTACTGATGGGTTACCGGGTCAATCATCCCTTTTGCAAAAAGCAGGTGATTCTTTTGGTCAACACGTATATAATCAGCGTCTAATTCAAAATCTTCATACGTTACACGGGCTTTTCCGTACAAATAAGTTATCTCATGCACCTGGTCAACAATCGTCGAATCTTCTGCATGTGATTTAACCTCTGATTGTAAACCGTCCTTCTTTTTGGTAGTATCGCTGGCAGCTGATGTACTTTTTGTTGGCTGTTTTGCGTTAGTTTGTTTACCTTTAAGGAGTTTTCGGTCTTTTATGGTGTCTAGTTTTATGATAGTATCCGCTGATTTATGAAAATAGGCCGGCAGTGTGCGTGCAGATGATGCTACGTTGGCTATTAAAATAATTGCAAGCAGAAAAAAAAGGCTTATGAATTTCAAAATAGATTATGAATAGTATTTTTGCAGATATAGTTAACAGCGTTCAAAAATAATGAAAAATAAGGCATTGAAAAGACTGATTTACGGTTTATCGTTACTACTTGCATTTCTGCCATCTTTTTCGTTTGCGTCCAATTTTTCAAAAAAGGATACGGTTATAGCGCCCTCCTACAAAATAAGAACAATTGTTGTTGACCCGGGGCACGGTGTAAGGCCGTCGGGATCAAGTGGCAATTTTTCGGCCGGAGCCAAGGGTTCTTATTCCTATGAGAGAAATGTAACGCTTGCGATAGCACTTAAATTGCGGACTGAAATAGAAAAACAACTTAGCGACGTGAAAGTGGTATTAACCCGTAGCACCGAAGAAGATGTGGCCTGGCAAAAACGCGCCGACATAGCGAACGAAAATAAGGGAGACCTGTTTATATCCTTACACTGCAATTCGCTGTCCGACAGGTATGTACGCGAGGTTGTTGGCCATAAACACCACAAACCCATATACCATACCGTCGAAGTTCCTAACCGGTCCGGCAAAGGGGTATTGATACTGGTTTACGGTTTTCACCGAAGCAAGGAAGAAGAGAAGGCAATAAATGAAAACCTGGTTGAAGGCGATCTGGAAATGAATACTGCTCCGGATCCGAACGACCCTGCCGCTATGATCCTGATAAATGAATATAAGCGCAAGTATCGCAAACAGAGCATACACCTGGCTGAATTGCTCATTAATGAATTCACTACTGATGGCAGGCAGATAGAAGGCATAAGGGAACAGGGTGTACTGGTATTATGCCACAGTGCTATGCCTGCTGTGCTGGTGGAGACTGGCTATATTAATAACCCTGATGAGGAAGCTTACCTGAATTCGGAAAGCGGTCAAAACGAAATAGTGGCTTCCATTGTTAGCGCAATAAAGAACTATAAGAGTGAAGTAGAAACGGCTTCGCCCTGAGATTTTGGGACGCGAAATGTTGGCGGGGGCAAATTAATCGTTTTAAGAATTTCAGAAAAGAAACTGGATAATAGCATAAAAAATAAACAACACACACCTTAATTAACAATTACTACAGATGATGGATTTGGGAACGAAGTATATTACCCCATTTTCTCTCTAATCCGCCATCTTAAATCTGCACAATGAAAATTTCAAACGAAACTAAAATAGGCGCTTTAACGGCTATAGGGATTACCGTATTAATATTAGGATTCAGTTTTTTGCGGGGCGATGATATTTTTTCGGGCTCTAATAAATTTTACGCTGTTTACAGCAAAGTTGATGGGCTAACCATATCAAAACCCATTTTGGTAAATGGCTTCCAGATAGGTCGGATATCAAAAATGACCTTACATAACGATGGACGCACGCTGGTAGAACTTAGTGTTGATCGCCAATACAAAGTGCCCTCGAACACTGTTGCGAAACTGGAAAGCACCGACCTACTGGGCAGCAAGGCAATTGTTTTTGACTATGGAAACAGCAATACCTTTGCCCAGGATGGTGATATTTTACAGGCAAATATCCAGGGTAGCCTTACCGAAAGTCTGCAGCCCATACAAAAAAAGGCCGAGGACCTTGTCAGCAAACTGGATTCGTCGCTGGCTTCGATAAACAAGATATTGAACCCCAATTTTCAAAAAAATGTTGACCGCAGTTTTGCCAGTATAGCAAATTCCCTGCAAACGCTGGAGGGTACTACCAAAAAGATAGATGCTCTTGTAAGCACGCAAACCACCCATATCAATGGCATCTTGGCCAATACCGAGACGGTTACCTCAAACTTAAAAACCAGCTCGGAACGCCTGACAGGCATTACTACCAATTTTGAAAAAGTTAGCAGCGATGTTGCCAATTCAAACATCAAACAAACCCTGGAGAATGCCAATAAGGCAATGGCCGATTTACAAGCTACTATCAGCAAAATAAATACCAGCAATGGTAGCCTTGGATTATTGCTAAATGACAAGCAGATGTACAACAATCTGAAAGATGCCAGCGATAACCTGAATAAGTTATTGATTGATTTTAAGGCAAATCCAAAACGCTACGTAAGCTTCTCGGTATTTGGCGGCGGAAAGAAATAAGTACCGGCAGTTTGCTCCCGAAAGAGCAAACTGCTGACTATTCTCCTATATTGAATATACGGCCTTCAATTGCAAGGTCAGTAAGCGGGAAAACGCTCCTGGCTTCGTCCAGCAATTCATTCAGGGTTTTATAACGGGCAGAAAAGTGGCCAATGAGCAGTTTTTTTGCATGGGTTTTTATGGCTATCTCGCCGGCCTGCAATGCGGTAGTATGGCGTGTTTCCACGGCCCTGTCCAGCATATTATTTAAAAAAGTTGCTTCGTGATATAATAGGTCAGCATTGCTTATCTGCTTAAAATACATCTCGTTATAGATGGTGTCTGAACAATAAGCATATGTTTTGGGTTCGTCGGAATCAATGCTGAGATCGGTGCTTTTGTAAATTCTCCCATTTGGCGCTGTATAATCAAGACCTTTTTTTAAGGCAGAATAAAACTCTACCGGGATTTTGAGCTCTTCTACCTTTTCTTTAATGAGCTTCCTCATCCTTTTCTTTTCCCTGAACAGGAACCCGGTGCAAGGCATCCGATGGTCGAGCGGAATAGTTTCAACGGTAACATCCTGGTTCTCCAGGATCACTTCGGCCGTTTCGGTATTGGTGAATTTATAATTGACAGCATACTGCAATTCCGTGTCGGAGTATTTTAATTGCAGGTCAATAATTTCTTTTAATTGCGGCGGGCAGTAAATGCTGATGGGTTTAATGCGACCGTTAAGGTGCATGGAGGAAAGTAAACCAATCAGGCCCAGGTAATGGTCGCCATGCAGGTGGCTGATAAATACATGCTCGATGCGGCTGGCTTTAACATCAAATTTTAACATTTGCTGCTGTGTGCCTTCGCCGCAATCAATCAGATACAGCTTTTCATTAATATTTAACGCCTGGGAGGTGGGGTTTCTGTTAAAAATGGGGGTTGCCGAACTGCTTCCAAGTATAGTTACCTCAAATTTCATTCTGGCATACGATCATGATGCTTATTTAGCTTCTCTTTTTAATTCTTTTTCAATCTCTTCCATAAAAACCAGGTCTATAGCTTCTTCGCTGGTCGGAACAATAGTTAAAACATTGTCAAGCTGCGAAATAGTTACCAGGCGGGCAACGGCATCGTTTAAGCCGGTTAAAATGAAAGTACCGGTTGCATTTTTGCATAATCGATGGCCCACCAGCAGGCTGCTTAAGCCAGATGAGTCTGCAAATTTTACCTGCGAAAGGTCAAAAATTATATTCCGCTGTCCCTCCGTATTCATCAATATCAACTCCGATTTTAATTGGGGTGATATCAAGGAATTTAATTTTGATTCATTCAGCTTTAACAGAATATACTTTTCGTGTTTATCAACAGTAAATTTCATTGTTTTGAATTAATTAAAAAGCTAAGATATAATTATTTGCTCAGAAATAAAAAATTACAATTCAGTAAGTGATTTATTTATGGCCTTTTCCACCCGTTCCAGCACGTTGGCTTCGCCGGATTTTACAAATTTTTCGCCGGTTATCTGTTCAAATAACTCAATATATCGTTCAGATATCGAGGCCACAATTTCTTTTGTCATCAAGGGCACTACCTGTCCTTCTTTTCCCTGGAAACCATTTTCAATCAGCCATTTTCGCACAAACTCTTTCGACAATTGCTTTTGTGGTTCGCCGGCTTTTTGCCTTTCCGCATAGCCCTCGCTATAAAAATAGCGTGATGAATCGGGGGTGTGTATCTCGTCAATCAGGTAGATTTTACCATCAGCTATTCCAAATTCGTATTTGGTGTCAACCAAAATCAAACCCTGTTTGGCAGCGATTTCGGTACCACGTTTAAACAAGGCTTTGGTATAGTTTTCCAGTTGCTCATAATCTTCAGCCGAAACAATGCCCCGTGCCAATATTTGTTCTTTCGAAATATCTTCGTCATGACCAACCGCCGCTTTTGTAGTTGGGGTGATAATAGGTTCCGGTAAAATGTCATTCTCCTTTAGGCCTTCTGGTAAGGCTACTCCGCAAACCCCTCTCCTGCCCGCGCTGTACTCGCGAGCGGCATGGCCGGCAAGGTAGCCGCGGATCACCATTTCAACTTTGAAAGGCTCACAAATGCGCCCAATGGTAACACTCGGATCGGGAACGGTAACCACCCAATTGGGTACAATATCCGCAGTGGCCGACAAAAACTTAGCAGCAATCTGGTTTAAAACCTGTCCCTTATAAGGTATTGGTTCAGGCAGTACAACATCAAACGCCGAAATGCGGTCGCTAACGACCATAACAAGGTACTTGTTGCCAATAGTATAAACATCCCGAACTTTGCCCTTATAAAAATTGGTCTGTCCGGGAAATGTGAAATGTGTTTCTTTTATTGCTGTTAGTTCATGGTTCATAGTTCATAGTTCATAAATTTGTCCATGGTCAATAGTCCATGGTCCATGGCTAATATTGTTAAGTGCTTGAATTATAAAATCAGGCAGATTCATCTATGGACCATCGACTATGGTCTATGGACCAACCTACTGAATATCGCCGTATGCTGCCAAAATCTTGCGTACAAGTTTATGTCGTACAACGTCTTCGCCGCTCAGGTAAACAATTTCAATTCCACTGATATCTGTCAAAATTCTCAATGCAGTATGCAAGCCGGATTGTTGCTTTTTCGGTAAATCAATCTGGGTAACATCACCGGTAACAATAAACTTGGCCGATGGCCCCATTCGTGTTAAGAACATCTTTAACTGCATATCGGTGGCGTTTTGGGCCTCATCCAATATCACAAAGCAATTATCAAGGGTACGTCCGCGCATAAACGCCAGAGGGGCTATCTCAATGGTGCGGTTCTCCAGGTACATTTTTAACTTTTCAGCCGGGATCATATCATCCAGCGCGTCATAAAGGGGGCGCAGGTATGGGTCGATTTTTTCCTTCAAATCGCCGGGCAAAAAGCCGAGGTTCTCCCCTGCTTCAACTGCGGGCCTGGTTAAAATGATACGTTTTATATCCTTGTTTTTGAGCGCCCTTACCGCTAAAGCCACGGCGGTATAGGTTTTACCTGTACCAGCGGGGCCGATGGCAAAAAGTATATCGCTTTTGTTGATGCATTCAACCATACGACGCTGGTTGGCAGTTCGCGCCTTTACCATTACCCCGTTAGGGCCGAAAACAATTACCTCGCCGCTTGCAAATTTATCGGCCGATTGGTCAGGCAACTGTATGTCCGATGCTTTTGCACCCAATATCCGTTCAAGATCGGTTATATTCAGGTTTTCATATTTTTCAACATGCTGCAGCAGGTGCGAAAATTTTTCTGAGAAAATGTGTAGTTCATGGTCATCCCCCAGTACCTTCACCTCATTGCCCCGGGCCACTATTTTAAGCTTTGGATATTGCTTTTTAATGATCTCGAAATGATCATTATTAGGACCCCATAACACAGCCGGGTTGATTTGTTCGATTGACAATTTAAGTTCGTTCAATACAAATTGATTTTTAGTTGCAGATTTTTATGAATTAAAAATTGAATATTTGTAGCTGTTTTGGAATCAGACATGAGATGTGAGATTTGAGACGTGAGATAAACAATAGTTCTCAAATCTCGTATCTTATATCTCGCATCTCTTTTCTAAAAATGCTTGCACAAGATTAGTGATAAATATTTAAAATATTAATGGCAATAATAACTTTAACTACTGATTTGGGCGACAAAGACATTTATCAGGCTGCCCTGAAAGGTAGTATCCTGAAATTGTTGCCCACGGTAAATATTGTTGATATTACCAACAGCGTTGCTGCCTATAATATTCAGCAGGCTGCTTTTATCTTAAAAAATAGCTTTTACTACTTCCCTGATGATACCGTCCATCTGATTGGCATTGATACTGTTTATAATGAAGATACGCGCTACCTGGCCATGAGGTACAAAAAACACTATTTTGTTGGCGCGGATAATGGCATATTTTCGCTGATGTTTGACGCGGAACCCGATGAAATAGTGGAGATTAACATTATGCAGGACCTTAAATTCCTGCATTTTCCGCTGGCTGATATTTTTGTAAAAGCGGCATGCCACCTGGCGCAGGGCGGCAAATTGTCGAAAATTGGTTTACCGGTGGCCGAGATTGAGAAAAAGATGAATCTTCAACCGGTTATCGAAAAAAATCTGATAAAAGGCGTGGTGATTTATATTGATTCGTTCCAGAATGTAATTACTAACATCACCAAAGATTTTTTCAACACCGTACAACAAGGCCGCCGTTTTATGCTTTCCTTTAAAAGAAACGAAACGATAAACCATTTGAGCTGGCATTACAACGAGGTACCCGAAGGCGAAAAGCTTTGCCTTTTTGGCATCAGCGATCACCTGGAAATTGCGATAAATAAGGGCAATGCCAGCGGCTTGTTGGGGCTTGCTTTAGGTGATAGTGTCATAATTGATTTCCTTGATTCATGAAAAAAATAGTCATATTATTTGTTATTTGTTTAATGGCTGCGCACGCGTTTGCACAACAAAATGAGGATTCAATTGCCTACGCTCAACAGGGTAAAAAAATAACGACGATGCTGGCGCGGCGAGCCAGAAAGTTTGGACAATACGAACACAGCCTGCGGCAACATACCGGAATATTCGGTATGCAAACCAAAAACGATATTCGCAATTCCAATGGGATATTGATGGATATTGTAAAAACGGACGACTCGGTTTATAAGGAGATTAAAATATTACTGAGCTTAGGATCGTACCGGCAAAGCCAATTCCAATCGCAGGCGCAACAAAGCGGTGAGGGTGAAATTGGTTATATGGGCACCATTAACAAGCTGCGCAACCACGTGGACGAGTTAAAAAAGGATGCTCAAAAACAACAGCGGGAAGCAGATAAAACAAATCGTATTTTTATAATAGCCATTATTGTGATGGCAGTTATTATCTTGCTGCTGTTGCGGATGAAAACAAAAGCTAAACCCAAGGCTAAACCAACAGGCCGAAGGAGGTGACCGATCCGGTCCCCGGGTTATACGTGGGTGATATAAAAATTGCCCTTTTTAAAATGTTTCCTGTTATGGTTCGTCTTCACAAATAATACCCATCAAAATTATGGCACGAAAGCGACTAAATAGCAGCAATGCACCCGAGGCGGAACTACCCAAGGCAAAATTAAATAAGCAGACTTTAAAAAATATCAGCAGGTTGCTGTCGTACATTAAACCATATCGGGGCATGTTTGCTGCGGCGTTGGTTTGCCTGTTCCTTTCGAGTTTAGTGGGGTTGGCATTTCCCAAATTTATCGGCGCATTAATTGATGTTGCAAACGGCAAACATACGGTTGGTTTTTTACCTGTTACTATTACCGGCATACTTACGCTTGCGCTCATTGTGCTGTTTTTACAGGCATTTGTGTCATTTTTCCGGATACTTTGGTTTGTAAATGTTGCTGAAAAATCACTCGCGGACATTCGCAGGGATACTTATTTCAAGCTGATAACCCTGCCGATGAATTTTTTTTCGAACCGCCGCGTGGGGGAATTGAACAGCCGCATTTCGGCAGATCTTTCGCAAATACAGGATACCTTAACAACTACTGTTGCCGAATTGATGCGGCAATCCGTTTTATTGATTGGCGGGATTGCCTTTATGGCAAGCATCTCGGTAAAACTGGCTATCGCATTATTGATAATAGTACCTCCATTAATTATTGTAGCAATCGTTTTCGGACGTTTTATCCGCAAAATATCCCGGGAAGCACAGGATAAATTAGCCGAATCGAACACGGTTATCGAAGAAACCTTGCAGGGAATTGCCAATGTTAAAGCATTTGTTAATGAAGCTTACGAGACTGCCCGGTATGGCAAAAATATTAATGATGTAGCTAAAATTGCTATAAAAGGGGCAAAATACCGGGGCATGTTCGTGTCGTTTATCGTATTCTGTTTGTTCGGTGCCATTGTGGCCATCGTTGGCTATGGATGTGTATTGGTTAGCCATCATGAAATTGAATCAGGGCAATTGGTAACGTTTGCCCTTTATGCGTCATTCGTTGGCGCAGCAATGGGTAGTTTCCCTGATTTGTATGCCAATGTTCAAAAAGCAGTTGGCGCCAGCGAGCGTGTGTTGGAAATTCTGGAAGAAAAAGGCGAGGCTGTATCGGTTAATGAAAACAGCAACGTGGTTGTTCAAAAGATCAGCGGTGATTTATCATTTAATAACGTGGAATTCTCCTACCCTTCCAGGCCTGAGCTCACAGTCCTCAACGGGATTTCCTTTGATGCGGCATCCGGCCAGCGTGTGGCCATTGTTGGCCCCAGTGGCTCGGGTAAATCAACCATGGCGGCGTTGATATTACAATTTTACCATCCGCAAAGCGGTGTCATCAGTTTTAATGGTCGTCCCGCAAGTAATTATACCCTTACCGATATCCGTAACCAGGTGGCTATTGTACCGCAGGATGTCATGCTTTTTGGCGGATCGGTACTGGAAAATATTGCCTACGGCAAGCTTACCGCAAGTAAAGATGAGATCATAAAAGCAGCGCAAAGGGCCAATGCGCACGAGTTTATTATATCGTTTCCCGAAGGATATGAGACTATCGTGGGCGAACGCGGGGTAAAATTATCTGGCGGTCAGCGGCAACGGATTGCTATTGCCAGGGCATTACTCAAAAATCCTGCTATCCTGATCCTCGACGAGGCTACCTCATCGCTCGATTCTGAATCCGAACGCCTGGTACAGGAAGCATTGGAAGAACTGATGAAAAACAGAACATCCATCATTATTGCCCACCGCCTGTCCACCATCCGCGAAGCAGATAAGATCATCGTACTTGAAAAAGGAAATATTATAGAATCCGGCAGTCATAATGAATTGGTTAATATCGACAATGGTTTGTATAAATATTTGAGCGCTTTGCAGTTTGAAGGGGTCTGAACCATGATTGATAGGATTTTGGGATTAACATGATGTCTGAACCGGGATTGAGCGGATTTTTGGATTAACGGATGCCTGTACCTGGGGTTAAAGGGAGGGATTTGATTAATAAAAATTCAGAAGCGGCTAAGCAGCATAATATAACTATACCTCCAATCATCCGTATAAATGCGCATATTTATACAAATGATTTACCGATATAAAAGCTTGTTGATATTTGCAGGGGTATTGTTCCTTTGCAATTGCAATAATGAGAATTCAGAGGCAGACGCTATCGCCATAAAAAACATTTCAGAAGCTGCGGTAAAAACCGATACCACCCGCATTGCAGCTATCAATCAGCCACAGTTAAACTTTGTTCGCCCGGGTACGCCGGTGCCATTGAAGAATATGTTCGGAATTAATGGATACGAATGGAATTTCCTGGAAAACCCTTTTAGCCCAAACGATCGCAAACACATTTACGAAGATAAATATGCGCTGATAAAAAACTTTAGCGCGGTACGCCATTATTTAAACTGGAACCGGATAGAACCGGAAAAAGGTCATTATACTTTTAACCCTTCTTTAAGCGGAGGGTGGGACTATGATATTATATATCAACGCTGTAAACAGGATGGCATACTGGTGTTGGCCGATCTGAAAAACTCCCCCGGGTGGATGTACGACACTTACCCCACCAATTCACGCGATAACGATAATGCCCCGGTATTTTACGGCAAAAACCTCAGCGATCCTGCATCATACGCCGACCAGGCACGCACAGCCTTTCAGTTTGTGGCGCGGTATGGCTACAATAAAAATATTGATAAGGCGCTGGTTAAGGTTTATACAAAAAAACGTTATTCGGATGATGTACCTAACGAGGTTAAAATTGGAATGGGCCTGATAAAATATATTGAATGCGGTAACGAACGCGACCGCTGGTGGGGCCCCGATGAAACACATCAAACCGCTGAGGAATATGCTGCTAATATGTCGGCGTTTTATGATGGCAACATGGGCAAACTGGGCCCTGATGCGGGTGTAAAAACAGCTGATCCCAATATGCAGGTGGTTATGGGTGGCCTGGCTTCGGCTGATATCAAATGGGTACAAAGGATGATTGATTGGTGCAAAAAATACCGTGGCTACAAAAAGGACGGCAGCGTTAACCTTTGTTTTGATGTCATAAACTATCACCTGTATTCCAATAATGGCGACGTACGCACCCATAAACGCGCCACAACCGGCATAGCGCCCGAAATATCAAACGACGGCAGCATTGCCAATGATTTTGTAAAACTGGCCGGCAGCCTGAAGCAAAGCCCGGACGTATGGGTCACCGAAACCGGGTACGATATTAACCAGGAAAGCTATCAGAAAGCCGAATCCATCGGTAAAAAAACAGTACTCGAAAATCAGGCAGATTGGATTTTACGCACATCGTTATTATATATCCGTTACGGAGTTAAACGCGTGTTTTTTTACCAGCTTTTTGATGACCACGCCGGCGGTACCTCCCAATACGCCACATCGGGCCTGGCCGAAGGCCTGAAACGCCGACCGGCCGCAGACTACATATTGCAGGCCACCAAACTCATGGGCGATTATAACTATTTAAAAACCATCAGCAAAGATCCATTGGTAGATGTATATCAACTCGGCAACAAAACGATGTACATATTAACCATACCCGATGAAACCGGCCGGTCGGCCAATTATACGCTTGATTTAGGCAAGGCCTCGAAAGCAAATATTTATCACCTGAAAATCGGCGCCGATATGATGGATAAAGGCCAGGTAAATACCACGAACGGCAAAATAAAGATTAACGTATCTGAGACGCCGGTTTTTGTGGAAGCATTAAAGTAAAATAAAAGGTTTGGTCTGTTGATGACTTGGCAGTTTTTTGAGATGTTTTTCTAAATTACATTCATATTCTTTCCAAATTCAATTACTATAATTATATTACCCCACCTTTATACCAACACAATTTAAGATGGAAGAATTATACCCAGTCGCAGGCCCCGCAATTGAAAAATGTGCCTCGTGCAATACCTCCGTTTCGAACAGCGACGTTTACTGCGGCGATTGCGGATATCCCTTAAAAGGCAACGAACAGGAACAGCAAAATTTTTTGTATAAACGCGACGTTGCGGATATTGACATGGCCCATTTTAACAAGCAGCTCAAAAACGCGGCTAACTCATTGTATTACCTGGCCGGTGTTTTTGTTCTTACGGGAATTATCTTTTATTTTATAAAAAACGATGATCCCGATGCTTTTGTCATCTTGTTAGAAAATTTAGTACTCGCTTTCGTGTTTTTGGCTTTAGGCGGATACGCCCGTAAAAAACCACTAGCGTGCATTGTTTCTGGGCTATGTTTATACGCAATCGTAATAATTTTAAATGTTATAACAAATCCTGCAACGCTATTTTACGGCATATTGGTAAAAATTGCGATTATCGGCTATTTAATAAAAGGCATCAAGTCTGCCATCGAAATTGAAAGGTTAAAAAAGGAATATCATTTAAATTAAACGTTGTCAGAAAACACCCCGAAAGACGTTGAAATAACAACCTGCTCCCAATGTGGCGGCGAGGTGCGGTTAAATAGCAAGTTTTGTAATTATTGTGGTTCAAGGTTATCAGCGAACAGTGATGATTTTGGAAAAAGCTGGACCCGGCTCAAAGAAGCAGCATTATTTTATGGGATCGATATTGTAGCCTGTTGCCTGGCTTCATTTGTTGGCATATTTAAAACATTGGGCTGGTCTCTCTTTTTTGATATACTGATGGCTATTTCGGCCATTCTTTTTTTTGCTTACAACTGGAGCGAAAACAAACACTTACTAAAATGGAAATCTTTTTCATTTTTAAAACTATCAGGATACGCGGCGATAGCTATTTGTTGTTCGGTTATCGTACACTATAGCGTTGGTTGGCTTAATGTAGTTATTTTCAATAAAGATGAAAACTATTTTGAGCTGCTTAGGGGAAATTTGGCTGCGGAAGTATTTTTAATATTTTTTACGGCGGTAATGCCTGCACTTTTTGAAGAACTTGGATACAGGGGCTACCTGCTGCAAAATTTATTAAGAATTGCGGATAAAGATCAGGCTATTTACATCACTTCTTTTTTATTCGCCATTATTCACATGAGTTTTATTTCGCTTTTTTGGCTCATTCCATTTGCCTTATTTTTAGGGTACACCCGCGTTAAAGAAAACACGCTGTGGTATGGTATATTTATTCACTTCTTTTTTAATTTGACGGCTTGTGTATTCCAAATACTAGCAGCCCATTAGAGCGTCCAGATAACTTAATCACTATAAAAATGGAAAACGGATCTGAAACATCACCGCAATCTGTAGAAAGTTGTCATTTTTGTTATGGGCCGGTGAATTCCGACGATAATCATTGCGCAAAATGCAGCTATCCTTTAAAAGGGAGCGACGACGAAAAAGCTGCTTTCGTGTTGCGCAAAAATGCAGATCAAATAAATCTCCCGAAATTTAAAAATAAATCGGAAAATGCGCTTGGCACACTCTACTTTTTGGCAGGTTTTTTTATGCTTTGTGCTATTATTGTATTTTTTCAAAAAGAGGAATCGGCGGATCTGTTAGCCATTTTACTCCCCTATCTCATCCTGACAATTCTTTTTTTAATTTTAGGAAGCTATGCAAAACAAAAGCCGTTAGCCTGTTTTATTTCCGGCTTGTGTCTTTATATCATTATCGAAGTTTTGGTTGTGGCGGAGGCACATTTTTCTACAAATTTTATCGATATTATATTTAACTTGATAGTTATTGGCTTCCTGGTAAATGGAATCAGGGCCTCACTTGAGATTGAAAGGATAAAAAAAGAAAATGATTTGGATTGACTTCAGTATAAAGTATTAATATTTTAGAAAAAAAGCGAACATACTCACATAACCAAAATTACCCCACATCGGTGAAATTCCCTTAGATCGCTGAAATCCCAGCATAAAATGCTATTTTTGCGCTTCAATGGAGCACATTCGTAATTTTTGTATCATAGCACATATCGACCACGGCAAAAGTACCCTTGCCGATAGGTTGCTTGAATATACCAATACTATCACGCAGCGCGAATCGCAGGCACAATTGCTTGATGATATGGACCTGGAACGTGAACGCGGCATCACCATAAAAAGCCATGCTATCCAGATGGACTATGAGCTCAACGGGCAAAAATATATCCTCAACCTGATTGACACACCGGGGCACGTAGATTTTTCATACGAGGTTTCGCGGTCAATAGCGGCCTGTGAAGGTGCATTATTGATTGTTGATGCGGCACAGGGCATACAGGCCCAAACCATATCAAACCTGTACCTGGCGCTGGAAAACGACCTGGAGATCATCCCCATCCTGAATAAAATGGATCTTCCCGGCGCTATGCCCGAAGAAGTTAAAGACCAGATAGTTGAACTGATTGGTTGCAAACGCGAGGAGATCATTGCGGCATCCGGCAAAACAGGCATGGGCGTGCATGATATTTTACGCGCCATTGTTGAACGGGTACCGGCTCCGGTTGGCGACCCGACTGCTCCCCTGCAGGCTTTGATATTTGACTCTGTTTTCAACTCGTTCCGCGGTATCGTAGCTTACTTTAAAGTGGTGAACGGCGAAATACGTAAAGGCGAAAGGGTTAAATTCTTCGCAACCGAAAAACAATACTTCGCCGACGAAGTTGGCACCTTAAAATTAAAACAATCGCCGCGCGATGTCATCAAAACCGGTGATGTTGGCTATATTATCTCGGGTATAAAAGAATCGCGTGAAGTAAAAGTCGGCGATACCATTACCCATGTTGACCGCCCCTGCGCCGAAGGCATCCAGGGATTTGAAGAAGTAAAACCAATGGTGTTTGCCGGGATATACCCTGTTGATACCGAGGATTACGAAGAGTTGCGCGAATCGATGGCTAAACTGCAGCTGAACGATGCTTCACTTGTTTTTGAGCCGGAGTCATCAGCTGCATTGGGCTTTGGTTTCCGTTGTGGGTTCCTTGGGATGCTGCACATGGAGATCATCCAGGAGCGCCTGGAACGTGAGTTTGATATGACGGTAATTACCACAGTACCAAACGTATCCTACATCGCCCATACCACCAAAGGAGACCCGATAACGGTAAACAATCCATCGGACCTGCCCGACCCAAGTAAAATAGATTATGTAGAAGAACCTTATATTAAAGCTACGATCATCACCAAATCTGAATTTGTGGGGCCGGTAATGTCGCTTTGTATCCAAAAAAGGGGCTTTATAAAAAACCAATCATATCTTACCTCCGACCGTGTTGAACTGATATTTGAACTGCCTATGGGCGAAATAGTTTTTGACTTTTATGATAAGCTAAAAACCATCTCGAAAGGCTACGCATCATTTGATTACCACCAGATAGGTTACCGGCAGTCGGATTTAGTGCGTTTGGACATACGGCTTAACTCCGAGCCGGTGGATGCGCTGTCGTCGCTGATATTCAGGGGGAACTCGTTTGATTTCGGTAAAAAGATCTGCGAAAAACTAAAGGAGTTGTTACCACGCCAGCAGTTCGAGATCATTATTCAGGCCTCTATCGGTGCAAAAATTATTGCCCGCGAAACGGTGAAAGCCTTACGTAAAGATGTTACCGCAAAATGTTATGGCGGTGATATTTCCCGTAAACGCAAGTTGTTGGAGAAACAGAAAAAAGGTAAAAAGCGCATGCGCCAGGTAGGTAATGTGGAAATTCCGCAAAGTGCGTTTATGGCGGTATTGAAACTTGATTAGATCTGAGATATGAGATTTGAGATATGAGACAAACAACACCATATCAAAAATCTCAGGTCTCACGTCTCACATCGCATATCTAAAAATGAATTTACTCGACGGAAAATACGTATCAGAAAAACTTAAGGTTGAAATAGCCGAAGAAGCGGCTAAAATATTGGCTAAAACCGGCCGCAAACCGCATTTGGTTGCCGTTTTGGTTGGCCATGATGGCGGCAGCGAAACTTATGTAGCCAGCAAGATGAAGAATTGCGAGGCAGTAGGTTTTAAATCATCATTGGTGCGTTATGAAAGCGACGTTACCGAAGAAGAATTACTGAACAAAGTTGCAGAATTGAACGCCGATGCAGACATCGACGGCATCATCGTACAACTCCCCCTACCCAAACACATCGACCCAGAAAAAGTAACCGAAAAGATTGATCACCGCAAAGACGTAGATGGTTTTCATCCGGTTAACCTGGGCCGCATGCAACGCAATTTGCCATCGTTTATCCCTGCTACGCCCTACGGCATCACTTTGATGCTGAAAGAATATAATATTGAAACCAGTGGCAAGCATTGCGTGGTGGTGGGCCGCAGTAATATTGTTGGCTCGCCGATGAGTATTTTAATGGCCCGCAATACTTACCCCGGCAATTGCACCGTTACCATTTGCCACAGCCGTACACCTGATATTAAAGCAATGACCTTACAGGCCGACATCCTGATTGTAGCCATCGGCAAAAAGAATTTTATTACTGCCGATATGGTGAAAGACGGGGTTGTGGTGATTGACGTAGGCATGAACCGCGAAACATCTACCCTAACCAAATCAGGCTTTAAGCTTTATGGCGATGTTGATTTTGAAGGCGTATCGCAAAAAGCTTCCTGGATAACACCTGTACCGGGTGGTGTTGGATTGATGACCATTATCGGGTTGTTGAAGAACACCTTGGCATCGGCAAACAAGGAAGTTTATAGCTAGAGACTAGAGACTAGAGATTAGTTAATTAGAGATTAGTTTCTTCCTTGCGGTTATAAGCTGGTGAGGTATATGAACGATAGGATTACGGATCCTCAGTTTCTTCTTTTACACGCTAGTCGACTAATCCTCCAATCCACTAATCTCTAATTAACTAGTCTCTAATTAACTAACTCAAACTAATTCGGAAGGCACCCTATAATTAGCACTCTCATCGTTCCAGGCCATGGAGGTAATGCGCCAGATGTCATCAACCAAAATAAATTGAATATAATTGATGCCCCTGGGCAGGTTGTCAATTTCGTGGTACACCAGGCTGTATTCGTATACGCTGGTACGCTGCGCCACGCGGCCAAATATTTCGGTTTTGGAATACAGTTCACGCTGCATAAACTGGGTTAGCTGCCCCTCCTCTATCTGATCTTCCAGCGCCCGGATAAACGACTCAACTGAATAAGTAACAGGCTTGCCAAAACTCATGTTGTACAGCATGGCGTCTTCGTAAAATAACTCCCTCACGGTATCCAAATCCGGCATTTCGCCGTCCATAAAGCTCAGCGATTCATAAAAATCTTCGGTAACGTAGTCTATTGCTCTTGTATTCATGTGTTAAAACCTTGCTTTAGCCGGTCCCAAAAGGACGCGATGCCAATATATACCGAATTTTCGATTATTTTGATCGGATAAGTGTCAATATAATCATTTTGCCCCTCGCTGCCTTTGCCTGTTTGCAAATCGTACGAATAACGATGAAAAGGGCAAACCAGTTTAGCATTAACACACCAGCCTAAACTCAGGTCGCCGCCGGCATGCGGGCAGCGCGCCGAAACTGCAAAAATTTTGCCTTCGTAGTTAACAACGCAAACGTTTTTATTACCGGCTTTTATTTTTTTAATGAACGGTTGGTCTAAATTATCAATTCCTGGTATTTTGTACCACTTCATACAGCTTAAAAATCGATCTTCAAGTTCATTACCGACGGGTTTTTGATTACATCGTCCATATTGGTGATCAGGGTAACCCGTTTCCGGTCGGCCGAAACAATGGCTTTGGAGTTGTTTATTTTTTTTATTGGTTTTGCAAAGTTTAAAACCAGTTTGTAGGGCGTTTCAATCAACATAGCCTTCGCCATGGCAAAAGCCGACTGGGTTTTCTTTAAAAAGGCATTAAATTTTGCCTTGTCGATTATCCGGTAAAATTTATGAGGGGTAATTTCATACGAGTAATAATCTTCGCCTGCCACCAGCTGCTGGGGATCAAAGCCTCCCTTTTGTTTGCTGTTTCCGTTGGTTACAGCTTTTAACTGGTTCCCTAAGGATATTTTTGACAGGTGCAACAGATAATACTGAAGATCGGCCGGCGTTTTGGCTACATGGTTAATGCCAATCTTCATAATATTTTTCTTAAGGTCCATTTTTACCGAAAGATTGCTGCTTTTAGCCATATTCGCTTCATCAACCGTCATCTTTAGCTGGGTGCTATCAGGCAGCGCCGAATAAAAGTTGAGTGTGGTATCTTTTACGATGGAGAATTGGGGGGTGGCCTTAACGGAATCGGACATCAGGTTCATTAACACGGAAACCGCGCTGCCCATATCAAAATTATACTGAACGTTGCAGGAACCGTCCGTTTTAAAATCGTACCGTTCCTCAATGTCAAAGCACGAAGAAAGGCCAAGCAATACGAAAAACAGGAAGAAATAGTAACGTTTTTTCATAAGGCTAAATTTTAAGTAATATTAATTAAAAAAGGCGAGAGGTAAAAGGCAAAAGGTTAAAGGTTTTTTTATCGTTTCAGTATCATTTTTGTGCACAAACACAACCCTTTTGCCTTTCGCCTTTTACCTTTCACCCCAAAAGAGTAATTTTGCCCCCAATATGGCACATGTAATTCCGGAAGATGGCACGCAGCTTCCTTTGATGGAAGAATTTTATACGATACAGGGCGAAGGGTTCCACACCGGAAAAGCAGCTTATTTTATACGTTTGGGTGGTTGTGATGTGGGTTGTCATTGGTGCGATGTTAAGGAAAGCTGGAATGCTGAACTGCACGCGCTTACATACGCCGACCAGATCATTGAAAATGCAGGGAAACATCCCGCTAAAGCGGTGGTCGTGACAGGCGGAGAGCCCTTGATTTACAATCTTAATTATTTAACTGCGGGCCTGCAGCAAAACGGTATAAAAACTTTTATTGAAACATCGGGTGCATATCCTCTTTCTGGGCATTGGGACTGGATTTGTTTATCGCCTAAAAAGTTTAAAGCACCGACGAAAAACGTTGCCGAGCATGCCGATGAACTTAAAGTAATTATTTTTAATAAATCTGATTTTGCGTTCGCCGAAGAAAACGCAAAGCTGGTATCGCCAGGCTGCAAACTGTTTTTACAGCCGGAATGGTCGAAGTCCAAAGAGATGACGCCACTGATTGTAGATTACGTAATGAATAACCCGCAATGGGAAATATCGCTGCAAACACATAAATACTTGAATATACCGTAATAAATGTAACTTAGAGTACAAAATACCGTATCAAAAGGAATGAGATATTCGATCTTAACGGTTTTATTACTACTCTTTTCAGCTTTTGCATTTGCTCAGCAAAGGCAGTATTCTACTACAGACAAAGAGGCTATAAAATACTTTGCCCTCGCCAATCAAAGTCTCGATGATAATATGTTTGATGAGGCCCAGGAACAACTACAAAAATCATTGCAAGCGGACGGCAATTTTGTTGAGGCACATGCCCTGATGGGCGATCTTTACAGGCGCAAACATCAGTTTAAACTCGCTGTAATCCAATACAATAAGGTTATTAGTTTAAACCCCGAATTTAACCGGGCGGTTTACTATAAAATTGGCGACGAGGAAGTTAATATCGGGCTATATGAAAGCGCACAGCAACATCTCGAAAAATATTTAACCTATC